>Ga0228710_1003645_pt1 | contig 24425 bp, 11 predicted proteins | sample MedpolnodulmetaG_FD_177995 | JGI IMG/M metagenome (GOLD analysis project Ga0228710, IMG submission 177995) | Root nodule microbial communities from Medicago polymorpha collected in Santa Monica, California, United States - pink nodules | ecosystem: Host-associated > Plants > Roots > Nodule...
CAATTAACTTTTTAAATTCATAGAATAATTGATGTATCTAGTCTATATTCTAAACCAGATACATCAATTATTCAATGATTTTAAAAAGTCAATTGTTTTTTATAAATAAGACCGGAGTGTGTGTGTGTGTGTGCGCGCGCGCGTGTGTGTGGAACTTCTACGGTACACCCGCAAAATTAAGGTGTACCGGTACTCTTGCTTCAAAAATTTATAAATTAACTATCATTTTTATGAAATAAAGAGCTATTTGTTAATATTTGTATTTTATAAAATATAATTTCATAAGAAAAAACATCATTTCATTGTTTATAAAAATCATACTAATTTTTTTTACATTTTATTGTAAAAAATAATCAAAATTCTCTATTATGAGTACTAAAAATTCAGAAAAATTAAATTTTATTTCGTTGACGTTTTTGATAAATAAGATTTAATTATTATAATTATAGGTGATAGAAAAAAAATTCTCTTAAAAAAAATAACACATTTAACTATTAATTCAATGATTTGGTGTACCAATACACTCAAATCTTTGGATGTACCATATAATTTGCCATATATATATATTCTAACTTAGACCAACAAAAAACATGAAGGTCCAAGTTAGCAAAATTGCACCTTTTCATTTAGACAAAAATATAATTTATCTTTATTATTTAAAACTAATAGCTTGAGGGTTACTTTAGTAATTTTCATTAAAACATATTTGTTAACTTACACCAATTTGCTAACTTAGACCATTTTTATTTCATTACAAATAGTTTGAGGGTTACTTTAGTAATTTTTATTAAAACATACTCCCTTCGGTCTTAATTATAAGAAAAAATTGACTTTTTAGATACATTGATTAATTGATGTATTCTGTCTAGAATATAGACCAAATACATCATTTATGCAATGAAACAAAGAAGTTAAATGTTTCTCATAAATAGGACCAGAGAGAGTATTTGTTAACCTGCACCAATTTGCTAACTTAGACCCACTTTTATTTTATAACAAATAGCTTGAGTGATATTTACTAAACTATCTCTTACTTTAAATTGGTTTACTCTGGTGGGTATTGATTTTTTTGTTCTAATGAAAATTTGCTAACCTGGACTTTCATGTTTTTTTTTTGTTGGTCTAAGTTAGCAAACATATATATAGTATATAATTTGAATTTGAGAAATGCTAACCAGTGCCCTCAAGACAGTGGTTAAGGAAGCAAATATAGTAATTGTGCATTGGAACTTGTGCATTTAACTCTCCAAAAATCTAAAAAGTGGTATTTTCAATTTAAAACTTTCTTTTTTTGGTTTCCTGAACCATTATGCTAAGTGCATCGGTTAGCATAACGCTTTGAATTTTAGTCTTTCAAAGACAAATAGTAGTTGGTGAAGAGTGAGATGCGCAGCCTTTAATCCAATTAAACTTGAAGTTCCACTTGACATTATGTCATGTAGTGCGTTCAATGGAGTCAATTGTATTGATGGACTTGTATTACTATTGGGCACGCTACCTCTTTGTTCATGAATTGAACATGTGCTTTATTTTTCATCATTGACACATCTTGTGCTTGCTAAGGGTAAACACGATACTTTTTTTTTTTTGGTTAAAGAGACACAATGCAATTTCGACTTTAGAAGTTTTTCCCACTTGACATAGGGTGATGGGTACACTTTAAAAATATATACAGAGGGGATGAGCACGATCTATCTCACTATCTGGATCATCTTGTCTTATTTTATTCTCAGAAGAATTTAGACATGTAGGTATGCCTGGGAGGTTGAAGGGAAGGATATACCGGTTTTATGTCCCACATTTTGAGGGAAATACTCATATAATGTATTTACACAAGTGTGTTAACCCGTGCAATGTACGGGTAATAGACTATTAATTTTCAATCTTAATTTGTTTTATTTTATTTATTTATTGAAGAAAATTATTTATCCCATAAGCTTTTAAATATGTTCGTATTTTTTTGCTGCAACGATGACAAATGTGTTTCATATTTTTTTATGTTTATTAGTGATAAATATATGTCCCGTGTTTTTATACATAAATGAATAATATATTTATGTGTTCGTATAATGTATTTACATTAACGATGACTTAGTATATAACAATTTGAATGAATGTTCATATACTTGTATCTACTGAATTCCAAGTACTTGTAACTTTCCTCAAAAAAAAAAGTACTTGTAACTTGATATATGCGCTATAAATAACTCTAAAAAGTTACAGTAATAAAAAGCTAACTCTAAAATGAAAATACAATTTCATTTTACATAAATAAAAAATAAAAACATTTATTCAAATTAACCAAAGTATGTCCTTTGATTAAAAAGAAAAGCCATGTTTTTTTTTTTGAGCAAAGAAAAGCCATGTTATATTTCAAGTTATAATGGGATGTGGAAATTGGGAGGTGTTGTGTTTGTTTGAGCAGGTGATTTATGTTCACCCAGACCAGGTTCAATGAACCTCAATTAAATGTCTTCATTCAATGAATTCTAATCATTATCTTCTCCAATCTCCCATGCCATTTCTGGTAGAGCTTGTGACATCTATTTTTGTCTTTTTCTGCAAATAAATGTTGATGACAAACCATGAAATTATTTTTTTCTTATTTTCAAAATCGGCATCTTTCTTGTTTTGGAAATGACCAATAATGTCACTTCTTACAAAAGACCCTTGAATCATTATTTTTTTTTCTTTTTCTTTTTGTGCTAATAGACATTTTAATACTCTATCTGTCTTAAAATAGATGTGCTTTTTTTTTTTTATCAAATTATTTGTCTATTTTATAATACCAATTCAAAATTTATTATTCTTTTTCATCAACATACATTTATTTATTGCATTTTAATCACCTAATTACGCCACTAACTATAATTAATAAATATGTTTTAGTGAATTAATCATATTTTTCCATTAAAATCTACATGACTATTCATTTCGAGAATATTATAATTGTGTGTCTGAGTTTTATGTGATATTTGTCACTTCTGCCACATACAAAAACATGTCTAGTCTCATTATCGAGAACTGAGTCAAAAATGTTTTCTTCAATCTCAATCCTTTGGTTTTTAAAGGGAATGACTCTATTAATTCGGGTTTGGGCGAGATATAAGTAATGTCTCTTTAAAAATTGTTTAAGTGAGAATTCGAACTCAAATTCTCAAAAATAATTGTTTCAACTTTAAAAAGTTTTTAAAAAAGAAACTATTGCTTGTTGTTTCAAGAGTAACTAAGGTATGCTTGGATGCAAGATTTTGGAGGGTAGGGATTGATGTATTTTTTTCATTTGGATGAAGAAAAACTGCTATAACTATTTTAGATTTAAAGGTGAAAAAAACACAAGAAAAGAGAATTGAATTGTGTTGATTTTTTAAAAGACTTTTCTAAGTGTTTATAAAAAATAGTTCATAGGCTGATCAAAAGCAAAGTTCTTATCAGAGTCTGAAACAGAGTTATGGAATTGAATAAAATTAAAAACATAGAGAGAAGAGAGAAAGAGACGACGCAAGCAAATTATATTGGTTCCTCTCACAAACCAAGAGTAGTCCATTTCCCTTGCACTTTCAATGGTTTTTCACTATAATCACACGAGATTACAATTTGCCCAAACACACGGTAAGAGACTTCCTTTGGTCAATTACATAAGAAAGAAAATTCTATAATCTAAGTTTAATCAAATAAAGAAGATTGTGTTTCACATTTGATATACAATCAGATGTGTAAGAAGATTAAGTTCAAATGACTTTTGATGCATAAATTCTAAGATATAAAATTTGTGAGAATTTTTCTAAGTGTTTGTGTGCTATGTAATTTGATAGAGTAAGGGCACTTTTAAACTGATAGAGTCCATTTTTTTTGCTTCTTCAAATGGATAACATCGTTGAGTACTCATTCGAATTCCTTTGCTTCTAATATAATGATATGTTACATTCTCTTTCTCCTTAAATTTCTTTGTTTGTTTATACACTTGAACAGAAGAAGACAAATTGTACTACTCTGCTTCTGATAGTGACATTCCTTCAAAAGACGACAAGTTGTGTCAAAGTCTTTAGCTGCTGACATCACCTTCAGAGTTTTCATTCCTTTAGATGCTTATTAGAGAAAAGCATCTTTTGATCTAAGTGTTGACTTTCTGATTGACCTTTATTCAGATTGTGATCAAAGTCATATAAGTTTCTCTTTTCCTTCAGATGATTTCTTATGCGGTCAGAGTCTTGATGTTTCAAAACTAAAATTTGACTTCAACAGTCATAATTTAACTCTATAATTTTGCATACTTAAACACACGTTAACACATCCAATTGTTCTTTTATACATTGTTATCATCAAAACTTTAGAGCCATTGTTCAAAACTCATTTTAGTTCAACAAAATCAGTTTCAGTTAGAGGATAATTTGGTAAAAAAAATATTGTACAAGTAAATTTCATATTTTGAAAAAGAAAAAACCACGAAACATTGAAACCATGACAAATAGTCCAGAAAGGAGCAAAGACTTTTTTTTTTTGAAGCAGAAAGAGCAAAGACTTATTAATACCGAGATCATGATTGGTGTGTAATCCGCACATCTATTTTCGCTGCTATAAACAAGAGAGCATTTGAAAATAAAAGATTTATAAAAAATTATATAAAAATCCTTTATTTTTCAATATATCACTTGTTCTTCATCTCTATCTTTTTATCACATCATTCTATCTATTTTTTTATATCTCAAGGTGTCAAAGAGAGGCTTGAGTGTCTACAAAACATCTCTCTAAAATTAGTGAATTGAAGGAAGTTGATCCAAGCATTCTAATACTCCAAGGAACAATATCAATTTAAAACACTTAAAACTACAAGTGAATTTTTACTATCTAAAATCTCAAACTAAAAGAGATAATTTGATGTTTTACTGTGTGTTGGTGTAGCAAGAATTTAGTTGAGGTTCGACTGAGTGTCCTCAACTATGATTCCTTTACTTCAAAGTGATTGGGATTAATTAAGAAACTTTTTCCATCAGCTGTGTATTCTCTAACTTCTCTAGTAGAGCTTTAAGTCCAATTATTTTTGGGATTTTTGAGCTACACTGTGAAATGCATAACGTAAAAATAAAGATAAGAAGGTGAAAGGATAAAAAAAAAAGTGAAATAAGTGTGTTTGGTTGATATTGGATTTTTTAATAACCGTGTATGTATTGAGTATTTATAGTAAAACTATTGCTTATTACTATTAGCCAAACGACGTGACTTTACAGTGTTAAACCTCTGCTCGACTAATTTTGCGGGTAGTGCATCAGTTTTCTCCGTTGAGGAGGTCGTAGTGCCCCATCTTCCACTGTAAATATCCTCATTCACGACATTATTCTTTGACACAGTTCTTGGTGCATAGCTCCACTACATGCTTCCTCCCTCATCCTCTTTGTGGTTAGTGGCACTACAAACAGGGAATGTGGATTTTGTGTGTTATCATCGAGTCCCACTTTTTCTTGACTTGGTATGAGGCCATTACAACGAATGAACTCGATTAGAAGGCTTGTGAAATAATCAATTTCCCTCACCCGGGGTGCTCCAAGACCGCCTTACCTTCCATCGGCTAGGGGTTTCACCACCTAAAATCCAATCACTTATATGTCAAGGTTAGCTAACATGATAATTATTTTAGGTGTGTACAAATGCCTCATACATTGTATTATCAGGTTCCCTTTGAGAGACGAGAAGATGTGATGCAAATATCAAAGTTGCGTGTGAACATTGTCATTATTACATCGCAAAGTAGAAACGAATTGTCAAGTAACCTTGCCTCAATAGGCAACTATCATCGTTGTTTGTCTTTCAATATGTACGATTCCTTTTCTCGGTTAAATCTTTCACTTTTCTCTATCTACCTCAGAGAACTTCATGCTTGATATTCAAGCACTTTATTTATAAATCAACATACTTATATAGGGGGTGCTAGGTATCCTTACTTCCTCTGATCAAACATGAGCCTCGCTCCTCCTTCAAATTTTAATATTTTAGACTTCGTAGTAAATACATCAAGCCTCAAGTTACTTAACAGTTCTTTCTATTGGAAATCATTTCCTCAATCACAACACTTCAATGTGGATAAGAGGCGAGGCTTTACATTCCTATTCATGTCGAGTTAAATCATCATCCCTTTCATTTGCACGCTTTGACTTTCTCAACTAACAATCCTTTTATATTTCCTCCTTAGGCTAAGAAGAAAATTCATATGATGTGGAATTTGGAGAGTTTTTTTTTTTGTTGCAAGAAGCACATTTAAAGCTTGGGAGAGCCTCGCCAATAAGTATTTCAGGGAAAACAGGCTAATCCTTGGGTATTAGTCTCATCGCTCCTTTGCCTCATCCAAACTCTAGTGAAGATGTATTATCATTATGAGGTTTTCTCTTCATGTAGATCTTCAAAGAAGGATCCACATACGATTTTATTTCTTTTTCTTGTAAAATCAACTAGATATAGCTGACCTTGTGGCTATCCATTTTAATTTGAACATAATGGAACTTTTTGTTTTGATGCACAATGTTTTGTTTTCAGCTTATGCTCATTTTGCATTCGCTAGCTGATATGTTCTTTTATCATGAAACATGTAACACAGGTGAGCCAGTGTAGATAGAAAAGTTTATATAGTCGTTTAGAACTTTTATACCCCCACTTATCCTATGAAAACTTGGTCCCACATGCATGATGAACAAATGGTCGCCTCTTTGATTAATATGTAAATAGATTTGAGAGTATATGTGTATTTCAATCTAAATACAAAAGGAAATCACTAACAACTCTTCAACAAAACAAAGACTTTATGGAAACATTAGCCGATCTGGCAAACTTGGAAGTTCTATAGGAAGAACTATTCATCGAGGACCTCGTCAAAAGCTCATAGGTCGCCTGAGCCTTTAGTTGGAAACCTTGGTTAGTGACGTTGAAAGCTTCTCGTGCTCCTTCTCTGTATTCCTTAATTAGGAACATTGATAGTAATTAGGTGTGGCGAGTATAATAATGCATTCAACATTTTTACCTCTGTTAAGAAAAAGGTTCTTACAACTTCCACATATTTAACTTTATCGCCTACACACAACACGAACCTTTAGTGAATTGTAGAAGAAACATACTCGTTGATATGATCCAATGCACGGTGAGAATGACATAGTATGAAAGGCTTGCCGTTTGTAAGAGAGGAAATAGATCTCACTTCCTTTTTTAGAGGAAAAGAATACACTATATTTGAAGTTAACATCTAAAAGTATGATATACCATAAATCATTAATGTTTTAAAAATTAATATTTTTAATTAATTAAAAATAAAGTAAGGAGAATGCGACACATATGTTTGAAATTAATATGTCTGAGTCAAATACCGAATGTCGCTTGTAGGTAGATCCAAGTAGGAAAAATCGTGTGCGTATATATAGACAAATATTTATTAAGTGTATTCATACGTGTTGACACCACTTTGTTAGGGTTTGTGCGATATCATCAATGTTTTAGCGTATAGTTCATACCTAATTTGTTTCCACGTGAATTTCATCGCCTGTGTATTCATATGCGTTGACACCATTTTGTTAGGGTTTGCATGAGATCATCAGTGTTTGAGCGTATACTTCATACCTAATTTGTTCCCACGTGAATTTCATCGCTTTCAATTGTTGCTGAAGAGAATCAGATGTTCAAATCTCGACCCCTGCATGTTGTTCTGCTTACGAGTATATGTATATTTCCCTTTTGCTCCCCACAAAAAATAAATATATTTTCATATCGCCCTTTTGTAAAATCTATAACAACAACAATCAAATTTTATTCCACTAAACAAAGTCGACTACCTAGATTAAATTGCGTTGCAATGTTCCATCATAAACCATATTTATAAAATTTACTATATTAAAAAAAAAACTTATCAAGTTTTGAAGGGCTTCATACTAAAAAAAAATATTACAAGAATCAAAAGTTTGTTAAATTTAGATAAAAAAAATCTAATTAACCTTTGTACCCAAAAAAAACCTAATTACTCCAATATTAATGTCGTTTAAGATCACTCACGCCGTACGAGGAAAAGAGATCATCCGACCCATCCTTTTGTTCTGTTAATCTGACCGAATATTATTTTTTTCAAACACACAAACAAAAACAAACGCAGAAGCGAACCCAACCCAGGATGCGATCTACCTGTTTCTTCTTCAATCTCCTCAAGTATGCATCTTTTCCACAATCTCATTGCTTTTATTATTGCCTTATATATTTTCACCATCTGGGTCGTTGTTTTTTTGTGTGTTTTTTTTCCTAAGCATGAAGCGTTTTTTTTTTCTTCTTCTTATTTGGCATGAACTTGTATGAAAATTGTTGACAATGCTATAAATTTTTATTTTTTCACTGACCCTTTTGTTTAATTTGAACGGAAAACGATTCAGATTGGATCTTCTCTGCAAATTTTGGTATAATTGGAGTGCATTATTTTGAGGATTTTTTTTTTTTTTTTTTTTTTTTTTTTTTGCTTTTTAAATTTTAATCCATGTGGGATCTGATTATATCTATCTTCGGGTATGATGAATTTAGTCAAATATTATGTTTTTGAAACGAAATTACAATTTTTTTGTTTGTTCTTTTTTTTGTAGTTGTTATTTGGCAGTGACTTATTGTGGTTGATCAAAGTTTACCTTTATTTTATGTATGTGTACTAGGGTGTATTAGAAATTGCAGAATTCACAATTTGGACATTGTTGCTGAATTTGAATTTCATAAGTAGGTAATTTGCAGCTTCAACTGTTAGGATTTTTTAAGTTTGTCGCATGCGTTTTTATAGGCATTGTTATTCTTTTAAGGTAATGACTCATGTGTATATCGTTATAGGTTCTCTTTCAATAGTTTACTTATCTTGCACTTTGAACCCGTGTTTTAAATAGAGGTCCGCAACTGCAATCTAGGATGTGACATGTCGGTTTTTGATATTGCTTAAACTGACCATGATTGTGATTGCGTCGTCTGCATCTGACTGTGGTTTTCCGCAATATCAAGAACTACAATGCCACCACAACCCTTACCACTATCTAAAACCGTGCTCGGAACTAGAATGAATTGTCAATTTTTCTGTTGTTTTTTCATGTTGTGTTGTTGTAGCATAGCTATCATGATTTCCTTGTGATTTAACATCAGTGTTGTTAAATATCCGGTATATCAGCGCGATACTGCTCTTTCGTATCGGAAGTTAGGGTAGACGATACAAAATCCGATACGATTTAGCAACTTCGATATTTCCAAAATATCGGAGCGATTGCACAAATATGGTATATCAGTCATGGCATGCATATCGGAATTCCGCAACTTTTAGCGTGTATCTTTTAATGTAATTTTTTTTATAAAGCCCAATATTATAGTATTTTATTGGAAACTGATGGGTCGGTCAAATAGGTAGGCCCAATATAATAATATAAAAGAATTTCTATTTCTTACGAAAAAAGTCCCAAACGAAAGCGAAGAATATGTAGTGGCTCTTTTAATAAAAAGTCAGTATTTAATTTGTTATTTTATAGAAAACAAGGAGGGGCAGTGGATGTAGCTGGTCATAAAAAAAAAAAAACACGCTCGTAAGTTTTGTGTGAGCAACATTCGTAAAATCCAGTATTTCCCATAATATAATACCAAAAACCTATGATGACCCTGTCTTGGTAGAATCAGAAGCAGAGTTTAAGGAAATTGATTCAGATGATTCAATTGAAGAAGTTGACGGAGATGCCTCACTATCTGAAAATGAGGACAATGATTATGTTGGGGAAGAGGAGAATAGTTAGATCTTTTATCACTAGTTAGAACTACCAATTATTAGTTGATTTGAACTATTTAGATTTTGGGTTTCAAGCCACTTTTAATTTCTGCTTATGGCTTTCTGCAATAATGTGTGCAACTATGCACCAGGTTCTACTAGTTGTTTGAACTATTGAGATTTTGAATTGTATATCAATTCATTTTTAATTTCTGTTTATTTGTGTGTAGCATGCCTTATTTTATATATAATTATTTATTTAAACTGTTTTGTGGCTTACGCTATGTATCATATCGGATTTTTGGCAATCTGATATTTTCCGCGATACGATATTAATAACAATGATTAACACGCTGACGTGCTTGATCTACGAAAACTTCCTGCCTTATTGTTTCCATCCCTATAAACAAGGTGCAGGACTGATTGTATTTTGGCATGTTGCCACGTGATTTGCAGGAATTTTTGATATCTGCAGCTTTAAATATAAATATCTAAATAAGCAAATCATCTGGCTGTAGAGGAGAATGGCAGAAACAATATCTAGCTTCTGGGGTCCAGTTACATCAACTATTGAGTGTTGTGAAAAAAATTATGCATACTCTTCTTATATTGCAGAATTTTACAACACAATATCCAACATTCCGACCATACTCTTGGCTTTCATTGGTCTTATAAATGCTTTTAGACAACGGTTTGAGAAAAGATTTAGTGTTCTTCATGTATCAAATATGACGCTTGCCTTTGGAAGCATGTTATACCATGCTACCTTACAACATGTGTAAGTATTGATCTCTGTCTTCTTTCGCACTAATTTATCTAAACTTTTAGTTGTTTCTTTTCATTTTGTTTTTGAGTTGCTTTGCATCGTATAAAATGTTTGTACAACATACATCATATGCAATAGGCCTTGTTTTGTAACGAAAATATTAAGGGTCATGCAAACAAGTTCCCTAGGGGCATTGTTTAAGGAACCCATAAAAGAAAATTTTGTCTTGGAAATACAAGTCAAACACTTGTTGAAGTAATAAATACATCAATTTCTATACAAAAGTTAGCTCTTTTGATTCCTTAAACAATGCCCTAAGGGAACTTGTTAGCATTTTTCAAATAAACCAGAAACATTAATTGGGTTTTGGTATGGTCATGCAGCCATACATCAATAACAATTTATAGATATGTTAGTTTAGTTGTTTTCCACCGGCATAGCTGTCTCACTAATGAACATCACTGTATCTGATGCACACAAGACATTTGTGCATTTGAGTTAGGGGGCTAATTTTTTTTGTGACTACATCCCTTTTCTCCCCTTGTATTTCTTTATTTCCATCTGTTAGACAAATTTATTTTTGCTACTGAGGAAGGGTTTTATTTTGATTTGGTTTAAAAGATTGATCACTGAGATATTTTGACTAAACAATAGCTGTTTGATTATGCTTGAGGGTTGATTGTTGAACTATTTTGGCACTAAGAGCTAACTTTTTACAATCATTGAGAATTTTCTTTGTTTGCATAATATTGTATGAGAAAGGCTAGGGACAGTCTCTTTCTAACACTCTCTCTAACACTCACTCTCTTATTGGGTGAAACCCAAGTGGGTCTCACCATTTTATGTGGAACCGATTTCCAAAGAGTGGTACCCACATAGATTTCACCCAATACGAGAGTGAGTATTAGAGTGTTCCTAGTACTCCTCATATTGTGTTCCTAGCAGGCGTCTATTTATTGCTAATTTACTAATGAGATATGAGAATGATATAGTGCTTCAAAATGCATGACTGCTTACTTGCATATAATCCTTTTTAGTTACATTTTTCTTCTGCTGAAGCTCTTAGTCAATTAGGTGTTTGTTCACTATCGTAATGCATAGGCTATTAAGCTTGTCAAAGCTTGATAAGAAAGTGAAGTTTTTCAATCAATATCTATTTTTTTGGGTGACTATTTATTCTTCATTTGTTGCACTTGAATTTAGGCAACAGCAGAGCGATGAAACACCTATGGTGTGGGAGATTCTGCTGTACATGTACATTCTCTACTCTCCAGATTGGCACTACCGTAGTACAATGCCCATCTTCCTATTTTTCTACGGTGCTGCTTTTGCCGTTGTCCATTCATTTGTCCGTTTCGACATTGGCTTCAAAGTCCATTATGTCATTCTCTGTCTCCTCTGCATTCCAAGAATGTACAAGTATTACATCTATACCGCAGATGTGTGCGCCAAGTGGATAGCAAAGCTATATGTAGCCACTCTTCTATTAGGAAGTTTGTTTTGGTTATGCGATCGAGTTTTCTGCAAGGAGATATCCCAATGGCCGGTTAATCCACAGGGTCATGCTTTATGGCATGTTTTCATGGGACTCAATTCCTACTTTGCAAACACATTCTTGATGTTTTGCCGTGCTCAACAACGTGGCTGGTCTCCGAAATTTGTTCGTTTATTCGGTGTTTTGCCATATGTGAAGATTGAGAAGCCAAAAAGCCAATAAGGGAAGATAGTAGAAGATGATGAAAGTTTTCTTTAATGATACATTTTGGAAGAGTTATCAATGTTTCGTTCTTGGTTCTCAGTTTTGTTTTTCTGATTTAGATTGGTGTAAGTGGCGATGATTTTTTATATATTTTGTTGCAGTTTTAGGACATGTACCATATTTATGCCATATGGATGCTTTCTTGGCCTTAGACTGTTAACAATACTTTTGACAACCAAAGGTTTTGCAGTACTGGTTGTTTGATTCTTAGTTTCATACCAGTACATCATTTTTACTTGTAACAACATGTTGTGTAACCCTTTCTAGGTGAGTTTTGAGTATGTTATTATTAACTTATAGAACTTTAAAATTGCTTTCACTGGGAAATTTCAAAATGAAAGTTTCCAGGCTAGTTGGGAATTTGTTGTTGTGCAACTGAAAAAGTGCAGTTGTGGTTCATATAAAATGAATAGCAGCTTTTCTTGGTGCATGATTCTGTTAGTTTACTTTATGTTTGGTCAAAAAACACTTTTTCTGAAAAAGTGTCACTGTTTATAAACATTTTTTAAATCTAAACTTTTTTTCAATGTGAGATAATATGGTTGGTGATCTGATGGTAGACTCTGATATTATTATTAGAATGTATATTGAGTCTAATCTAACATTGCAAAATTGGTGAACCCACTTTGGTTGGTTTGATGGTGTTTAGTTCAAACCTTTGAGTGTGTTCATTTCAAGATCTTAAGTTCGATTATTCTGGATGTCAATTTTGGTGGGCTAATTTTACTTAAAAAAAACATCACAAAATTCGCTTGTATAAAGTAAATAGCGTCACTATTTATTAACATTTTTTAAATCTTAACTTTTTTCAATATGAGATAATATGATCGGTGATTTGATGGTACACTTTGATATTATTTTATAATATAGGTTGAGTCTAATTTAATATCACAAAATTGGCTTGGATAGTGAGATATGTTTCTCAATTATAAACACATTTAAACATTATATTGTATTCGTTACTCTACAAGATTGTTTTATGCTTCCCACAAAAAATGATTGTTTTATGCCTTTTATCTAAAGAGCATTAACACTATTAGGGTTGAACCCTAATTTTTTAAAAACAAGTTATTATGAAAAAGCGCAGTTGCGGTTCAATACCTATTTTGCTATATGTCGTGTAGTTGAAGTTAGGATTGGTGTGATCTCTATGAAAGTGTAGTTGAAGTTTTGGTTTATTTAAAACTATTTTATATTAAGGGTTTTAAAGGGGTAAAAAAACTATCGATCCCATTATAAATTAGTTATAAATCATCAAAGGAAACGTGTATGTAGGGGATATAGTCCTCCTTGGTACCAAAAAAAAGGTTTGTGTAAACAATTACAATATCTGAAAACTAAAATCATTATAATTCGTAATGATAACATGGAACATAGAGGTTGAAATTGACTACATCGGCAAAATTGGATCGACTACAGTTGCAGTAACCATATTGCTAAAGAAACCAAGTTAACAGTGATGGTAGTAAAAAATAATTTTCAATACTATAATTTGTTTTATGCAAAATTTAACTCGAGATCCGTAAATTTAAAAGCTTTAAATTTATCCTTTATTTGTTTTCAAAAGGTTAACATTGTTATACTTTTCTGAATTTCCGTCTAATTCCTCGCCATATCCATGACATGAGTGACAAGACAACCAACACAAAGCTAGTGCTCATGCTATCTTAAGAACCCAAGACATATATATTGATTGGTTGGGAGAATAAGTTGGGGTCCTCTCCATTTTAAAAAAAATGGCTTCGTAGCCAACATGTTGTGTTCAAAATTCCGCATTTCCAACGTATTCCAAATCTCCTTTTCACTTAGGAGTAACCAACTTTGTTTTGTGGAGTTATCAGCAAAATAGACAACAATTCAAGACAACAGAATCTTCGATAAACGGAGTTCTAAATCCAAATCAAGGTGAAAATCAAAACTTAACAGGGTATCATTTGAACTAAATCACAGCAACCATTTGAACAAAAAAGTATCACAGGTAGAACAACATTTAGCATCTTTTCATGTACTTTGTTGTCCAAACGTGACAGCCTGCGTTTCGATTCACAATATTGGCAACATGCAATAGTAGCTAGAACAAGATTTATTGTTTATTGCGGTAGAATATGTTATCCAACTACATTCAAATTACAGTTAATTGAAAAATGTTAATACTCCCCTCAAGGAACTGAAAAACAATACAGGCGTTCTTCTTGAGCTGCCATTGGCTATTTGAATATATTCCAAGATATTGAGTGAGCAATGGCTGTTCAAGTAAAGCCGTCAATAAAAAATTCAAGAACAGTAGCGAGAGAAACAGAATGGAATAGTTTAACTGTCAAGATATACGCTGTACACATCTTGACAGGTTCCGAGTCTTTGATTCGTTTCACTCAACATACATGTACAAAGTATCCTTTTCCCTAACCCTTGTAAATGAAGGAATCAAGTAGAAGGAGATAGGACAAATACACCTTGCAACGGATCTAAGACATCCTTTGAATTCCTTGTTGCAACACTTCCCCAAGCCTCCTATACAGAGCTTCTTGTTCCTCGAATGACAAGCTCATCAATATCTGAAGCAACCGGTGCAAACACCATAAATACAGCATTTTTCAAAATGTTATTTAAAAATGTGTTGCTTGCATTTTTGTAAATAAAATACCTGGTCCAAAATCATTTCAACCGATAAACTTTGCGGCACAACAAATGACTGATGGTATATATATGCAAATACTGCCATAACCATCTACACAAGGACAAATTGGTCAAATATTGCTTGACTTGTACATCAAAGCAGGGTACTAGGATGGTTTTCACTTCCAATCCCCCGTACTTATAATGAACTGAAAAGAACTAAAGGACAAATAGTAAAGGCAGCAGCATGTAAAGGAGGGGTTAAGTTAAAATGTAGTGAGAGAGGAGAAGCAAAAGTAGGTCAGTATATAACTGGACACAATAAACACAAAATTCCTGAAACCAAGTTCACAACAATAATAAATCATTTTATTGATTGCATATCTTTATTAGCCATTGAAGATATTTTCAGTAAGTTCATTGAAGATCCTACGAGATCTACATGTTTTCAATAACTATAACTGAGTGAATTTAGAACTTCCACTCTATTTGTATAATTAATGCGCAAGATCTCCTTTAATGTTTCATAATTTTTTTTCCTTGGAAGTTCCTTCTATCTCCTTTTTTTGGGAGCAGGGTAGAGATGTGAGAGAGAGAATTGTGGTTTTGATTCATTCTAATATAGTTTAGGTAATATGATATTTCCAAGTAGTCCAATATTACTAACTTATAATAAATTTGTAGATTGAAACATCAAAAGTCTACCTGGCAGTCCATTCTGTCGGTAAGTCCACCGTGTCCTGGAATACTATCGCCAAAATCCTGCAAAAAATGGAAACACCCATCAAATCTATTTATACCTCCGACCTAAATGGGTAATATTCGCTCGCATGATCACATCTTGATCAGGAAAATGGAAGTGGCAAGAGCATACCTTTATCTTAAAAGCCCTTTTGAAACCACTTGCAAAGAAACCTCCGAAAGGTGCAATAATTGAAGCAAACAAGCCAAGACATAAAGCATGCCATTGAACTGGTAGGATAGATATCTCTTTCCAAGGAAACTGCACAAGACAACATAAAGTGTGTGTGTCAAATGTTATGATTTGCCGACATTCCAGGTGTATGGATTGGTACCTCATTATTACGGTCCATGCGTATTTTATAAGCTCAACCACGATATGGAAATAGAACATTTAACATTTAGTGGTTGGTAGAAATGCTCGCCTTCAAATCCTATGTTGATACCTTTCTAATGGTAATTCTATCTAAGAATCGAACTTAGAATGAATGGTTCAGATTTGATGGTTTACATTCATGATAATTTTACCAAGTCAATGATACGGTCTATTGAGTTGGAGTAATTAATTGAGCTATCTGAGTCTATAACCCAACTGTTTTCGAGCTAACCCGTATCCTTCTTTGTCCTGATTAGATTCACATTCCAATTCTATACGTTTTTCAAGTTCTTTGAGTCTACAGAGTCAAATTGGATGTTGTGTTTGAGGTATCCAAAATGTGTTATTGGTAAATATGGATAAGTTATCAGGTGAATTTTGGACTACTATCCCACATAATCATACACTGCAAAGAAGATACTAGTAAGTTATAGAATTCAAACTTCAGCTGAATGTCAAGTGCTTACCCAGTGAGGAGTCCATCCCAACAATGAGTAAGATTCTGGCTTAAACAGAAAACCAGGATCACAGTCAAGCCAACCAGTTGACAAATCCTGCATTTAATCCAACGGTGTCGATGATGTGAAATGAACACAAGTTAGTTGGTTGTTGAATAAAAGACCTATTAATATGTGATGTGTTAAGAGAGCTACCTTTCTTGGACATGTCAGCCACTGAGAACGACCCATGATGTTAGCAAGCTACAAAACAAGTTTTGTACAATGACGTTAGCATCCAGTTCAGAATAACTTCATTGATACATAAAGAGTAAAAGCAAGAACTTAATTGCCATAAATATGATCAAGCTCTCATGGAGTTTTACTCGGCAGTTACTATCATTGACTAATGTTACAATAATGAATATATAACATCACAAAAAACATGTTTAATCTTCATTAGCTAATTCCAACTTGCTCACCATGAATGCAGATATGATGGTTGTAACAGATGCCCCAATAAAACCCTCCCAAGTTTTCTTTGGAGATAGTTTAATCAATGGGGTTTTTCCAAAGAAGAAACCAAAGATATAAGCAGCAATGTCATTAATGACAATAAGCGTTGCTGGAAGAAGAAACCTGTATAAAAAAAATCAGTGAAACAGTAACATCAATTCAAATAAAACGCAATGGAGCAGTGACATGTTTTGTTCACGTAATAGGATATTAAATATATGACCAAGTTATTCTAATGAGGCTACATAGTACATACACACAATCACTTCAAAACTATATCATTTTACAAGCAAGAATAATTTTTATTTAGGAAAAAAAATATAGTCATGAATAGATGTTAGGAATTAGGATTATATAAATAAGCAATTCTGCGCAGGCAGTATATCCATTTAAACGGACAGACATTTAACCCCAATATACTGAGATCAATTCTTCAAACAAACTTATAACAATATTGTAAATACTAGAATATTCACATAACAACAATGAGAAGTCTTGACATAAAGATACGACCTCATATCTCCCATTTCATTTGTTTGATTGCTCCCATCAATACCTTAGTTTATGCTTATGAATGTAATCGGAAGTTCAACAGCCAATTGAAGACTATTTGATTCAATATTTGCTTAATATAGTAATATGCATTTTAAAACTCTATCCCTATGCTCCGAAAAGTCGGCAAGTAATCCTATTTTACAGCTTTAATGGTTTCCTGAAAAGTCATCCATGAGGAGAGTGTAATTACTTGGTCACCTCCCATGCAGTAGAATTTTTTTCCTCATTGCTCAATTCCTAATCTTTTTTCCTATTTTAAGGCTTCAGTCAGTTCTACGGTTTGGGCAAGAATTCAAAACAGCCGAAGTGATCTAGCTTACAAGCTCACCAAATATGAAATTCACTAACCATCCTTTCAGGTGATTATTATGGATCAAATACCTATCAGATACCATTCAGTCAATCTAACTGAAAAAGTTGTTTACATGGATCAGGAACAGCACCACAAAGTATAATATCAAGCAATGCAAATGGTTAAGAAGTTTTTTGGGTATAATTGCTAAACAATCATTATTTCCTTTTATTGATTAAATTACCAGAAAATCCCTTCAAAAATGCTTGGCACGGTGAAAGAGGACTGCCCAAATACAACGATTAGAATCATGTGTGTCCAAGCATACTGTCCAAATTGGTACTTGTACATCTTCTTCTTCAATGTGAGAATGAACCATATAAATCCTGAGCCCAATCAATAAAAGGGAAGACAATCAACGTATAAGAGTCCTTACAATGGTGTAAAATAATCAGTAAAATTGCAATCCTAAAAAACTAGAAACCAAATTTGCCAGGCATCTGGCAAAGACATAGCACAAGAACTAGCCCATGAACAAAAACACAACAAAAGTGATATGCACCGTTACCTGTAATGTACAGGGAGTAGCAGACGACCATATGATACTTTATAAGACTGCTCACAAGCCGATATAAAACCTTGTCGGAATTTACTGTGTTAACCAGACGTTGACTCAGAATACGTCCATAAACAAATAGCATTGCAGTGAAGAAAAAGTGCCTGAAATGGTATATGCCAATTAAAACATTAACAAGTTATTACATGAATTTTATTTTTATTCTAAATCGGATGGTGGATTATGACGGTCAGCCAAAAACTCGCCATATAAACATGGTGTTGCGGCCCTATGACAGCTGGCACAAAATCTGCCACGCTAAGACGGCATGGCACCTCCATGGTGGAAATTGACAACGCTAACTCGAAAACAATAAATTGCCTTGATGAAAGGTTAATGAATTTGTAATACATACCAATTCAATAGCCTAAATCCAGGAAGCTGCTTATCTTCATGAGTTCGACGGAGTAGATTGAACAATTCTCTTGCCATGAAGATTTGGATAACAACAATCATCGCAGTAATGTAGAGGTGACCCATATAGATGATCAACACAAAGCTCCCAATCATCCAAACGGACGAATACGCACGAATTAACATGGACTTGTATTTGCTTTTGTCATTAACAAGTAATTGGCCGCTGCCGTTCACTTTACTAACTTCTGGAATAACCTGATATAAAGACATTCAGAAAAGTTATTTCAACGCATCAATTGACACCCGGCACCGTATATTGATACATTTCTTTATTGCAATTTTCTCTCTCCTCGGATCAATGCAAAGTTTAACTTGGGTGTATTTTATACGGTAACTGTCAAAGACTTTATACAATAAATTGCCTTGAAATAGTATACAGATACTTCTCCAAACAGATACGACAGAAATTCAGTTCCTAAATCATTTTACCTAATAGTCACTGTGAATTTGACAAAATTACTTGACGACCGCACTTTTGTTTAATCCCCAAAATATAATTTTTTTCTAAAATCACAATGACACAGTCATTCTGCCAAACTCACCTATGGCGGCAACTACATCAAGAAGTAACATAATACAAATGATAAAAGTATAAGGACCCGTTTGGATTGACTTATTTTGAGCTTATGAAAAATAGCTTATGCAAATAAATAAACTTTTATGTTAATTTATGAATTTTCATCAACGAAAATTATATCTTCATATTTTTACATAAACTACATTGACAAGCTTATGAATAATACATAAAAGCTTATTTATTTGCATAAGCTGTTTTATATAAGCTCAAAATAAGCCTAATCCAAACGGTCCCTAAAACATATATTTATTCTTATAAAAAAAAATTGACTTTTCTTTCAAATTCCAATCATGTTTTCTCTATTTAGACACATTTGACAAATTTTTGAACTAATTAACATGAAGAAAAAAACAAAGCAAGTACCTCATTAGAACGTTTTCGGTGCCTAATTCGTCCTCCTCCTCCTCCTCCTCCTGAGGAAGAAGTAGAAGTAGGACTAGTATCCTTTTGCATAGCTCTTGAATCAAATTTCACCAAATCAATGTAAAAAAAACGAACATGTAACCTGCAAGTAAATGTGAAACGATAATACCGAAGTTTGAGATTCAAAAACCAAAGAGAAAAATAAAAAAAATGAAGAGATTAATTAATTGGAAAGTAAAATCGAATAAAGTAAATCCAAAGAGAAAAGAGTTGAAAAATTAAAATACCTGAGTGAAGAAGTGGAAGTGAAGCTGCGAGAACGGTTGGCGGCGGAAGAAGACGGAGGTTGGGAATGAAATGCGAACTCTCTACTGAACGAAGAAGAAGAAGAAGAAGAAAAGAATATTAATAAGCCAAAACGGTGGTGAAGCTTTTTATGTTAATATGTTCTCAAAACAAAAGAAAAATGAATTGTCCTTTCTTCTTAACTGAATAAACAGCGCACGATTGTGAGGGATTCCTTTTTTTTTTATTTTTCTATAATTTAAGCATTGTTTTGAATTTATAACTCTAAACAAAATGATTTTTCTGTATAATTACCCTCAAACTAACTTAAAATTTTGGCGAAATTACGTTTTGGTCCTTTATTTATTTTTATCCTTTATCTTTTTAAAATGTTACACTATTACACTTAGAATCCATTAACCATCTGTTAAAGAAAAATTGGACGTTATCTTCTTCTTCTTCTTCTTCTTCTCCAATGTTAGATGTGAAGCAGCAGCTGAAACTCTAAAAAATCAAATCTATCTAGAAAATCAGAGAGGGTTTAATCCACTACATACATACCTTGCAAATCGCAACTTCAGGCTTTGGTGATTTCTGGGTTGCAAAACTCATGAATCGCAAATGATTTCTTGCACTTTCAAATTTGCAGATCGAAACAACTTCTCTGTCGTAATTTGTTCTAGGTTGTTTTGGGTTTCTGGGTTGCTGTGCCTTTCACTGCGTTTTCTGGGTTGTTGTTTTGCTGTGTTTCCTTTTCTGAAAATAACAAAAGGGTAATTAGAAAAAACAAAATAGTTAAATAATGTTTTGGGCTCAGGTTTTAAAGCATAAGTATGCTAAAGGACAATTTTTCTTGAACCTCAGACCTTGCATATTTATGTATTGTCTCTATTAACAACAACTCACTTAAATAAAAGAGGACATTGGAAGACACTTTAGGAAATTTTCTAATCTATGATATATTTGGTAAGTTAAATGAATTTTATTTTTGGTACAATAAGCTAAATGATTTGTCAAGGGTCGTGTAAGTAACACTACAGCTTGTTTTGGAGGGGCAGAGACCTGAATTTCTATAATCAAGATTGTTCATTTCAAGCAAAGACATAAAAAGGACAATTTCTTAGACAAAAACAAATGTTAACTTGTGTCTTTAAAGATATATTTTAATAAATTCATTGTATAAATAAATGTATTAAAAATCGTACATTTAACTTTTTAAAAGTTGTCCTATTATATTTTCCAAAGTAAAGTTGCTCTTTTTATGTTGCTTAACATGTATTCTTAGAACACAATAGTATTTTTTTTATTATGGTGTCTACTTTCTTTCTAGTACTAGTAATTAGAAATGTTAACTATCTAGTTCAGAGTTTGGGAGTGGAAGATTATTCGAATATGAAAAAGCAAAAGTTCATTTCTTCCATCATTGATAAAGTGGCATTTTTAATGTTGCACAAGGAATATAGATTCTTCATCTTAAGATGCTCTTCCCACCATTTGTGCCATTATAAAAATAAAATAAAAAATGGTTCAGTAATTCATTATCAAAATGCTTCAGATCTGTTAATTAGACTGCAGTATTGTAGTTCTAGGTTGAATATATGCTATTAAGAAATAAGAATGACATTAAAAAGAAAACCAAATTATACAGTTTTTTTAAGCCAAATAGTAAATAAAATAAAATAAATAAAAAGAACGTGATGGGAGGACATAACACCCGACCAAGGAATAACCCAATCGGGAATGAAAAATTAGTCTAGGTAGATCAACTCTTATCTATCCTAACAAAAATTCACTAATCATAAACGCAACTCAGCGAACACGCGTACGGGTGCGAAATCAGGTTAAAAAAAAGAATGAAAAGTGAACCTTTGAAACACACCGTTAGAGTATAACTATGACTAATGGATTGACCGCCAACACGGTAACAAAATACAAGTGTCAACCGCTCCCTGCTCAACAAGAGACTTAAAATGCTCTCTCGAGCCAAACAAAGCATAAGAACTTTTTTTTTTCTTTCTTTCTTCAAATACCCTAATAACAAAAATCACACATCTATCTATTGTAATAAATGTTGGAAAAGGAGATATTGCCAACTTGTGTCTCAACGTAATAAATGTTGATATTGTATATATTTAGTTCCATTTTAGACCGATCAAAATTGATTTTGGAGATATGAAGTTGATTTTAACATGTTTAGTTGTTGTCAAGTAAAATTGATTTTGTCTCCATAATTGATCCTATTTGAATCTAGGATTTGTAGATTTTGATTCTAGAATTGATTTTCACATACAAATTTATAGTTCAACTCACATTTACATGAATGTATTCAAACAAAAATCATTTTTAATCAAAATCAATTATATCAAAATCAATTTTCCCCATCGCACAACCAGACACCCATATGCTTTATGAGACAATTTTTATAAGTCTTACTTTTAAAAATATTATATAACTCTTCAGTCATGTATTCATATCACATCTCATCTGCTGTAGAGTATTGATTGGTTTTTTGATGAAGTGTTTCAATTATTTTATGTATTTAAAATAAAATAATATAGTTTTCTTTTTACGGAAAAAATAATAATATAGTTGACAATGACAACATTAACATGTGCTTTGTGCAAAAGTATATTATACAATCTGGATTACATTTAATTATGTTTTAAAAGATGTTTGGCTAAAAATGTTTCATAGGACTGAAACTACAAAAATTAGTTGGGCAAATATTGTCAATGAATCAGGATGAATTGTATTTTTTGCACAAAGTCACGGTGATAAAAATACTTTGAATTCTTAAAAAAAAAATACCAATTGAATTGAAAAAAAATAAAATTGTCAATGATCTGTCACTTTTCCTAACAAACTATTTTATTTGCTCTTCCCCTCCCTCTCCAACAAGAAGGCCCTAGTTTTCTCTCTCTAGGTTTTCTCTTTCAGATTTTTCATTGAGGGATGGTATTTGGTTAATTCTTGACCTGAAATCACCCATCTTCATCTTTTTCTCTATATTTCAATCTAAATAAGTAATTTTCACATGGATCTAGGTTTTTGGCTAATTTTCTCTATATTTCTTTGTTTGATTTTCCGTCTTCTTGCTGTGTTCATTTGGTTCATATTGAAGATTGATTATTCAATCAAAGATTTGGGCGTCAACGTTCCAGATCGAGAGGCTATGGATATTCCGGTCACTTTAATTTTATCATATATTTTTGTAGGCATTATGCCGTTGTATACTATTAACTTGGATACTGTGAGTTTGTTCGCAGATTCATCCTTTACGTTTTTAGCGGTGTTGAATGATGTAATCTCTCGATTTGAATGAATGAATATCATTTTGTTTTTGTCAAAAAAAAAATGATTGTTACCTGAATTCTTTATGATTGTTTTTCGGAATTAATACGAAAAATGTCGATATCAATTTTTTGAAAAATAAAAACAATATGGGAAAGTGATTGAAAGTTTTCATGGATAAATGGTTACTGGAAATGTAAGTTAAAGTTTTTTCGAAAATTTTGAAAGTGAGGAGGGAAAATTTAGTGTAAAAAATTAAATGGCAAAAAAGATAAAATTATTTTTTTAGTGAATTATAGGTTGAAGATATAACTGTAGAGGTTAGAGCTGTCAAAACGGGCAGCTCGACCGTTTAGGGTCGGCCCTAACGGGCTTCAGGTTTATTGGGTCGGGCCAAAAAACTCGGTTGAAAAACGGGCTTGAAATATACTACCCGAACCCGGCCTTACACGGATTGCGGGCTAACGGGCCGGCCCGTATTAAAAATTATATTTTTTTAAAAAAATAAAGTACTATAAAATACGGTGGATTCTAGGGTGAGGGACCAACTAAGTCCCTCACCGGTGGAGCACTTAAAAAGTACTGTTAGATTTCATCAGCGGTTGTGATTAGTTGATATTATAATTGAGAACAACAATACATCTCCACATACAATTCTATCTCTGTCTCTTCTGCATTTGCTTCTTCTCCAACATGCTAAAATCTGCAAAAGTTGCTCGCTGAAAATCTAAAATATATGAAAAAATAATTTTGCACAAACAATTAACTTCAAAAGAACAAGAACCAGTGAGGTTCTCTTCTGGGTTGGGACCAATACACAAGAATCATATGCAATGGTTCTTCTGCCCTTTTGACTTTTATTTGCGTGTTTAAGAGTAGTATATAAATTGATTCAATTTATGGTTTAAGAAATTGATTCAATTTAACCTCTAATCGATTTGTGATGCCATGAAAAACATAACAAAGAAGCAACCATATGCTTAATTAATTTTCATCCCCCATGGTGTAGCTAATGTTGTTTATGCTAATTAACCAATAATTCTATTTCCTTCATCTAAACACTAAATTTGAGA
>Ga0228710_1003649_pt1 | contig 24417 bp, 10 predicted proteins | sample MedpolnodulmetaG_FD_177995 | JGI IMG/M metagenome (GOLD analysis project Ga0228710, IMG submission 177995) | Root nodule microbial communities from Medicago polymorpha collected in Santa Monica, California, United States - pink nodules | ecosystem: Host-associated > Plants > Roots > Nodule...
AAGATCAAGAGAATCTCAAAAGCGAAAACATGAATGGAAATAGCAAACCAAAACATCAACTCCAAAAAACTCACCTAGTATTTTGAATGTTGGACATTTGTTGAAGATTTCAGGAAGTGAATGATCCAGCAATCTCGCCTCTTGCTAAATCTGGGGTTAAAGATCGGTGGTTGTTGGAGTTGAACCAAGGGTTTGGTTCTTTATAAGAGAAACTATGGAAGATGATATCTTGGTTGAAAGTAGAAGAAAGATGCGTGTGAACTGGAGAGGACAGTAAAAAATTTACCTCCAGGATAATATTAATTCTACTGTGTATTGGATGTATATGTAGCAAATTACGAGGGTGTTGTATTCGGTGCACCTGCCTGGTAAAACAAAGAGATTGGCTGAGTGGAGAAATGTGTAGTTTACATGTGGTTTATCATACAAAATTAATTGCACTTCATTTTACAAAAATAGGAGGAAGCACATGACAGATAACCAAAAGCCACCGTAAATATTAAGGTCTGTTTATAGTCAAATTTTTGAATTTCAAACAGCCAAATACTTAGGAGGGAAATTATTTTAGGGTTAACTCAATTAGCATTGATTGCAGCTAATTTAGAGCCAAATTTCTAGGGTTAACTTGTTGCAAACCTAATAACTTTAAGGAATAAGAGATGTGCGTATTTTTTTTAAGAAATCAATTCACTGGCGGGCTATAGGATTTAAATTTGGTTGGATTAGTGTAAGAACTAATCATTTGGGCTTGTTTAAGAGAAAGAGCATTAACAATGCAAATTGGTCCATATTTTGAAAAAAAAATTCACAACTTTATGAAATTTCATAAAAATAACCTAACAATGTTAAATAATTAAGAATGTTATTACTTTTTCAAAACACAGAAAAAATCAGAAATTCAATTGAACCAATTTCCTTTAAAATTTTCAATTACCGCATCCAAACACACACGCTCTTAAGCTTATTTCAATAAAAAAAATTTGTGTTGACTAATTATGAAATAAATTTCATTTATTCAAAATTAGTTTAACCATTTTTTTAATTATATAGAAACAATTCATACACTAACATTTATACAATAAATATATATTCAATGAGCGCTTAATTAAATTATTTATTAAAGGTCTATTTGGAGTGATTTATTTTTGAGCTTATAAAAAATAGCTTATACAAAAATTATATCTCCATAAGTTGTTTTTCATCCATAAGTTGTTTTTCATAAACTACCTTGACAACTTTATGAATAATAAGTAAAAACTTATTTATTTACATAAACTTAAAAATAAGTCAAACCAAACATGCCCTAAAACGCACTCTTAAAATATACAACAGAATTCATTCATCGATATGAATAAAACTTCAGAAGCATCACATGTGCATGCCATTGAACAAAACAATACCAAGCCATAATAATATTTATCATGTCTAATGCCGAAACAAAATAAAAATATGATTGTGGTAAATTTCAAGATCAAATTAAAAATATGAACATTGAGAAAGAATGTGGGGTGTGCGATTGTTAATTAATTAATAAGTTCATACAGGTAAATTCAAACTTACCAATAAAGGTATTCCCTCATATTAGGATCAGTAGGGCTTGGTGCATCAGGGTTCACCATCACCTGCAAAGTGCCACAAAGTCAAAAACCCTAGAAAAAAGCTTTCACTAATTAAAGATTTTGGATCCTTCTAAGATGATTCCAATTAAGTTTAGTTTGTATTGAAATAATGTCATTGGTGATGTAAATGATTAAAGATTTTGGATCCTTCTAAGATGATTCCAATTAAGTTGTGGTTAAAGGTTACATACAAAGGCTTTACCAACCACCTTGTGGCACTTGAAAAAGGAGTTTTTAAACTTTTTTTTTAAGGAAGGAGTTTTTAACTTTTTGCTGTTACATGCAACTTTTGGCTGTGAGTGATGACAATATTTATTGCAGTGAAGGTTGCCATTAATTTGGCAATTTGGACCACTAGAAATGGCAATAAGTTAATTAGGATACAATGATCATGTTCAACTGCAGTCTTAGAAACGGTTTTTGATTAGGACAAATGAAGACATAACTTTTTTTTTTGAAAGGCATGACCTTATGGATTAATGTCTCTTAACAAGTAACTTTCTTCTATGTTTGGAGGTTCATTTATATTCTTGTATGTATGATTCTCCATGCCTCTTACACTTTGTATATAACCCTAAACCGTTTCAACTCTAATTTATATATAAAAATCTCCTTGGTTGTTCAAAAGAAATAATTTAAGAATGTAAAGAATATGTATACCAACCAGAGTGTATAGAGTTCTGAGGTCATTTCCACCAACTTGAATTCTTGGTGGGTTGACTATTTGAGACGGTTTGAGCTCACCACTGTTGATGACTTCTTTATTTATTTTCATAAACAACCCTCAAAGACACTGAATTTGTAAAAGGGTCTAAAACTTCTCCAATTACACCACCAACAACAAGGGGATTCATTGATTTAATACGCGTGATTAATAATTTATGCTTTGATAATTTGCTTATTGGCTCTACTACATGCCCAAGCTTTTACATACGCTTTGGCCTTGCCTTTCATGAGGTGATCACTTGTTATCAATAGATTCTATCTTTTCTTTCTATACCTTGTTCCATTAAATTATTTTCTTAAAGTTATTGTCATACTTTTTCTTTTTTGTTTATAGTGAATTAGGTATCTCTTCGTACAACTATAGATACTAACCTCTCGAGCAGAGTAAGATCGTAATGGATAGTAAAACTCTCTTGATATTTAACACAGCTGCTTCCTAGGACTGAATTTGAACCCAAAATCTCTGACTAAGTTAGAAGAGATTCATTATCATCTCATCCAAATTTTTTTGGATAAAGTTATTGTCATATTTAATTTTAAAGTTTTTTTTTTAAATATAATTTGTTATATATAAACTCCACAAATGTTCATAAAATTTCAGAACTGGTTTTTTTTAAACAAAATATATTATGGAGAGTACAAGGGATATATACTTGAACCTTAGAAACTCTAACGAAAAGTCTCAAATATTTCGCATACAACCTAACAGACTGCTCCACCGCTAAGAGAAAACATATAGGTTGTTTACGAAATAATTCTTTCTAAAAATAATTCTTCTCTTGTTGGTAGCTTTTCTAACAATAAATTTCAGAACTATTCGATACGTAAATAAATAACTACAAATGAAAATATAATATACTTTTTTTCTTCAACACACGTGAAGGTGGAAGAAATCGTAGAAGCAGTTAAATCTTCCACTTATAGGTGTTTTTTTGTTAGAAATATGGGGATTCTTGCATGTATTTTGAATGATTTTCGAACCTTTTTCTTTGTCATAATTCTTGATAGAGGTGCTTGGCCGCTTGCTTTTCTGCGGGTCAAATACCCCTTGTACTTTTTCTGAGTTGTGAGTTAAAGACTCTTTGTACTTCTCTCCTATTTTTAATAAACTTTGATGTTAAAAAATTATATTAATAAGCTTTTTAAAAATAAAAAAATATGTTCACCTCTTAAGATTACATAATTACATATGTCCAATTTATATAAAATTTTGTTTGTTTGATCATAAGTATAAGCCAAATGGCCATTAAAAAAAATAAGTATAAGACAAATGCTTAAGACTGTCCTCGTAAGAACATTAATTGTTTAATGGATCTAAAATATTAAGTTTTTATATAATCGTTGTGTGTTTAAATACATTATGAATAGATAACTTATTCAATGAAAAATTATCTTGTTTAAAATACTTAAACAATGCCATTTAGATACTCCCAAAAAAATGTCATTAGATACTTTCTTTGGTCTTTTTTATAAAAAACAAATGGATCAACAAAAATTGATGTATTTGATCTATATTATTAATCGAATACATCAACTTTTATTGATTCATTTGTATATTATAAAAAAAAAAAAGAATAGATAGAGTAGTATTTAAGAAAACTCTTTATAATATATTAGTATAATGTTAACCAAAGTTTTGAACCATATGAATCTTCTTATTAAAATTATTTTAGGTGTGATAAGTCAACCACTTGAACTCATATGTGAACTCCTACAAAATATTTTCTACCACAACATCTCGATATATATTATGTTTAAATTTCAGAACAATGTTTAATATTGCAAAAGCCCGAATATATGTCCCCGTGAGCTTAGCTCAGTTGATAAGGACAATGCATAATATATGCAAGGTCTGGGGTCAGGGCCGTTCCTACAAAAATGGAGGCTCGGCTCTCAAATAAAAATAGGTCCATAGTCAAAATAAAAACACAATTTTTTTAAAAGAGAAAAAAAATTATAATGTTTTTTATTTTATTTTTTGAGAGAATAATTATAATGTTTGTTTTTTTAAGAAATAATTATAATGTTTGTTTTTTTAAGAAATAATTATAATGTTTGTTGTTAGAGCTTATCGGAAGAAGAGGAGATAGTATTTATGATATATAAACCTCAAATCCATAAGAAGAGGAGATAGTATTTAGGATATATAAACCTCAAATCCATAAGAAAAAATAGGCAAAAAAGATGCCCTCTTATGTTGGAAAAAAATAAAAATGATAAAAAAATAAAAGTCAACCCTCACAAGGGTTGAACCAGAGTACACAAGTTCAACATCTCTGCATTTTACCACTAGGGCCATGACTTTTGTGTTGTAAACTTTTCAATGTTATTGGTATATATTAAAATCTCCAATGCATTATATATACAAAAAAATATTTAGGGCCCCAAAATTGGGGAGGCCCAGCTCAATAGAGCTGTTTGCACCTCCGCAGGGACGGCCCTGTCTGGGGTTCAAACCCTAGACACCACAAAAAAAAAGCCCAAATATATAGTACAAGTGTGATACCATACAGATGTGAAAACTTTGAAATTTAGGGTACCATCCGGCTTAAATACATTTAACATAAATTTATCATAAAAGTTATATACATATAAATACTTGTAAATAAGATTTTTTTAATCTCCGTGAGCTTAACTCAATTGGTAGAGATATTGCATATTATATGCAAGGGCCGGGGTTCGAACCCCGGGCACTCCACTTCTCCACAATTTAATTGTGTGAGTTCTAACCACTAAGCTACTTGACCAAAAATAAATAAGATCTTTTTATGATTCTTCATTAGTATATGATTATAATGATCACAATTAATTACAAAAGAAAATACTTGTGATGACAAAACATTATAGAATTTTTTATCTAAACTATAACATATTTTAATCTTTATGCTAGAATATCAACACAAACATCATTTAAAGAACTCAAAGTAAGTTTTTTACCAAAAAAAAAAAGGAAAATAACTCAAAGTAAGTCTTGTCTCATGTTAACTAATTATGTATTCTAGCTAGATATGTATATGTGAGTCTCGATAAGTATCGGTATCAAGGCTATTGGAGTTATGTTTGTGTACTATATACCATACAGTTACACTTATAAAAGTTTGATGGACATAATGTACGTTTAATTTTCAAAATGCATTCACATAAAAACTGGCAAAATGGTTAAATGTTTAAGGTCACTAGATTCATTAAGTGCGTAGTTGTTTTTACCTTTCAACCTTGGCCACAAGAAAGATACTGTCTAAATCTCTTACTCATTCGTAGGCACTACAAGCTGAAAAGAAAATCAATGCATGGTCAGCATATATGGAATATAAATATAGTTCTAGTATACACCTTAGAATAAAGGGAGCACTTGGATTCCCTCACCACTCACTATTTACACTTGGCTATCTACAATTTTAGTTTTTGATTTGGTATTCAACCATAGAATTCGATAGGATAGGAGATAATGATTGTCTCGATTCTTATACTTCATTTTAGAATTATTTGAGAGGTGTAAAAGGTATAGATGGAAAAGGAAGAGAAAGACGTGAAAGAGAATAAGTGTAACATGTGATAGAAAAGGAAAGATGGATAATACACGAGCACACGTATGAAAGGAGGGAACTTTGATAATTCCTCCCTATATCCATTTTTAAGTTTAGATGAGATGGTTCAATGGCTTATCAGGTTTAGAGAAATTTAAAAGTTGAAAAAGAGTGTTGAGTTAGTACTTATATATTATCTACCAACCAATATTGATAGTAAGGCCGGCTAAACAGATTAAGAGGCCTAAAGCAAAATATTTAATGTAGCCTTTAAAAATGTATTTTTTTAACATAATATTTATATCAAATCAATTATGTGGAGACCAAAATTTGAATTCATGACCAAGAGTAATTGAGGTCTTTTTGGTAATCAGTCAAGCTATGCAAACGTCTGTAATTTATTTATCATATAATATATTTATAACCAAATTAATCTATTAGAGACCTTTTTTTCCACCTAAAATTTTGAGGCCTAAAGCCCTTGCTTGGCCCTTAGGTCGGCCCTGATTGATAGTGAGATTAGAAACCATCTTTATGCGACATGAGTTGAATATTTAGCAATAGGACCAACCTACGTTCATCACACCTCCCCATGTTCCTAATTTTGGTCCTTCAAAAAAATATAAATGTCGACAATATAGATAAATATATCCTAAATATACTTTCAAATTTTGATAATATTCATCACTCATAAATAGAATTGCACACCACGTCTTAACCAAAAACATTGAGGAACTATGTATATGGGATATCATACTTATATGCAATGTAGCACATATACTTGATATGTTACAGAAACGAACGACATTGATACCTCGATACGGGAAAACTTCAAATTTCAAGATATGACATGACCAAGATACTTTAATAAAAAAATTAAATCTAAACTCCATATTAAAACTCAAAAATAAACTATGGACTAAAACTCAAAAGCAAAAAAAAATAAAATTACAAAACCTATATCAAACATACATATAACAACATAAAAAAAAATTAAATCTAAACTCCATATTAAAACTCAAAAACAAACTATGGACTAAAACTCAAAAGCAAAAAAAAAATCGCAAAACCTATATCAAACAGACATATAACAGCAATAAAACACAACAATAGCAGCATTCTCAAAACAGCAAAAATAGACAAAACAGTGAAATTGCCTCTACATGACGGTCAACAATAATAACATTCTCAAAACAACAAAAAGAGACAAAAATGACAGAACTTGCGAAAGAAAGGAGGAGGAATGGAATCGCCGACTGATGTTACGATGACTGAAACAAATCCTACTACTCTCACTTTCAATTTCACTGGAATTATCGACTCCTTTTTGGGATATAAATATAAGTAATATTCATAATAAATAAAATGACAATTAGTCAACTACATATATGATGTATCTTAAAACGTGAGCATCATTACTTACCCAATTACATATATCTCAAAATTAATAGAAAATCATGTATCTCGCGTGTATCGGTTTGTCGTATCTCTCGTGTATACCCGATGCATGTATCTGAAACGTATCTGACAATGGTTTTTTAAAAAATAAAATATCACCAAATACTCTCACGATACGTATTGGGTAGGTGTCGATGCATGATACGTAATAGAAACCGACACGTCGTCTATTTTGAATTATATGGGCTTCCTAGCTTATATGTTCAACATTTATTTATTCATTCAATGTGAGATTTCTAACTCACACTTTACACACGTAGAAGATCCCATCCATTTCCATGAGATCACTTCTTTTCAAGCAATAGCCTTTTCATCTACATAAACTTGCACCACCGTTGACACTCGTCATCAACGAGACACGCTATCTGACCACCCTTTAGTAACCAAACTATGATACCACTTTTGTATGGAGATATGATGTTCAAACTCATTTGTGTGATTACTTTTAGTCGAATGTGGCAGTCTCCCGAGAAAATACACAAGTTTGTAGAACACGTTCTAACACAAAATCTTAAGGTATTAGATATATGAGTCGTATATACTTAATGTAAGTGTGTGTATAGAGAGAGAGTAAGGGGAATTTAAATTTTTTTCGTAAATAATGGTTGAGGATTATTATACTTGCAAAAGATATCATGAATTGAAAATAAAATCAAATGGTTGATTGCAATAGGAGTACACAAAGAAAAAGAGATTGGGGGGTGAATTTAATTTTGTTTTGTGAATGGTGGAGGAGAGTGTGAGGCGAGCAATAAGTTTTGGTTCTTATTTTTTCGTTTTTTCTTATCTTTGCTATTCTAGCTAATGTTATATCACCAATGAGGTAATGGATATCGATCACATAAGGAATGAGAATATAGTGTTTCATCCTCAAATTTTGTGGTCCTGCTAAAGATACTTAATTTGTGGAGGTGTTATATTTAGATAGATATCATAGGAATATCCTAGTGTAGCTCCTAGAAGAGTTTTAGATCTCATAAACAGATTGAGTTATACTCTTTGGAGCAATATTCACCATGAGTGTTGAATTTTATTTTTTTTCTGAACCAAAAAAAGTATAAAGTGCATGCGCTTTTTCTTTTGGGTGATAAAAAAGTGCAGGCTCTTTTACCTCTCGTTTCAAATAAAAAATCATATTAGGAAAAGAGTTTAATTTATTATATGTTTTTGAAAATGAGAAGAGAGATAAAAAATTCAGAAAAAAATTATATTGGGAACCAAAAAACGGTTTTTGAAATGATGATAAAAATGCATTTAAACATAAAATAAATTTACAAGAGTTTAATTTTGATATAATATCCAAGCAAAGATAAAATGCTTGTGAAAATATTTTTGTTTTTTTTTTGAAGGAAAAATAATTTTGTTTTGTTTTGCATTATCAACAAATTATATATGTGGTTTTTAAAAGTGATTACAATTAAATAATTTTTTTAATAATGCAACCAAATAGAAAATGTTCAAATTCCAATAGAAAAAGTATCCACATATAGTGTCTGACACGCCCCAGACAAGATTACCAATAAATATAATAGATCTAGACAATTGACATCCACAATAATTCTCAAATAAAGAGTATACAAGCAAAGCATTTGGGAACCGTAACAAAACAAAAAAAAACATTTGTTACCAAAAAGAATAATAAATCATAAAACATTTCCGAAAATATCCTTAAGTTACCAAGCAAAAGTACTTATAGAAAAAATAAGATTGGAAACATCAAGTATATGTTTTTTTTGTGAATATACCCATCAAGTATCTAATTCTATGTGTCTATTGGCTTGCATATGTTCTCGTTTGTTTCTTTTTTTATGGATTGGCTCGTATATATGTTCTCATTATTTTTCCTCTCAAAAAAAAAATGTTCTCATTATTTTTATGGATTAATTCTTGGACTGAAGTGTTGAGGATAATTCAAATTTAGTCAATTAGTTAACTTGCGTGTTGTGCAAGTAACTAGGTGTTAGGTGGTTAAAATTTTGTGTTTTCTGTTATACGGTAACTATGGAAGTTATTTCCCATTGTATGTGTGTTATCTGTGATCAGTTATGTATATAAACATGTGAAGTGAATAATCAAAGTTTAGTGTGTGATTTTCCATTTTACACTAAATCTCATATTCTTCTCTCTTTCATTTTCTAAACAAAACCAAAAGTGAGTGTGTGAGTGTACAAGAGAATCATTGAGAGACATTTATCTTGATCCAACATGAAGAACTAGGGGAAATTCTGGATACAATGCTTAATGGATTTGATGAAAATCTTGAAATATTTCCATTTGATCAGTATTTAGAAATTCAGAAATAAGAAATTGAAATGATATAACTTCGGTAGAAAATGTTTGTTTTCCAAGTGTTATGGTAAATATTGGATTTTTTTATATTTATATATCAATGATTAGTTACATATGAATAGAAGGCAAACAGGCAACAAACTGCGTCGCTGGGTTTATCTACATGCGCTGGCATTTTCAGTGATTACAAAGGATCTTTCATGAATATGTTTGCTTATAAGATTGATGTTTCCAAACTCCTTGAATGTTGAGTTAATGGTTGTTATGATAACTATTGAATATTTTTGGTTTTGATGGTTTTAGTTGGTGGAATGATGAGATTCCTCATTGTATTGGACAAATATTTTTTAGGAACGGAAGTCGTCTTTCACCGGTTTTACTCAAAGTTTTTAATGAAGCAATTGTTTGTTTATATTTCTTGAGTTTTGGTCTACCCAAAGAATGTTTCCTTTCTATTTTTAATAATATTTTAAAGTAGACATTTACCTTAAAGGAATCTTTAAAAAAAAAATTACCTTAAAGAAATTGTATTTGACAAGAAATTTCCTTAAATGAGTTTTTATTGATACATTTAAAGATAGAGAAAATATAGAGAGAAAGTCGTGTTAAATTTATTTCTTTAAGGTAGAGATTTATGTTCATGTATAAATTGTTGTATGACGGATAATCTCTTATTTATTTTTCAAAGATTAGTACATGCACTTCTCAAATGTCTTCTAATGCAACTTGAATTTAAATTAATGCTTTTTTTTTTATATAAATAAGAAGGTCGAAGACAAAAATATTACAACAAAATCAAACAAGAGATAGAAACACCAAATAAATTAACAAGTGTCTAATTTGAGTCGGACATGACTAATAAATCATCAATTGAGAACCAATTTATCCCACTTATTGGCCAGCTAGAGCATTTGCGGTAGTTTGCCTCGCAATAGGAGTGTTGCGCCTTGAGTTTTCAATTCATACGAGGCAATCGACGAATTCTTTAAACTAAACTCCAACTCAAAGGACTCATTCATCCACAATTATTTCTTATCTATATTGTATGATATGGATATGTTTAGAGTATTATTATTATTATTAATTAATTAATTAATTAAGTATTAGATGATCAACCTCCTTCCTCCAGAACCATTTTCTCTTTGACAATTAAAATAGAGAGCAGCAACAGGTAATCCAAGATTGTAAACTTCTGCAAAATCTCTTGTAATGAAATTTTGTCGCCATCCAGGAGCTAATATAGTGTGCCTACAAGGTTGCCTAAACAACACAAATATCACACGATGAATCCCTGATGTTGGTCTTGGATTTTCATAGCTCACTATCTCCTCGCCTACAATTAATATAAACAACGTATATTTATACAAACATATGTAGTAATAATCAATTACAACAAGATACTAAATTGTTGTTTCTAATATCAACTTTAATAAAAAAAATCAAATATATAAATTAATAAAGTGCATAAAAAATTTAATAAAAATTGTATAAAATAAAAAACCGATTGAACCAATTGTAGTTGAAACGAATTGGTCGTTTCTCAGTTTAACTGAATGAATCCTTTCAGTTTTAAAGCAGTTGGTCAAATGTGCAACAAGTTGAAATTATTGAGAAAGATTTTGCTTGCAATTGCGCAAAAGATAATCGATTTACACGGAAAATTGTGCACGTACCGAAAGTTGTCCCTGTAGTCGCTGGAATATTGGTTACCATCCTAATTAAGGATTTAAAGAACGAAAAAAACAAAAGGGTTAGAATGGAACTAAATTCAGCCAAAAGAAAGTTTTCAAGTACAAACACATATGTAGTTTACATGTATATACAATTTAGTTTGTTAATCACACAAATTATTATATATATGTATATATATAGACACCAACGATTTAATATATAGCTGCATTTTTTCACACACACATATACACTATGGCATACCAAAATAAATAAAGACACAATGCGAATAAAGTGTATATGTTAGAAGTACGATTGCAAGGTTTGTTGCTTTCTTTGATAGCGACTCCAGTTGACATAAAATTAACAATACTGTGGATCCGCTGAAGTTTTCTTTTTCACGACAACATGTTAAGCATAAGTTGAATATGTTATATCCATTTTAAAAGAATATATATGTATTTGTCTATTGGCATAAGTATTTGTCTGAATTTTTTAAGAGCTTATGAAAATATTTGTTCATTTTGTGAAGCTTGGAAATAGCATATGACAGTCTATAAATTGTTTAGGTCATCTTATTATATAAGCTTTTCTTGCTAAATTAAGAAATCAGATTATGACTTATCTGAAAAACAATTATAAATATAAAGTATACATAAATACTTAAATAATTAAACAAATAAGTGCTTTATCAATTTTAATACATAAATGTGATCCTAAAATATACAACAGAAGTTTTTTTTTTTGAACAAATCAATATACAACAGAAGTTATTGCATCAATATGAATAAAATTTCATAAACAGCATAGTTAGTTCTTGCCTTCGAACAAAACAATATGTTAGCATTTCTATATAAAATATATGTACATATTGAGTAAGAAATTGAGCAGTGATTATTAATTAAGTCCATACTTACCAATGTAGGTATTCCCTCATATTAGGGTTACTAGGGCTTGGTCCATCAGGGTCCACCATCACCTGAAAAATGCCACAGATTCAAAACCCCTAGAAAGAAAAGTTTTAATCAATTGAAAATTTTGTCCCCTTCTATGGTGATATGTCATTCTTCTAGCAGTTATTGTTACGAATGTGATCCCTTTTAGGTTTAATTTGTATAGAAGAAAGGTTACTGGTGAAGTAAATGATACTCTTATTGTTTAGTGATTGAAATTTCAGGAAACAAAATTACAATTATTTACTAGATATGAATTTTTCTTCTCTGGTCGATATGGGTTGTATACATGGTTTGGAGTGCATTGGAAAGGCACTACCAGAAAACATATTTTTAGAACTTGAGGCAATAAGTTTCACTTACATGTTCAAGTACCGTCTTTTTTTTTTATATAACATTTTAAATACCATCATAGATGTTTATTTTATTGATTAATATCTCTTAAGGTGACTTTCTTCTATCTTTGGAGGGCCATTTATATTCTTGTATATATACTTCTATATGCATCTCTATGTATATGGGTTTGAGCACGCTTTGTGCCCTAATTTATATATGGTAATCTCTTTGTTGTTTTGAAGGAAAAAAATTGAAGAATGTAACTAAGATCTATATATTTACTTAATTAAAGAATATGTAAACCAACCAGAGTGTATAGAGTCCTGAGGTCATTTCCACCAACTTGAACTCTTGGTGGGTTGACTATTTGAGAGAGTTTGAGCTCACCACTGTTGCCGACTTCTTTGTTATTGTCATAAACAATCCTCAAAGACACTGAATTTGTAAAGGGATCCAAAACATCTCCAATTACACCACAAACCACAAGAGGATTCATTGATTTAATACGCATAATTAACTATGTATGCTTTCTTTTTGTTGCTAATATAATAATGTATGCTTTGATAATTTGCTCATTGGCTCTACTACATGGCCATGCTTTTATATATGCTTTGGACTTGCCTTTCATGAGGGGATCACTTGTCATCAATAGATTCTATCCTTTATTTCTTTCTATCATGTTCCATTTAATTATTTTCTTAAAGTTGTATTTAGAGGTATTTTCCTAAAGTTATTGTCATATTTGAGAGAAAAAATATAAACAAAAATAAATAAAGAAAAAGGATGTTTGTGTGAACACCACAAACGAGCATATCATAAGCTTTTAAAAATTGAATTAAATTTCTTCAAAAAAAATAGAATTTAAATGTTCGCCATATGATTTCATAGTTACATAGGACCAATTTACATATTTTGATTGCTTGATCATAAACATAAAACAAATTATATATAAAGAGTGCCTTAATAAGGGTATTGTTTAATAAGCCTGAAATATTGTTAAATATAATATATTGTTAAAAAGAGTGCCGTTAATAGTATAATATTAGTCAAAAATTTGAATTGTAAATCTTTATATTAAAACGCATTAATTTGATGTCACAACTAAACCACATGAGCTACATCGATAAATTCCTACAAAATATTGTTTGCATCTATATCTTGATATATTTTGTTTATTAAACATTTAAGATGTTAGTTCATCGGTAAAAGTGTTAGTTGTCACATTTAGACATCCAGTTAAAATTTTAAATCTTTTTGAGGATGGTTGTAAAATTATCGTTAATGTCAATTGAATTAATAAAAACTTCCCCATACCCTAATTTTATTCAGAAAAAAGTAGGATGTATAAATTTCAAAACAATGTTTGGTGTTGCAGTTATGTTTGTATAACTATTAAGTTTTACACTTTAGAAAAAATTGTTTGTCACGATGTACATTTAATTTGTAAAATGCATTTGCATGAAAATTGCCAAAATGGTTATAATGTCGATGAGTATCCGCGGGTACGGGTAGTATGATATCCGTCTCCGCCCTGTTGGATAAATATGGTATCTGTACCCGTCCCCATATCCGTGCGGGCATCTCTATACGGGTAATCCACGGGTATTTAGATACCCACGCATATCCGCGGATACCCATGGATTTTTGATTGTTTTTTTGTACAAAAAAAAATTCAACTTTTAATCACCTGCAAAATTCAACTTTTAAAGATCCATACATAACATATTCCATTCAAATTTCATAATTCATACCATAATCATAATCCAACAAAAATCGGGATTCTTACATAATCCCAAGCAAATTCAGCATACCATAATAGATATGATTCTTACGTAATCCATGCAAATTCTTGAAGTAAAATAAAAGATAAAAACATCCAAAATTCACATCCAAACTCTTATATATACATGGATATTTTAGTAATTTACATAATTTATTAACGGGCACGGGTATCATCATATCCGTGTCAGTGTCCATAAAGTAACAGGTAGTTAAATACCCGTTTATTATATCTGCGGGTACCCGTTTAGCTACCTGCCTCGTGCCCATGACGGATTTTATCCGCGGATACCCGCATGTACGGATTTTTTTCCCACCCCCGTTATATGTTAATTTCACTGGACTCACTAAGTACGTAGTTGTCTTTATCTTCGTGTGTCAAATGGATCCTAGCACTAACAAGTCACAAAAAAGATTTGATTGATGTTTGATCCTTAGCCACAAAATAGATACTTTCTAAATCTATTACTCGTTCGTAGGCACTACAACCAGAAAAGAAAATTAATGCATGGTCAGCATATATGGAATATAAATATATATAGTACTAGTATACACCTTAGAATAAAGGGAGCACTTGGATTCCCTCACCACTCACTATTTACACTTGGCTATCTACAAATTTAGTATTTGATTTGGTCTTTCAACCATATAATTCGATAGGGTAGGAGATAATGATTGCCTCAACTCTTATACTTCATTTTAGAATTACTTGAGAGGCATAAGAGAGATAGATAGAAAAGGAATAGAAAGACATGAAAGAGAATGAAGTCTAACATGTGATAGAAAAAGACATAAACACATAATACACGCGCTTGCATATGTGATAGAGCAGCTTTCAAGGTTCACCAAGTACTAACATGAGTATTCTTTCAAAAAAAAAAGTGCTAACATGAATATTTATATTAAAGAGGTTTTTAAGTTGAGAACGTATAAGTTGAACTCACACACATGTATAATTCAACTCATTACCAACTAAACCATCTTACGTTGACATTATTTTTAGGATCTTTAATACTCTAGCTACATCGCTAATGAATTAATGAAAATTGATCACGAGGAAGGAATTGGAATATAGTGTTTCATCCTCAAATTTGTGGTCTTGCTAAAGATGCATAATTTGTGGAGGTGTATTGTCGTGTCATTTTTCGGAGATCAAGGCTATTTGATTAGCGTTTGACTCACTGTTTTATTTCACGGTTGAACATTTAATTTTGAGAGAAAAAAGGGAAAAAAGTTCGAAACACCCCTTTGAAAAGATTTAGGGTTCGGGGGTTAGTTACATAAAGGGAAGGTGTTAGCACCCTTTATGTCCGTAGTACTATACGGGAACCTCTTGGTTTTATTTAACGTTTTGTGCTATAACTTGCTTGCTTTTAAAAATGGTGTTTAAAGTGGTAAGTGAAAAAGAGACCTACTTATCTACATTTTTTATTGATTTGGAAGGACGAGTGTCCTTTGCCTACGTACCCGTGAGGGATCAAAACCTCGTGGTTCGGGGTAAAAATTGACATTTGATTTGTTTTTGTGTTTTTTATTAGTTTTGAAAAAGGTTTTAAAATGAAAAGCCAAGTGGCAAAATAAATTTGTTTGTGCTTTTTATATTAAGGGAAAATGATTTGAAATATGATTAAGGTTGATTGCAATTTTGATTTACGAAAGAATAAAAATAAAGAGGTCACTTGATTTGAGATCAAGGTTTATTGTAAAAAATATTTTTTGTGATTTTGTTATTTGCATGGTTTTTTGTTGTTTTTTTCCGTTGAAATATAACTAAACTAAAATTGAAGACTAACGGAGCAAGAAAATAAAGCGTAGGTACCTCATGGTGGTGTTGGACCACCACAAGGACCTTTATCCTAGGCTAGCAACAAAATAAAAGGCATACACACACGCACGCACACATGCACCTACGACTATTACATAAGCCTATGATACATGCTATGGTCCGCGATAAAATAAATTACATTAAGGTCTAATTAATTACATTCTAAATCACGTGCAAAAACATAATTAAATAAATAAATTACATTAAGACCTAGATACATTTTCTAAGTGACTAAAAAAAATAAAGAAATGAATATACAATTAATAATGAGAGCAGAATAATAAACTTAAATGGATGAAAATGCATGAGAATAATAAAAAAAATGCAATGCTAACGAAGCAAAACCAAAAAAACGCGCGAAAGAAATAAAAATTACAGCAGGGAGGGGGTGCAGTAGTAATCAAGGAGTGCAGGAATTAAACAAAATGGGACATAGGTTGAGAATGGGCTGCAGGCGCGGGTTGGGCTTGAGCAAGCCTACTGGGTCGGTTCAGATGGGCAGATGGGTTGTTGGAGCGGGTTAGAACATTGTATAAATAGGGTTTCTTGTAAAAAAACCCTTCATTTTGATTCTTCTTTCTCTCTCTTCACTTCCCTCTTCCCTCAAACTCTCTGTTCTCTCTCCTCTGTTTTCTTCTTCTCCGGCAGCAAGGTGAGGTGGCTGGCCACCGTAGGTGGCGGCGCCGCCGCTGCAAACACCTTCTTTTCTCGTTTTTTTTTTTACGGTTTCAACTATTTTTCTACCCTCTTCTCGTTTCTAATACCCAAAATCCCAAATCTTAAACCTAAACCTCTAGATCTTGAAAAAAGAGAAAAGAAACTTACCTTTTGTTAAGCCTCGGATTCGATTTGGTTCTTTGACTGGTCCGTGAATCCGTTTTGGTCTTCTTGAAACCGCTTTGTTGTTGGCTTCGCCTTCGTGGCGTCGGCTGCGTGATTGGACTCGACGGATTCGCGACCGTCGGGTTCAGTTCGCGTTGATTCCTGGCTCTTGGTGTCGGTGTTGTGTCGTGTTGGTTTGTTTGATTATGCAAGTTTATGGTGAATTCTGGCTTTGGGTTTGTGCAATTTTTTCCGGTCCTTTTTCTGGCTGTGTTTGCAGGTATTTATAGGGAGAGACTTTGGCCAAGGGTTTGTTGCAGAAAATCTGCATTTTGGATTGAGATGGGAAAGCTTGTTCCTGGATTCATGTTGTGGATGAGGCTGAGAAGGTTGGAGGCACGTGACAGCCTGTGTTCTCTGATTTGGATTGGGACAAAAAAAAATCTGTACTTGGACTGTTTGGTATGGACAAAATAGAAATTTAAAAAGATGAAGACTAAATAATAATAATAAAAAAAGTATTGAAAGTTTAATTAAAAAAAGAAAAATAAAGACTTTTATATACAAAATTATCGTTAATTAAAAAAAATAAAAGATGGAAATTAAAAACACGATAAAAACAAAAACACAGAGAGAAGAGGGCCCGACTCGGAACTATAATGAGGTATTTTAAAATACCTATCTGCCGAAATTTTCACTGAAATGCAGAGATTGATCAGGTTAAACTGCGTATGAATGTAGGGTCCAACGACACGTGTCAGTGACATCTCGAGTCAAAAATTGGGGTATGACATGTATATATAAAGATAGATATCACAGGAATATCCTAGTGTAGCTCCTAGTAGAGTTTTAGATTTCATAAACAGATTGAGCTATATTGTATGGAGCAATATTGAAACTATAAATTGCATGGTCTTTTTCTTTTGGGTCATAAAAGTACATGCCCTTTTACCTTTTGTTTCAAATAAAAAACTCATACTAGGAAAAAGAGTTTAATTGAATATGTTGTTCGTTTAATTTAAAATAGTTATACATATATATTTAATCACATTTTACCACATAAATATTTGAAAAGATTACAATGTATACAAATTAAATTCATAAAATAATTTATAAGAATTTAATTTTGATATATTGTCTTTGTGAAAAACATACCATTATTGTAAAAAGTTTTACATTATTCAATTCTTTAAAAAAAAATTATATCATCAACAAATTTCAACCAATTATACATGTGATTTTTAGAAATGGTTATGATAAATGAAGTTTTGAATAATTTTATGAAAAATAAAATGTTCAAATTTCAGTTAGAAAAGTTAAAGATATTTATAGTTAGTATCTGGCACGTATCAAAAGAATTAGGTTTAATTGCACTTTCGCTCCACGTATTTAGACCAACTCACGAAATTGGTCTTGCCTTTTTCAAATCGAACAAAGCAGTCCCTATATTATCGTGTTTTTTGCACTTTTGGTCATTACCTCTATTTTAGCTCCCAAAATCGTTGATGTGTCGTATTTTTTTATGAGGTGTCTAAAAAAGCACTTAAGTGGCAAATCACAAGTGTAATTAACGTTCAATAGAGTTAATTGATTTTGAAGAGAATTTATTTTGATTAAAAGTGAATTGAATGTAAATTGATTTATGTTTGGATACATTCATATAAAATTGATTCTTATCAATTTATGTTGTTTGGATAGTTTAAATCAAAATTGTTTTTGAACGTGTAATTACCAAAAAGGGTTTTGATTGTATTTAAAACTGGGTGCAGATTTTTTAGAGGAATTCAATTGTGTACAAATTATTATTTAATTTTTGAAGAACTATTATAACATTTAGATATTATACTTTATTTTTGACGGAAACAATCCATATTATACTCCATTAAAAAAAAAAATCCATATTATACCAGTACTTATTTTTTGTCAAATTATATAATAAACTGAAAATTCAATATACTACACAGTAGAAAATATTTATGTTTTTGGTTGGAATATAACAGAAAATAATTGAAAGTTAATAGTAAGTATGGATCGTGAGTAAAAAAAAATAGAAGCATGGTTCCGTGTAAGAAATAGTTGGCCATAATAATAACATAAAAATAAATAGGCTTAAGCCCACTTTTTATCCCTAAGTTTACAAAAGTAGCGATTTTGATCCCCTTTTAAAAAAAATGGTAAAAATGACCCCTCATGTTTAACCATTTTTGCAAAACCTCAATTTTGACCTGGTTAACCATAGGTGTCATGCCACATCACTTAAAAAATTGTCATCTAGATATTTTTTAATTAAAAAAAAGAAAGGAAAAGCCACATGTATTTATGGAATTTAAAAAATTAAAAAATGAAAGGATTAAAGAGGGGGGCCACGTGAGGTGTGAGATGATTTTTCTTCTTCTTTAATTTTTTCCCATCTCATCTAAAATTCATCACTTCAATTTCAAATTCAAAGTCACATGTAGCCTAAAAATCCAGAAATTCATAATCCCAAAAACTGGTTGAAATCTCTTTCATATTGTTCACCCTAAACCTTCACTAATACCATACACCTTAACTGAATTGTAAAACGGAGGTGTTAATTCATGAACATAATCCAATCCCTTTAATATTGTTAACCATTAAATTGCAACAAATCTCAGATCTAGAATGATACTGGAATAGTGTTTGCTATTTTGGGGTTTTCGGTTTTGAAATTGAACCTTCCATTTTTTGATTTCGTTTTAAGCAAGAGTGGAATCAATGAATAAAGAATGTTGTGAAGGGGTTTCTGGGTTTCGTTTCAAAGAAAAGTGGAACCCATGAATGTTGAAAATGAATTGATGAATGTTGAAAATCAATCGAAGAAAGTTTGGAGCATGTGAATAAGAATCTCGCCTCAAATTCATGTGGAGGGATTAATGAAAAGAAGACGAAGGTCATCTCTGCGGGTCAGATTCATCTGTTTTGTTGGGGAGGGAGGTGGAAACTGGTAGCAAGATGGCGGCGAGGGGAAGAGGGGGTGGTGTGGATTCAAATTTGTTTGGGAGAGGTGGTGGTGTGTGTTTCAGTCACGTGCTCTTCATTATTTTTATTTTTTTTAATTTCTTTAATTATACGCGTGGAATTAACAATTTTAAAAATAAATAAAAATCAAAAAATTTACAAGTGGCATGACACGTAACGTTTGAAGTTGATAAAATAGTCACAAGGAAGGGGGTTTGAATTATGGCCCTTTAAAAATTAATCCTGCCACTTAAAAGTTATTCTCAAGTTGTGAACTTGGAATGGTTAAGTTAACAGACAGACTTCAGAACGTTCTGAAGTGTTAGTGTAAAAAACAGTTTAAATAATTAAATGTGTTTATGTGTGATGTGTTTACTGTAAGTAAAGAGTAAAGAGAAAAGAAGAAGAACACACATAAATTTATAGTGGTTCACCCAACGTGGGTTAGACCACTCCCCACAATCTTGTGAGATTTTCCACTATGATGCTTGAGATAACTTCTCAAATCCTGCACCTTACAACCTTGTTCACCTGAACAATTACAACAACTGTATTCTCTAAGCCTCAGAAGGCTTACACCTTTCTTGCTAAGTTACCCACTTAGACTTTACACCTTTTTGCTCAAACTAACACTTTAGTACCCCTAAAGTTAGATGAGACTTTGTTTACAATTTGTATGCAGTTTGAATGATTTCAATCAGACAAGAGAAGAATGGCGGGAGAGATTTATCTTTAAAAAGATAAGAGAAATATTGATGCACACTAGTAAAGACTTCTTGGAATCTTTGTAAGATCAATGTTTTTGCTAAAGTTTCAAACACTCTTGAGTTGTTTTCTTGTATGCTTTGCAAAGGTGTGTGTTATGTTGAGGCCTTGATCTTTATTATAGAGTTTCTTGAGCCTTTGTAGCCGTTGGAGAGCGACCAATAGTCTTGTGCCACGTGTCCTGGGACCCACCAACTTTCACTTGAAATTCTGGACAAAATAAAATACTTCAGAATGTTGTTGTGTTCATCATGATCTTCATATGGGTTCATGTGGATGAACAGTCAGATATGCATCTGGGCTTTTGCAGATGAATGTCACATGAATTTATGGGTTGTACTATAAAGATTATCTTTGTACGACTTCAGAATGTTGTTAGATCAGATCTTCTTTGAAATCTTTCTTGGAACATGTGCAGGATCTCATAAAGTGGAGTTGTCACTTCACATCCATGCTTTAGGGGATTTGGTTTGCTTTGTACAGTACCAACTCCCTTATGTGTCGAAATCTTGGTGAATCAGACTTGATCTTTCTTTTGGATTTGCTTTTTACTTTCCAACCACTGTACTGTTCATGTTAGAAAAAGCATGGAGCATGATCGAACTTTCTGAACTCAAGGGACTTCAGAATGTTTCTTTTGTTTCACTTAGGATGATTTTTAAGACTCTTATTTGATGTAATCAAATTCTAATAGTGAAACATTGATGAAGTGCAGCATGGAAAACATCTAGGATGATATTCTTAATGGAATATTCCTAATGTTTTGTATTTCAAATGTTCATAGTCTTGAATGAACATTGAAGATGCCCTTTTTGACTTTAAACAAATAAATGTCTTTATTCCTTGATTGATCTTTAGTCAATGTACTTTACTGGGCTTTTATTTAAGTCACATGAACCTTACATGTTCTTCATGTTCATGAATTTCAGGGCTTGGTTCTTGATGTTCATCATGAACAACCTTCTGAACTATGTCCAACCTTCTGAACTCTTTTTAACTTTCTGAACTTTGACTGAGTTCTTAAGTCTTTATGTCCTTTGATTCTTTGTATCTTGGTATGGATTGAAACTTGTTCCTGTCTTAATTAACCACTTAAGAGCACAAGTTAAATACCAACAAATTAATCAAAGTCCATTAATTCCTTAATCATTAAGGTTTGTTATCTTTAAAATTAATTAGAGATTTTGCCTCAACAACGTTGACCAGGTCAAAATTGTGGTTTTGCAAAAGGGGGTAAATATGGGGGGTCATTTTTGCCATTTTTTTAAAAGGGGGCCAAAATCACAACTTTTGCAAACTTAGGAGGTAAAAAGTGGGTTTTAGCCAAATAAATAATATTATAGTTCCATTAGCAAAATAACAATAAGCATGTTTCGCGTAAATTGCATATAAATAAGGGCAATATAGACAAATAAAGACATATTATAAAACATTTTCCCAACAAAGCAGTAGAATTGATTGTACTGATTGGTGAAGTAAATGATACTCTTAATGTGTAGTGATTGAAATTTCAAGAAACAAAATTGCAATGAGCAATGCTAAACAAAGCGAAAAATTTTATCGCGGAAACTTCACGAGTGTGTTAATTTTTAATTGCCAATAGCCTTAATCATTGACCTAGCCGGAAAACTTCAAGGGGGTTGGTTTTAGATACACAAAATGCCACATAATGTTTCCCAATTACAATTGTTTGCCAGATGTGAATTTTTCTTCTTTGGTCGATATGGGGTTTATGTATGGTTTGGAGTGATTTTCGGCCGACTTAGTATTATGCCAAATGACTTGCACAAACAGTTTCTAATTCAAATTGTTGCCTCACAACGGGTGCATGGGAAAAGCACTACAAGAAGACTTAATATTATCAGCAACAAATTTTACCCACAGCCTTGTGGTCGTCTGCAACTTTTTAAATAAAGACGATGGAGTCGTCGCTAAATTAACGTCGATGGTTCTTGGTTGCATGAGGCGGCCTCAGTGTTACATTGTAAACATCCCATTCTTATATTTGGGCCTCCCTATTGGTGGTGATCCGAGAAAGTTGGTTTTTTGGTATTCTCTTGTTGATCGTATTAAAAGAAGGTTGTCAGATTGGAATAGTCGTAACCTGTCTTTGGGTGGTCGTTTGATCTTGCTTAAGTCTATCATGTCCTCCATTCCGGTCTATTTTCTTTCCTTCTTCAAAGCCCCCTCAGGTATAATCTCTATCCTTGAATCTTTATGTAATGCATTTTTTTGGGAGGATGTGAGGATGTTAGGAAAATTACTTGGATAAAATGGGAAACGGTTTGTTTGCGTAAGGAGGATGGAGGTTTGGGGGTGCGAAAGTTGAGGGAGTTTAACCTTGCTCTTTTGGGTAAGTGGTGGTGGAGGATTTTACAGGAGCGGGGCAACCTCTGGTATTGGGTTCTTTGTGCCCGGTACAGTGAAGAGGGGGGCGGCTTTGCTGCTCTAGTAGAGTGGGTGGATCGGTGTGGTGGTAGACAATTTTAGATGTTGGGGATGGAGTGGGACATGTTGATTCTGGGTGGATGTTGGATAATATTAACCGATAGGTAGGGGATGGTGTGTCCACTTTGTTTTAGGTCGACCCTTGCCTGGAGGGGAAACCGTTGTGTAGTCTATTTCCGCGCCTGTATGAGTTAGCGGAGAACAAATTAGATATGGTGGCTGAAATGTTAGCTTAACATAAAAATTCACACTAGAGCACGCACCCTTAGTCAAGAAGAAATGCATCAAATTTTTGAAAATACCAACGCTAAATTATAGCGGTGTTTAACTTCATAAGGAATTAATCCTTGATAAAAATCATGGGATTGACTTTCTATTGTGTTTGATAGATCAATTCATTGCTCTTCTACTCATGTATCTTTCATGATTTTTTAAAGTTGCAATTTTTGGGTTGTCTTTCATTGTTATTCTTTTTAGCGAAACCTGCAAAAAAGTATGCCAACCAAAATTATTGCAAGAGGATCGATCAAAGTATGGACTTCATCTTGATAAAAAATTTGGGACAAATAACTTCTTTGATGTTATGTGGTTACTAATTTGACATAAGAATGCAAAGTATATGCCTTTTATGTATGTCACGTCTTTTAATAGCATAATAATGCACATAAGTGTCTTTTAATAGCATAATAATGCACATAAGTGTCTTTTAACACAAAAAAACTTCTTAATGATCATTGAACCATAATGATTTTTGGGTATGATATTTAATGTTGTTATTAAAAAAACAAAAATAACAGTGACTTTCTTTTTGGTGAAAAAAAAGTTATGGTGAATGAATGTTAATTTTGTATAAGGTAGGAAAAATCTTAGAGATAAAAGAGCAGTCACTAAGATATTTACATTTACCTAGCTCCAAAGATACTCGAAGGGCTCAAAACCTGTAACCTATAAATCTAAAGTATGTCTTTACACTACTAGATTAAACCCTGTTTGATGGTCGGGATAGGATAAATACATGATAGGATATGAAACTGGATAAAGACTTATATGAACATGATAAATATTAATCATATCATGTGTTTGATGCGCACATGATAACAAACATGATATCATTATAATTAAGTGAAAAAATTAATCTCATAATTGATTAAATATTGTAAAAAGGACATGTAAATGATTATAATATCAAATATATATATATATATATATATATATATATATAT
>Ga0228710_1003651_pt1 | contig 24413 bp, 12 predicted proteins | sample MedpolnodulmetaG_FD_177995 | JGI IMG/M metagenome (GOLD analysis project Ga0228710, IMG submission 177995) | Root nodule microbial communities from Medicago polymorpha collected in Santa Monica, California, United States - pink nodules | ecosystem: Host-associated > Plants > Roots > Nodule...
GATGTGCTTCTGCTCATACTTGTGCTCATAGAAAGATAGGTTTCATATAAAGATAGGTTCATACCTTGTGTCAATCAAAGGATATGCTTCCAGCCATTGAAATAAGAAACTATCTAGATGAATCCTGAGATGTGCATATTTCATTCTGCAATAGTAATAAGATTTCATATATCACGTCTTTATACCATTAATCTGTTTCAGGTTGCTGCTAATGGAGGCAACTACAAAACTATGTACTCACCGTGAACATAATTATGTGTTTCATCTAAGCAGCATAATATTGTCTTGGGAGCTTTTAGTTTTGTTTCTTCTTGCTCTGCATGTTTCTGAGCATCAAAGTCAAATTTTCTCTAGCTCATGCTTCCTTCTTAATTATTCAGTCTTTGAAGGTACCATTTTAGGTTCTTTTGATTTGGTTCATAACTGTTCACGTATGTAAACACAAGTTAATTACAACGGGTGAGCTGCTCAATGAAACGTCCTGGGTGGAGTCACAAGAGCACTCTTAAGAAGTACATGAATAATACCCTGTTCTTTCTGCCTGGAAAAATCCCCCCCATCACATCTAAATGTCCCCCTTTTATAGCCCTCAGAGTGTTGGCTTAATGGGCCTTTCTCTGGTCATTCTAGGCCCATTAAGTTGTGATCCAGAGCGTGGAGTTGAGACGCGATGATCGTCCGTAGAGGACACGTGGTATCAAGTTAAGATGAGATGAGCTGGCTGGCTTGACTTGAACAATCAATCCAGCGTCGACTGAAGACTTGCTGAGCTGGCCGGCTTGACCTGAACAATCAATCCAGCGTCGACTGAAGACTTGCTGAGCTGGCTGGCTTGACTTGAACAATCTTTGGAAATGGTCTACCCATGTCAATCCAATAACAGTTCCGTATTGGCTTGTAGAAAGTTAGATAAAAAGAATTCCATACAATGAAGCTATAGTTATTTATTGCCTTAATATAGAACAGATGGGTAAAATAATGATCAAAGAAAGAGAACGGATGGGTAAAGTGAGTTTTGTTTATCTTGTTTTTGAGGAATCAAGGGGCTGTATGTAGGGTTTACCCAATATAATAGAACTTACTGTGGTCTAGGATTGGTGATATATGATGTATTTATCCACTTAGAATATGTCATTAGTATTCTTATTTATTTATGATGCTTTAGACAAACTATGTTAATATTCACTTTCGGTGCATTGTTTCAGAAGGAAATGGATCTTTTTGTTCATGCCTACAATCCTTCCTTGTTGTTCCAGAAAGAAGTGTAGCAGAACATGAAAAAAGATCTTACTATTAAGTATCAACTTATTACTGCCACTGCAGCTCTGGCAATAGCGCCTATATATGTTTGGTTAAACCAGCAGTTGTATAGACAAATGATTCTTACATATAAAGATAAACATTCATAACACTTTTATAAGCTACGATGGCAAGGTTATGCAAACTTTATCGAACTCATTCCAAAATTATATATCACTTTGCTCATGTACACGACATATTATAATCCCGATCCATGAATATCACAAAGCTCTCTAATCTGTGTTGTTACACTAGTTTTCAACAATTTAAAGTTTTAGATCTCAATCATCGTTTTCAGATTCGTTTGAGTGTTGGTTGGACCTTAGAAGTTTATCAATGTTCATTTTTCATTTGGAAAGTTTTCGATCCTGTGAGTATATTGTTATATTTAGGATATTGTTCTTTTCTATATATAGGGCATTTATTAAATGAGGAAATGTGAATTTCCCTAACCATTTAGGATCTAGTTCCATTTACAGTCCTTGGACTGTGTTAAGTGGAGACATGTATTGCTTTTCTTGGAGAAGTATTCCTTGCTAACTACATTTCTGAAAAAGTGGTATATGTTATTACATCTGATTAGGCATTGAATGATTTGTGATGATTACTATGTTAGCTAATAAGAAGAACGGAATCTACTAGTAGCAAAGAATTGATTGCTCACATGGTTAATGAAAACTCATACTTCAAATTTGTTGTTCTCCATGAGTAAGAAGACACTAGGATAAAATTGCTGACATGGTTAGAGAATGAGAATCATGAAACTGCCATTGAAGTTAGGCTACAAGGAGAAAATGGAAACTAAAATTAAATTAAAAAAAAAATTGAGAGAAGAGGGCCAGACTCGGAATCAAAAATGAGGTATTTTAAAATACCTCTCTGCCGAAATTTTCACCGAAACGTCAGAGATCGATCAGGTCAAATTGCGTATGAATGTAGGGTCAAACGACATGTGTTTGTGATATCTTAGGTCAAAAATTGGGGTATGACAAACCACAATCAAACATCATCAAACACTTAAATCAAACAACATAAACACTGTAACAGTCACATGCCACTATACACAAAGCCGATCCACAAAATTTCATCTCAAGTCACAAACAGTCCCCAACGCAAGACTAACCTGCACCAATTCGAGAAAACCAAACACACAAGTCCCACACACACAACCCGCACCAAACACCCCACAATTTGAAACGCAAATCCTAACATCATCTCAATCGGCCTCAACTGTCACACCATAAACTGAATCCGTACAACACATACCCACAAACCTAGTTACACAGAACCCATATGAATACCGTTCAAATCGTCACTAGAACCGAATCCAGAACGCAATCACGATTTAGAAGTCGTGCCAATGCCAAGCACAACTGTCGTATCCAACCACCACGTGACCCATTACCACCCTTTTTTCCAGACGGCACAAACACAAAGTCCAAACTCTCAAGAACCTTGTAACACAGACGCAAACAACAATCCAGAACCGCCGCAAATCCGTGGTCGAGACACCCAGCACACCGATCCAGAAGGCCAGACAAATCACACCACCATTGAAACAACACATAAAGGTAGAGTCTCTTTCATTAGATTTATGTCAAATTAACTTGTTGTTGGGATTTTAAAGTCTTGCATGCATTTTATTTTTATCTTTTAACATTGTAATTATTATTATTTTATTTATTTTCTCATGCATATTTTAGGATTAGATTTGTTTATTTTATTTATATAGTTATTTATGTCATTTATTTTATAGCAAAGATATTAGAATGTAAACTAGGCTTTAATGTAAATAATTTATTTTTTCTTGTCATTTATTTTCCTGCAGACTTTAGAGTGTATATTAGGCCTGATGTAAATCATTCATGTGTGCGTGTGTGTATGCTTTATTTTTATGCTTCTAGTTTAGGTTAAAGGTTTTTTGTGGTGATCCAACGTCACCGCAAAATACCTACGCTTTATTTTTTCGCTCCGTTAGTGTTAACTTTAGTTTAAGTATTATTTAAAAAACAACAAAAAACATGCGAATAGTATCAAACTCACAAAAAATATTTTTATGAATAAACCTTGATCCCAAATCAAGTGACCTTTTTTTATATTCTTTTCTTAATCAAACATTAATCAATTTAATCTTAATTAACACTTCTCTAATAAAGTATATTCTGTTTTAAAAAAATAAAGTACTCTCTCCGTCCCTTAATATAGGCATCCATTCTCTTTTTCACATTTCTTAAGAAATGTTGTCAGTGTAATTAATGTGTCTGTTTTGTGTGTTAATATTACCAAATTGTCCTTTATTTTATGTGTATTAAATTTGACTTTTCATATTTCAAGATAAGTTTGTAGTATTAATTAGGGGTATCTTTAGGAAGAAAAAAAATACATCTAGTAATTTGAAAAGGGGTTTACATTTAGGGACAAAAATAAAGTCAAATGGCGGCTTAAATATAGGGACAGAGGGAGTATATTCTTTTTAAATTAGATAATAATCGTTCTTTTTAGGGATTTTAGATAATAATCGTTAAAAATATTTCTAAGGTTAATATGTATTTACCCCCTGTAATTTGGGCGAGTTCCGGTTTACCCCCTGTAAAAAAAAAAGTTTAGATTCCAATCCTGTAAAATAAGATTCTTTGATTTTAGCCCCTGAACCATGTGACTGTGCAGAATTGCTGACGTGGCGAGATGAGTGGCATGCTGACTGTGCATATCTGATTATGTGGCATGCTGACTATATAATTAATTTTGTTTTTCATTTTTTTTTAAAAGATTAAAAAATTTGTAAAAGTTAAAAATAAAATCAGGATTTTTTTTATTACAAAAAATAATTTTAAATTTTTTTTAATATTTTGAAATATACATTTTTCGAAAATTCCAAAATTTATAATTTACGAAAAATATATATTAAATTTTTTTTAATTTTCCATAAATTTTTTAAATTATTTTCGAAAATTTTGAAATACATATTTCAAAATTTTTATTTCGAAAAAAATTTAAATTATTTTCGAAAATATGGAAATATATATCTTTCGAAATTAAAACAGATTTTTTTTTTCGAAAAAGAAGTTTTTTAAATTTTCTCAACAAAAAAAATCTAGAAAATATTTTTATTTTTAAAAATCTAGATACAAATTTATTTAAAAATTTAGGAAAATTTAGATTTTTTTTTCGAAAATTTGATTCCAAATTTTTTTTTTACAACATGTTACAGATTTGAGAATATTTTTAATATTTAAATTTATTCTTATCTATTTGTTACATGTGTTATTTGTATGAAAATTGAGGACATTTTTGAAAATAAATAGCCAGTCCAAAAAAACTGAAAGGGGTTGTTTTCTTTATATATATATTTCTCAAAAAATTATATATAAAATAAAAAAATTTCTAAACTTACTGTATTTTGAAACTTTTAAAAAAAATTTAAAAAAATCCACATTAAATTAAAATTTTAGAAACATTCGAAAAAAAATAATATAAGCTAATTTTTTTAATGTTTTGGTAAAAAAATATTAATTTTTTTTTGAATTTTTTAATCCAAATTTTTTCGTTTTTTAAAATTTTTTTTGCTTCTTATTTTAAAATTAATTTTCAGGTTTTAAAAAATTAAAATTAAAATAATTACACGGTGGCGTGCCACGTCAGTGTCCATTACACACATGTCAGGTTTTAAAAAAAATAAAAATAAAAATAATTACACAGTGGCGTGCCATGTCAGCGTCTGGATGAGATCAGGGGTATTTTGTGGATAATCTTCATATTACAAGGGTGTTTTGTAGAGAATCTTCATATTATAGGGTTGTAATCTAAACTTTTTTTTTACAAGGGCTAAACCAGAACTCGCTCAAATTACAGGTAAAGACATATTAACCCATATTTCTATTATTCTGTGAAAAAGTAAATGAAAATGTGGGTACTAGGCTGATCTGAAATTCAATTGGCCTAAATTATGTTAAATACAGGCCTAACTAATTTGACTCAGTTTAGAGATTAGCATTGTACAAGATTGAAAAACAGAGAGAAGAAGCAGAGGAATTTGTATCGAAGAATGGTGGAGTCTGTTAAAATAAACGAGTTGGAAGTCACCTTAAAGCCTTTCTATCGAAGAGCTTCTGAAGCTGAGGTTACTATTTATTTATTTATTTTCATTGCCGATTCAACCACTTTGTTCATATATATACCCTAATAATTAAACCATACAAACCCTTCATTTCTTCCAATCGTTGTTACTACTCATGTTTATAATTTACCACTTTTCTGCTGCTTTTATGGACTCACTGTTGTTGTTGGACTTGTTTTTTCTGTTCTCATTCCATTTCATAGCATCAAAATAACAAGAAAAATGCTTAGTTTGGTTTTGTGTACACCCCATGTGCGTGTATACACCTTAAATTGAAGAGAAAGAAACGAGTTATTTGATAGATGTGATAGGAAGAGGTATATAGATAAATTGAGGTGTTCAATGAGTGTATGAAAGTGGGCCCATACAGACACTAACACGGACACTGATATGTCGACACGGATAATAATTTGAAGAAAAAAAATGACATAATTCAGTGTAATCATAGGCGTCGTGTCGGTGACACCGATGTGTGTCAGTGTAATCACCGACGTCGTGTCTGTGCGTCATATAGTGGGGTGCTCCAAATATCATGTTCCACATAACAGTTGGGCTCAAATGAATAATGAGCTCCATCATTGGACAGTAAAACTTGAGTTTGATTACTAAGTGGGGTAATTCTTCGTCAGACTTTAACTACCTCCGGACTGAACTTCGGATTATCATGACCCTTTCTAACACAAAAAAAATGCTTTTGATTGATGGCATGCATAGTCCAAAATAACCCCTTTCCCCCTTTCCCTGCCTACTTCAACATTCCATCTATTTTTATTGTAAATTGCAATCAAGTTGAGTTTTGAGTATCAGTAGGTACGATATTTGGTAAGTAATTCTTTTGGCAAATCAACCAATCCAACCTAGCTTATTTGAAACTGAACTTTATGCGACTCGCTCTAGGTTTTAGTGGATTTAAATCTATACTTAAGATCATTGTAAAATTACAATTGTCCCTACATATTCTATTTTCTTTGCTTGTTGGACTTGTTTGTGTGGATGATTAACGGGAGGTTCCCTTAATGAGATTGAAGCTGTAAAACATTTATTCACTCAACCTTTAGAATAAAAGGTTTGGGTGGTGCGACTAGAATTGTTCGATACATAAAAGCTGCCCCTTCTCAAAGCCTTTTCTTGTCCAATAGGTCTTCCAGTCCCAACACCTGAACATCTGTCAGTGGATTTTATGTTTTTCTTGGCGTGCTAAGAAGCAAAACAATGTGTCTCATTCTTCCTTTGAAGAGGAATATCACACTCTAGCCTCTACCACTTGTAAACTCCAATGGATCACCTACATTGCAAGGAAGTTTCTGTTCCCTTTACTGCACCTGTACTCTTGTATTGCAACAGCCATTCAGCTTGTCACATTGCCTCAAACTCAAGTTGTCATGAGTGCACTTAACATTTTTTATTTTATTTGACTATTGGCCTAGTGGTCACACATACTGAAATGAATACACAAACCGGGGAGGGGGATATGTGGCGACTCAGATTTGAAATTAATATTGAGTATCATATAGTCAGAGAAAAGCTTCAATCTTGGCTTTTTCATATCCTCCCAGCTTCCTCCCCTAAACAACTTGCAAATTTCTTTACAAAACTCTTGGAGCCAGCACCATTTTCTTTGACATTATCCAAGCTGGGTGTATTAAACATATACTCTCCAACTTGAGGGGGGGTGTTTGTGTGTGTGCGTGTTAGGATCACTATTCAAATTTGTTATGCGGTTAGTGATATTCTGTTATGAGCTGTTGTGACCACTGGAGTTGGTTAGTGGGCAACACTCTCGTATATAAAGGCTTGTGCCTTCATTTCATGTAACACAAAATTCATAATACAAAAGTTCAGAATTCTTTTAGGGAGGTGACATTGATGTTAATAATCATTTTTTTGTCAATTAAAACGACTCTTGCAGCTTGTGTCCATGTGAACTTGTTTCCTTTTGCCCCAAAATCGGAGTTACTTCACTGTGGTGCTTAGTTAAAGCTCTCTTTCTCACTTTATTTTTGATGACTTTCGTTAAAGTATTTTGTATTTGTGAATTGCTAAAGGATTTCTTACTAACTTCTTACCACTTAATATTTTAGGAACGCTTATCTAGACTTGAAGCTGCCATCAATAGCAGAAAAGGTATGTACTGAGGTACACAGCACAAAGCAATAGTCTTTTCAAATTGAAGTTGGTTCTTGATACTATGGGCCTAAATTACATGTCTTTGAAACTTTTTCAGATACTGAGAGTGGGGAACAATTGAAAGTGGTTAATGATCTACAGTCAAAGCTAGAAGTTGCGAATGCTGAGTTAATTTCAGAAAAACGGAAGGTTATACTCACCTACAACTTCTATACATTTAATTTTTTTGCAACAGGTTGTATCCTTTTACCAATTATTTGATTTTCAGGCTCAGGTGCTTGCTGCAGAAAATGAAAAACTTCAATACCGTATAATTCATCTTCTGCGATCACTCAAGAATGCTGATCTGAAATTAGAGCAAGTTAGTATTTCTGGTTTTCCTTTCAATTCTCAAAATATATTTTGATTAATTTGTAAAAAGCTTGCATAGTTAGTATGCGTTATCAGAGTAGGCAGGAGTCTCTGAAAAATGGATTTATAAATTTGTTGTCATAGAGTAACTTGGATGAAATTCTGTATATATATATACTCCAATTAGACGAATGAATTGTTTTGGGTACACTTTTGGTGAAAAATAAGCTTCATCTCAATTTGTTGCTTTAAATCCAAAATAGGCATTCTATCTGTTTATAGAAGAAATTATAAAATTAAAGACATGTAGAAATTTTAGACAGGAATCATGTAATAGTTAACGGCTTTACAAAATCAGCCCTGCAAATAAAGTTAATTTTATGTTGTACCACATTTTTAAAAAAGGTATTCGTAAACAAGGTTTGATAGCTCTTATTATCAAACAGAAACTAATATGATGTCACAAGCACAACCAGTTTCCCATCTAAGATTAAATGTTAGCCAAAAGAATGTAAGTTAGGCTTCCCTGTATTTGTTTACCAGATTTGAGTTTAGGCTAGTTGAATAGTTATCCAGAATGGTTTTGTGAAAACGTATGAACTTATTGTGGCCATTTTTGGGGAACACAATTTAAAATTGTGCTGTTTTGTGAAATGTGACTCATGGCTAAATTGTTGTTATTTCATTTCTTGACCACAGGTCAAAGCACAGGAACAGCTAGAGAGCTTGAAACTGCAAGATTCTTAAACTTCTGATCTTAAATAGGCTACTGCTTGTTTGTATTTTTTTTATTTTTTTTGTTTAAGTGTACTATGTGTTCTTGATGATACGAAATATGTTTGGCCTTGCTGGTTTTAGCAATATAGAATTCAGATTTTTGATTGCCTCGTAAATTACGTAAATTGTAATGCTCGATCAATATTTTTATTTTTTTTAAGAAGTCGAGAGACTTTATATTAAAATCAACCTCCCTTGCAGCACAAGGAGTGCCACAAAGGGATTAAAAAAGTTTATAAACAGATAATGGCATAAAGCTAGCACAAAGAAAAAAAAAAGACATTACAAAGTAAAATATCCAAGACATCTTAACGAGTTGGGCCACAACATATGGAAGTTGCAAAAATAATGATTGTTATGCGATTTCATTCACCACCAAGAAAGTTTAATTTGCTGAAGAAGTTGATCCATCACAATCTCCGAATTCATATAAATCCTTGCATTATGAACCTTCCACACCATGCAGATAGTAGCCAACCAAATCACTTGAAGATCGAAATAAATTTCTTCTCGAAAAGCATCTTCCATATGTGGTGGCGTAACCCGTGATTAATCGATTTCTTCCCCCAAAACATCCTTTGAACAACCAACCTAAGAACAAGTGATTAATGGATTCTTCGTTGCCACAACCTCTAATACAATTCAGACCCCCTGGAAGCACCACCCCACGGCGTAATAAATTATTTTTTGTTAGAATCCTTTTGTTGAACATTTTTCATGCAAAAAATGACACTTTTAAGTGGAACCGCTTTGTTCCAAATGATGCTAAAATGAACGTTAATTGCTAGCTGCTCAGAGTGAGGTGATCTAATTCGTTCCGGATGGATACTCTTCCAATCTTTTCTGTGTCATCTCATCTGTCCATACAAAGCCTTGTTAGAAGGAAAAACCATGCAAACATGACATGAATTTTTATTTTTATTATCATCATTATCATGAGGAGAAGATAATAACGAAGTGATCTTGATGGTGCCCTTATTAATAGGTTGAAGAAGGTTGGAACGGTGGATGTTTTTTGGCCACCGAGTACATTGCCGGAATTAAACTTTTTTGCCGCAGATCTCACATTTGTACATTCTTAAAATTTGTTTCTCATTTGAAAGAGACGACCATTCATTATCATCACTATTATGATTCCTTTTTTAGCTGATCATAAGAATGAAGAGAAAGAGGTGAAGTACTACTCTTCATGATGATGTGAATCTACGAAGTGTTGTTGCGATATATATATTAGTTGAGTTGTATCGTAATTTTTTTTAGGGGAGTTGTATCATAATTAAGAATTCGGAAATTACTTTAATAATTTTCTTTGTATTTTTAAGAAAACTTGACTGTTTTTTATTTTAATTTTGAAGATATAGGAAAAACTGACTGTTTTTGGTCTTATAAATATATTTAATTTGTTTTTAGTCGTTATAAAAAAATGACATATTTTGGTCCCTGTAAAATTTTACAGCACTTTTAGTTTTTGTAAAATCAATTTTTTTTTATTTATGTTTAAACTTTTAAATTTGAGTGATTTTTTACATACTTATTTAGAACATCATACACAATTTTTACGCAAAAAATTAGCTCAAAATTTAATTTTTAAAGACTAAAACTGTGTTATGAAAATTTTTATAAAGACCAAATAAAACTTATTTAATCCTTATATATTTTTGAAGCAACAAAGGATAGAACCAAAGCATCCTAACAAACCTGCATTGACACGATACTTTATCACAACGATGCTGATATTAGGGAATGCAATTTTGGAATTTTATGGTTATATAAACCCATGAATGTATTGCATAAACGTAAGCAATATATAGTGAATGAATGGATAGGAATAACGAGTTTCTTAATACAGCTCATATAGTCTTAAACTTTAAGTGATTTATATATAAGGTTAGCAACCACCACTACCTGTGAAAATTGATGAGTAAGCATAAAATTGTTAAAACAAGAGTGAAAATGTTAAAAATCCATAGAGCAGCATAGTTCTTGCTTAAAATTGCATACCACGTGAAAATTATAGTATTGACAAAGAAAGAGAAGCCATAACAAATATTTAGATTTTTGAAAGCAAGCCAAGGGCATGTAGCATTGGCCACAACTATGTCAAAAGTAAGAACTTGATTGCATCATATATTTGGAATCAAAATCACTGAAAAGTGACCATCTAAACTAAAAAACAAGCCAGAAGATACTGGTAACATGTAGTCCTGGTCTTAAATAGAGTTATAGGCTTCCTGGCATCTGCACCAGGGATTCGGAGACGTTGCTTCACCGTCATTATAGCCTGAAGTTCATTCCAGTTGCAAACCACTGAGTATAACCATTTCACAAAGCTGAAAAGCAAAGAACATAACATACTGTCATTGGAGTAGCCCCAAATTTCTACTTGTTTACAGATTCTTCAAGTTTGTTACAGTGGCCACATATCCATTCTAACTAGTGGTCGATATATGGTACAACGCATCTGTTTTTTATCTATCTTCAGACCACCTTGCATTACCATCTATATGAAGCTTCATCAATCGAGGACCCTCCCAATGCCACACACACACACATATTTATATAAAAGGTTGCTTATACACACACTACTGTAGAACTAATGGCGAAAATTCATAGCTGAAAAGCTTCTAACAGCTAACACCAGGAAGCCTCAACTGCTAATGGAAGTAGATACACAACACGAGAAATGCTAGCAACACACATTCTAACACACACTTTTCAACACACTCTCTTTGATTGGTTAAAATTCACATGGGACCCACTAAACTTAGATGGGACCCACATGATTTGGTAGGACCCATGTAAGTTTTAACCAATCAAAGAGAGTGTGTTGAAAGGTGTGTGTTAGAATGTGGGTTGCTAGCATTCCACTACACAACTATCAAGGCTCGCTTCTCTAGAGACTTGGTCTTTTCCTGGGAGCAAATAAATGTTCAACTTAAAGATAGCTAGTTTTAATATTTCCTAATTTCTAAAGTTCAAATAAAGAATCAGAACTCATGTATATAACAAATTAAATGAACAGATAAACTTTACATGAACTGAGTTTATTCTGATATTCATTTATGCCAGTTTGGCTGAATATGTATAAGCAAGCATGAGTAGCAATAATTAGAGAATGTGATGAACTGAGTTTGGCTGAATATGAACAAAGTCATTAATTATTTCCAAAAGCTATAAATGTGATGAATTATTATAAAAAATAATGAAGATATTATATAGCGGCTAACATGGAAGGTATAGTTATTGAGCTCTCAGTCAATAACTATGCAACGTTTTTTGGTTAAGGTTATTGCTGCTTGCCAACCTGATAAAGAGATTATTGATGCATGAATAGGTACATGGTTACCTTGCTATCAATTATTTGATCAATAAGGTCACACAATCCAATTATACAAAGCAATGATTCCTAGCATTTACTAGAGTTCATGAATTTTTTAAAATATTCAATTGAAGTTTAGCCACTTCACTAACCCTAATCTGTAGCAATAATTAGAAAATGCACCGACACTTTGTGATCATAGTTGCTGACTAGTTATAAGCATGTATGAAAAGCCAAGAATCCTACCATAATTCTTTCACCAGTGTACTTGTTTTGTATATGGTAAATAAACTATCAATGTACTAGACAATGGAAATAAACATTCCATTAAAGCTTTTCTATTGTGGTGATGAAATCAACTGCAATATATCTACATCTTGGATTGAGGCTTTGATATTAAGATATACCAAAATCAAACATATTTTCAGAATACTTGTAACACCTTTATGACTCTGCAATAAACTGGAAAATAGACAAAGCAATGAAGTCACACAGAAAACATGAAAAGGGTCAATTCTTTTTGGTTTTAAACTAGCATGGCCTGGAAAAATATGGTAACAGATTTAAGTTTATCCATCAAAGTCTCGTCTCTAAATTGAGTCAAGTTATTCAAACTCCCAATCAGTTTTATATATTAACATGATTTTATTTTATTTTGGTTTCAGAAATTTAAGTGGAAAGCCTTGTCTCACTAAAATCATGAAAGAGAATTGAACAACAACTGAATATAGATGCAAGCACATAGTCTCATCAATGGTTTAAATGAGTTAAAAAGATAAATGGTTCAATTCAGTCAAAAAACTCGGTACCTAGAGTTTTCTGAAACTCAACAGTATATTCATGAGAAATACATAATCTTAATCTTCAATAATAAATTCCTTGACAAGCGAAATTCCAGTAATAAATTCCTTGAGCACAATAATAGATCTTCCATTGTAAATAGAAAACTACAAAACTTCCAATTATCATGTTAATAAGTTCAAATGATATTCAAACAATAGACACCAATATAGGAAAAAGACTTAAATAGTAAGCTTTGCATATATAGAGAAAATGAAGAGTACATCCAACTCATTCAATTGCTTTGCATCTGTGAACATATTCCGAATATAAATGGAAAAACAAATCATTTCATTTGCATAAAACAATGAGTTCAAATGACCTAAATAAGACAATGAAAGACCAATTGGTTTCATTCATGTGTAACATCTTCAGTTGGAAGCTCATTCAAATCAAAATTCATAACAACTCCTTTTGGCTTCAATTCATTAGAACTCTGTTCCCTCCCGGTTTCACCACCTTTGTTATTTTTCTTCTTTTCTTCACCTTGGATGCATTGCACGACCTTGTTGTCTTTAACCTTGAATCTCAACAACAAACTCTTTTTACGGTTATTTTTATCCTTCACCTTGGTCGTCAGTGTTTCATTGATGTCACTAACTTGTTTCTCGATCTTGTCATTATCCACAATGGTTGAAGCTTTGAGCTTTTTATGTAGATGACCATGATCACCACCACGAGCAGCAGTGCAAGAGATATGGAAGAGTGTATGTGCTCCATTAATATGTTCATGATCAATGATATTTCTCCTCGTGATAGAACGTTTATTGGTGGTATGGGATTTTGGCATAGGTGAATACTTGGTTAAGTCAATAGCTGGTGGTGCAATACCAACTTGAAATTGAAATTGTTCCAAGGATGTGGTTGGCGATTGAATACTCTTGGAACCGTTTTCACAGTGCAATATCATATGTCCACAGAAAGCCTTGGTGGATGAAAAAACCTTGTTGCAAACAGGATAACTATGTTTCTGTTTCTCATCATCATTATCATCCTTATTAATAGCATGATCGTTTCTTTGAAGGTGTGAGCGGCGGTGAGATGTTTTGTGGCCACCGAGTGCGTTGCCAGAGTTGAACTTTTTGCCGCACAAATCACACGCATACATTCTCGAACCTTGAGATTTCTCATTATCATCGAATGAATGAAAAGAAGAACATGGATTATGAAAGGAACAAGAAGGAGTACCTTTCTTCCTCATGATTGATTGGTAGAGTGGGGTTTATGAAAGGCAGAATGGATGCAATGAGTGAGGGCGTGGCTTATTAATAGGGTTTCTTTCTGTTTGACTCAGTCTTCAACTAACACAGTTTTTAGTTAGAAGATAATTTTTTTAAGAGGTTTTGTCAAAAAAAAATAATTATTTAAGAGGTATTTTTTTTCAATTTAATCAAGGGATTCTATAGTGCAGTCAGGAAACTGACTTTTTTGAAAAAGTTAATTTTAATTTTAATGTTTGATTCATTTTTAAATTGTTGATTACTGATTAATGATCAATAGTAATTCATCTAGTAATGCTTGCAACATCTTGGACTTACAAGTACTATTTTATCGTTGGCATCTTTAACATGCAAACAGATTTGATGATATTATGTGATAGTCTTGAATGTTACACTTTGTGGGGTGTTACACTTAAAACAAGGTAGGATAAAATTAGATTAAGTGTAGTCTTATTAATGTGATGAATTGATGATACTATGGGGACTGAACTTTTGATGCCACTGTACAAACAGTGGGGTGTTACTCACTACAATTTTGATGTTATAGTGTTAACTTCATCAGAAAAGTCATTTTCACGACTTCACCATAGAATTTTCCTTTAAACCCTTTACAATTGATTTGATCTCTTATCATTATCATCATTACATCACCGTATCAAGCTTTACAAAAATTCATCAATTGATACCATTGGCCCCTTGAACAAAAATTATTGCTTCCACAGGCATTGATAAAGAGGATTTTATCTATGCCGGTTTTATCAAAAAATAAATTTTTATCGAACCACATAAACCTTGCTTACTTTCGATGTCGTTTAAATCGACATAAATTCTAAATCAAATTTATAATAGTTGTTTTGGTATTGTGATTGCAAGTAAAATATGACAGATAGATAATATTTCCTTTTTAATTGATGGCTTACTTTCTATGCTTCATCCCTCGGCATACATCTCCATTTATAGACAACATAAACTCAGATTTTTATACATGAGTATAGACCTAACCGCTATTTCTAGAGTAATAGCATCATGTCCCTTAGATAATAAGGCAATCTCTTGCTATACATTAAATCAAAAGTTCAATTGCAAAGAATTCCCCAATGAAAGTAATTGCTCTGGGAAAGCTCTGCAACTGCAAAAATGGAAGTAGGTCACTCAATTGACTAAATACTAAAGGAATGCAAAAGAACTTGATTGCATGATACATATTTTAATAATGGACTAATGGTAACATTTTAATAAATGTTGCATGGGAAACACGGCTAAATGGGACAATGCTGCAGTGCATGTAGTGCTGGTCTTAAACAGAAAGAGTTACAAGCTTGGCATCTGCACCAGGGTCCAGGGCCGTCAAACTGAAGTGGGCCTGGTTTTCCATAAATTCCGTCCACCAGAAAGCTAGTCGCATTTCTACGGAACAACCTGCAAACAAGAACATGCATCCGAGCCCTGACTACCAAGATATATATCCAAGCAACCTTTGATAAAAGAAAGGGTGTCCATATATTATATTATATGTAGACAGAGAGAGGAAAGAAGCAAGTATAGATCAAAACTTACAATCCCAAACAGCTCACATAATTGCAGTTGCAAAATCAAATACATAAACTAAACAAAAAGAGTTAAAATTTAAAAATCATTAGTTACATTTTTTATTTATACGCAGGCATATATACACAGATCAAACCCTAACGAAAAGACCTACTCACATGATATGCCTCTCAATGCAACAATAGTTGGATGAAAAGCTGGTTTTCCGATTGATGTTGATCCTGGATTCAGAGACCAACGCTTCACCGTCTGTGTTGAATTTGACTTCAAATTGTGATGCTGTGAAACCCAAAATCGTGCCGCGTTTTTTGATGACGTGCTGCGATTTTGTTGTCAAAATGTATGGTTTCTGCTAAAGGCAAAATCGTGGCACGATTTGTGCAGGCGTGACGCAATTTCTTGATAAGGTTGTCGTACCTTGGGTTGTACGCATAAATCGTGGTGCGATTTTCTCAGGCAGGGCGCGATTTTGTCTGTCACTGTGTACTATTTAATTGTTTCAGCTCATTTTTTGAAGGGGTGGTTCAAGAGAGCTTCAAGAGAGAAAAACTTGGGAAATCAAAGGAAGTAACTTTAGGGTTAAGGGTCTTTGATTAGAGTTCTCTTGGGTTGGGAAACATTGTAAACACCTTGGGTGAGTGAAAACCATTGCGTGTCTTGTTCATTGGTGAAATTGGGAAAATGGGTAGAAATTAGGATTGTTCTTTGTGAGCTTGTTGAAGCTAATTCCTTGTAACTCATTTGTATCTCTTTGTAAGAACTCATTGATAGTGGATTGGAGAGATCAATCTCTTCCCTAGAGTAGGTCAAGTTGTACCGAACTGGGTGAACATTTCTTGGTGTGTTTTGTTTCTCTTCTCCCTTTTATCTTTTGCTTGTGGTTTTGTGCTTTTCACTTTGATTCTTAGATTAGATCTAGGTGCTGTTATTGTTGTTATTGCTTGTGTGTACTTTGATATTTGTTACTACTTTCCTTTGCTCCACACATCATAGTTTGTATTGGTGTGAGATTTATGTCCGAATTCACAACAATTGGCGCCCACCGTGGGGCATAAGAGTGAATTGGTTTAGTGAGTACCATGGGTTCAAAGTGGGATATTGAGAAGTTCACCGAAAGTAATGATTTTGGGTTATGGAAGGTGAAGATGCAAGCGGTGTTCATACAACAAAAGTGTGAGAAAGCTTTGAAGGGTGAAGGTGCGTTACCGGTCACCATGTCACAAGCGGAGAAGACGGAGATGGTGGACAAGGCTAGGAGTGTCATTGTCTTGTGCCTCGGAGATAAAGTTTTGAGGGATATCGCGAAGGAACCTACCGTGGCGTCGATGTGGTCAAAGTTGGAGTCATTATACATGACCAAGTCTTTGGCTCATAGGCAATTCCTTAAGCAACAACTATACTCATTCAAGATGGTTGAGTCAAAGACCGTGACAGAGCAATTGACAAAGTTCAACAAAATCCTTGATGATTTGGAGAACATTGAGGTGAAACTTGAGGACGAAGACAAAGCTATACTCTTGTTGTGTGCTCTACCGAGATCATTTGAATCTTTCAAGGATACCATGCTCTATGGCAAAGAAGGCACTGTCACCTTGGAAGAAGTTAAAGCGGCTTTGAGAACCATGGAGTTGACCAAGTCCAAGGACTTGAGAGCGGATGAAAACAGTGAAGACCTTAGTGTTTCAAGAGGAAATGGTGGAGGTAGAGGTAACCGAGGAAGCTCAGAGAGCGGAAACAAGGAAAAATATAAGTGCTTTAAGTGTCACAAGTTTGGTCACTTCAAGAGGGATTGTCTGGAGGACAATGAGAACTCCGCGCAAGTTGTGTCCGAGGAGTATGAGGATGCGGGTGCTTTGGTGGTGAGTTGTTGGGAGGATAAAGAAGGTGAGGTTTCTCACCTTGGTATTGATGCCTTGTAGAGCGGTGATTCGTCTGGAGAGACGTTAAACACTCAACATCAGCCTGGAAAGGCGGAGGGAAGAATACTCGTGATCAACCTTTAAGGTGGAGTTGCAAGGCGAAAGCATAGTGTGTGTACGTATTTGAAAGTTAAGGTAGAAAAAAGCTCAACTTGATGTGGAGTTGATGGCACCGGGAATGGTACGACTATGGAGGCCTTGGGTGTTATGCTCTAGTTGTGAGCATGAGAATTCTTCATGAGGACGGAAGGCATTCCAGGGTTTGAAGAATGTCTAATGTTGCTTGTGTGATTACCTAAAAGACCAAGGGTGATTGGATGCAAGGTGATCTTCAAGGAAGCGGGAGACGTTCCGTGGTTGAAGAGGGTTTGGTGTATACTTGTGGAGCTACTTGGTGTAGTTGGATGCAAGGGGGAATGATGGTTGATGGTTAAATTGACATCATCACCAATTTAAAGTCAAGGTGGACAATTGTTGAATTTGACTTCAAATTGTGATGCTGTGAAACCCAAAATCGTGCCGCGTTTTTTGGTGACGTGCCACGATTTTGTTGGCAAAATGTATGGTTTCTGGTGAAGGCAAAATCGTGGCATGATTTGTGCAGGCGTGACGCGATTTCTGGATAAGGTTGTCGTACCTTGGGTCGTACGCATAAATCGTGGTGCGATTTTCTCAGGAGTGGCGCGATTTTGTCTGTCACTGTGTACTATTTAATTGTTTCAGCTCATTTTTTGAAGGGGTGGTTCAAGAGAGCTTCAAGAGAGAAAAACTTGGGAAATCAAAGGAAGTAACTTTAGGGTTGAGGGTCTTTGATTAGAGTTCTCTTGGGTTGGGAAACATTGTAAACACCTTGGGTGAGTGAAAATCATTGCATGTCTTGTTCATTGGTGAGATTGGGAAAATGAGTAGAAATTAGGATTGTTCTTTGTGAGCTTGTTGAAGCTAATTTCTTGTAACCCATTTGTATTTCTTTGTAAGAACTCTTTGATAGTGGATTGGAGAGATCAATCTCTTCCCTAGAGCAGGTCAAGTTGGACCGAACTGGGTGAACATTTCTTGGTGTGTTTTGTTTCTCTTCTCCTTTTTATCTTTTGCTTGTGGTTTTGTGCTTTTCACTTTGATTCTTAGATTAGATCTAGGTGCTGTTATTGTTGTTATTGCTTGTGTTTACTTTGATATTGGTTACTATCTTAAATGCTGTCAAACCAAGGTTGACCTTATGATTGAAGAAATAAATAGTGCTCTCCTATTCTTATGTATTTAATCGAAGTTGGACTTGCTGGAAATGCTCGAGGCGCGTATTTCAGTTCGACAAGCATGAAGTATCGAAGAGCGGTTTGTTTCGGATAAGGTCAAGCAACAGATATTTCCAAGGAGCACATATTCGAAATTCGAATCGAATGGATATCTGTTGTCCGTTTCTAGTAGTTATAGTTTCAAACCTTATGTAGATAGTTATTTTCTATTAGTATAAATATTAGTTTCTCGCTAGAGGAAGAGGTCACAATTCAATCATACAAAAAACTTACACTCAAACTATTCACATTTAAGAGAGAAACGAGTCACAAGTTGCAATGTATGAACATGTGTACCAATTTACATTCAATCAATGCAATTTAAGTTTGTTTTCTTAAGTATTTTGGCAATTTACTTGTTTATTTCAAGCAATCTCTTTTATTTTCATTCTAGAAATAATTTCGACGGATTTTAACTAAGTCAGATTCGACAGTTATCTTCAGATCTTTTATATGTTTTGAAGAACAATCATGAATTCCTACAAGACAAAAAGCACAATATGTCTCTAAGATTTACTGGTTGATCTTGCAAGTAATTAATCTTAAAGTAGCGGTTGTTTACCGAAAATCAGTGTAAACAAATTGGCACGCCCAATGGGACCTTTTGTGTTTTTTTCCTTAGAAATTTTTCTCTTTGAAATTTTTCGATTAATATTGATGGTTTGTGTTATGTATGCGATTGAGAAGTAAAAAACAACTTCCTGAAATGACATGCCCTCCGGGTCATACTGGCGTGGCATCGAATGCCGCCAGCGCATCAGACATGGCAACCAATCCGCCATTATCACAGGGTGGTACACAGTCAATTCCATCGAGTAGTACGAGTCCGACGATAACATTAACAGGATCAACAATCCATGCCCAAGTGTCTTCGCCCGCACACATAGCGGCCTCAACGACCGCTCTAGTTTCACAAGCCATTCCATCGATAGGAATTACATCGACCCAGGGGTTCTGGCACCCTGGTGCAATGAGTCATAGGTCTATGCCATATGGCATGCCATCATCCTTGATGCAGGGTCTGCACACGAATCCATCCACTTTTTCAGAGAATGTGAATGCATCACTACCGCAATTGTTTTACCCTTGGGTGAGCGTTCCTTTTCGAACGCCCCAACAGTCATTGACCAATGCTTCCTTAGTCGCTTTAAGGCAACAAATGGAGGATAGCAACCATGAAATGGTCAATCAAGTGACACAACAAATTGGTATGATTATTAACCTATTAATTCGAGATACCAATAATAGTTATCAAGCGTTGTCTGCCCAAATGGAGCGGATTGCCAATTTCTTTGGCGCTCCTCCAGCGCAAAATATACCGGTGCCTCAAAATCAAGACGTAAGGGAAATAGAAACCCCTGCAGAAAGGGCAGATAATCAAATGCCCAGAAATGTGGCACAACCGCAAGAGGTGCAACCACAGGCCCCAGAGGAGCCTGAGAGAATCCCAATAATGGTGAATAGGCACCAAGATGCAGACCAAGTGGTCATGCAAGCCCGTCGAAATAATTACGAGGGCCAAAACAACATAGCAAATGTGGTCGAAGCTTTGTTAGCCCAAAATGGTTTCAACATGGGTTTACATAGACCCAATTTTGTGTCGGCTTTGTCTGAATATGTATTAATGTCTGAATTACCAAGAAATTGGAAAGTCCCCAAATTCACTAAGTTTTATGGGGAAACTAATGAGTCAACAGTCGAACACATTGCTCGATATTTGATGGAGGCTGGTGATATAGCGAATAATGAGAATTTGAAAATGAAATATTTTCCAAGTTCTTTAACAAAAAATGCCTTTACATGGTTCACGACATTGCCTTCTCAGTTGGAACCAATTGGAAAAAGCTTTCCATGAGCAGTTTTACATGGGTCAATCTAAAATTAGTTTGAAAGAATTAGTCGGCGTTCGACGTAGAGTGCACGAATCAATTGATGACTATCTGAATAGATTCCGACTCCTTAAGGCTAGATGTTTCACTATAGTGCTCGAACATGAGTTGGTCGAAATGGCTGCTGGAGGCCTAGAATATTCTGTTCGAAAGAAACTGGATACTCAATATCTCAGAGATATGGCACAATTGGCAGATAGGGTCCGACAGGTCGAAAGACTTAATGCTGAGAAAGCCAGAACAAATAGGTTCCCTAAAAAAGAAAAAGTAGCATATGTAGACACATGCAATAGTGATCCTGAATTCGATTGGGGATCAGATACTGTCGAAGATAACGAAATTAATCTAGCATAATTAAAAGATGGGCCGCCATATGCATGTAAGTTAGTAAGGCCATCGAATGGAAAGAATCCTGAAGAGCCTAAGAATGACAAATACCCGCCTAAGACATATACCTTTGATGTTTCTAAGTGCGATGAAATTTTCAATCTCTTAGTTGCTGATGGCATAATATTAGTGCCTAATAATCTAAAGATACCTCCTTTAGAGCAATGGAAAAAGAGAGGATTTTGTAAGTTCCATGGTTTCTTAGGCCATAATCTGTCTCGTTGTACTCGTTTCAAGGATTCTGTGCAGAAGGCTCTCGATGAGGGAAGGTTGAAATTTGGAGACAAAGCCAAACAACCAATGCAAGTTGATGATGACCCCTTAAAGAAAGTTGACTTCATGTATGCTGAGATAATTGGCATAAACATGGTAGACATCTCTGAAGCAGCTGATACTGGAATTCCTATTGAAGCATCAATGCCCGAAGAAAAAGTGCAAGTGGATGCTGAGATGGTTACTGAAGACCATCAATTTGACAATGTAGTGGTTACTGAAGACCAATTTGTAGAGAAAATGATAGTGGCGTATCCAAGGGTTGAGGAAGATTTGATAGATTTCCTCAACAGATGCAAGATCTCTAACACAAATGTTATGCTTTGCCCTAGGTGCAATGCAATTTTTGACAAAGAAGCTGCCAAGTTTGTGGAAGGTTTTCAGCCACAATCAAAAAGGAAAGGGGGATGGGCTGACAACCATCAGAAGTTTGGTTTCAACAAAAGGGGTGTTCCTTACAAAATGAAATTCACAGAGTGAAATCCAAACAAGAACCAAAGGAAGAGCTTCAACCCTCCTACAAAGTCTCCCACAGAAACTTGGGTGTTTTCTGGTGGCAAGAAATCTGGCTATTCTGCCCCACCAACTAAGTGGGTTAAAAGAATTGCCACCACATCCAACCACAAAGAGGCATCGAATTCCAACGAGTATGCCTACAACAACAACTACAAAGGGAAATACCCTATGACCAAAACACAATGGCGTAGATATCAACGCCAGAAAAAGGCAGGTGCCTTGAAAGACATTACTAATGTTTGCAAGAACAAAAGAAAGCAAGTGGCAGTTTTCAAAATGGTTAAGAAACTAGCCACTGAAAGAATTTTTCCCCCTTTGTCCACTATAAAGAAAGATCTTCCAAGGGAAGATGAAGAAATGACCTCGAACTTCTCTGATTCTGAGCCTAATCTCGACATAGTCTGCAATGTTGTATCAATATTGCCAGTTGAGTATGATTTCACATCGGAGGTAAATGAAGTCGAAACTGATTTCACAGAGGAGATGGCTAATCACAAGCCATTGTGCTATTATGTGATGAACAATGGTTGTGTTGAAAACCAACACGCCATCTTCGAGAAGCCATATTTTCCAATGACTTATCACCCCAAACCTTTGTTCATCCAAGCCAAAATAAATGGCGTTGGTGTAAATAAGGTCCTTGTGGATGGCAGTGCAACTGTGAATTTACTAACCCAGTCTTTCCTAAATAAGATTGATTTGGTTGATTCCGATTTGAAACCTCATAATGTGGTTCTCGCTAATTACGAAGGAACGACTGGAAAGTAACTTGGTGTTGTTGAAGTGGAACTGATAGTGGGAAGCGTGATGAGCAAAACCGCAAGTGCACGGTTTTACCGAAGTAGTAAAAAGAGAGTATCGTTCCGACAGGGAGTTGTTTAATTCAATCAACTTTTAATAGGTAATTAGAAGAAAGTTTGAATAGTAGAAAATGGGTTTTTAAAGGTTTAAAAAAACAATAATAATAAAAAGCGCCTTGGGATTATTGGTTCATTGTAATGAGGAATCCTTCACAAACAAACCTTAATCCTAATTTTACATTCGACCTACTTTCTAAGGACAAGTTTCTCTTTAGCGTATCAAAACCTCTCTCGAGGTGCAGTGAGTGTGTTCCTCTAGCAACCACGCCTATTCTCATGGTTGATTGCTATTGGAATCCTTGAAGAACGAAACTTTATATGTCCCAAGGGTTTCTAGACTATTCTCATGTTTTGCAACCCTTGTCTGAATTCACTTGTTCTAATATCAAAGCACCGCTGTCGCATTATGAATTGATATTTGAGATGATGAATTAACAAATACTAACCCTCCGCTTTCGCATTATGAGTTTGGCATTTGTTAATTCATTATAAAAACGGTGAATCAGATAAGAAAGTAGATTTATATAAAATTAGGGTTTAAGGCTTGGTTTGATTAGGATTATGTCATTAGACTTATCCAACAATCCCAAGACAAGAAGAGTCTACTCACTCATGATCATAGTATACATAGGGGAGAAGAAGAAGAACATAAAATAAATAACAAGAAAGTAAAAGAAGAACTTTTATTAAGAAAGACAATTGTCACTATTGTACTCCAAGAACAAAAGATGATTTGTTGTGATAGCTAGCTACTCTATTTATAGTTTACAATGCCATAAGCCCTAAGAAATACAACACTAGAATGTTCCACAAGAAACCACGGGCTTTTAGGTCAGAAGTAAACTAATAGGTAGCTTGTCCATGAAGCAAAAGTAGCAAAAGTAAATCTTGAAGCTTGGCACGGCCGTGCTGCTGGTGGCACGGGCCGTGCCATCTCTCTGACTTTGGGGAGTGACATATTTTTGTCCCGTATTTCGTATTTTCATCCCGAATCAGCTCCTCATTCTCTTTATTTTGCTCCAAGACTAAATCTTTAGATATTCGTTCCTGAAATATAATAATTTGCAATTGAAGTAAAATAATTTTAAAAAGGAAATAATATTAAATAAAACTAAATCAAATCTAAATAAACTAGACTTAAAAACACTAATTTATTGAGTCATCAAACTCCCCCACACTTGAATCTTTGCTTGTCCTCAAGCAAAAGGCATAAACATGGCAGCATAACACAAGATTAATATATGACAATTCGATTAAAAACTTATGTCTCCTCAAAGGCTCAATTTCAAATGTACACTAATCATAAAATCAAGCATTTCTCATGTTCTTTATTCAACCCAACAACAAGTCTCAAGTGAGTGTGTGTGTGTAGTCCAACCCTTTTCTTGCTCCTGTATAAGATAGATATTATGAGGAAACAGGTTCTAATCCTAGTACTAAACCAACCGAGAAAAGTCTTTTCTTCATTTCATATAAGAGAGATGGGAATTAATCAAATTTATTTTGACATTTTAAACGTCTTGGGGGCTTGCAGATTGCTTAAGGGATACCATATCTGTTGGAGTAAGCCCTAATAGCCAATCTATATTGATTGGGTTTGGCTTTGTATCATGATATTGATATAAATATATATTATGAATATATAAATAATAAGGCATTTCTTTATTGATTTTGTT
>Ga0228710_1003653_pt1 | contig 24401 bp, 15 predicted proteins | sample MedpolnodulmetaG_FD_177995 | JGI IMG/M metagenome (GOLD analysis project Ga0228710, IMG submission 177995) | Root nodule microbial communities from Medicago polymorpha collected in Santa Monica, California, United States - pink nodules | ecosystem: Host-associated > Plants > Roots > Nodule...
CAAAAGAACACATGCATGGATGACAACCGCCATGAAAATAACATAAAGTTCAGTTAATACACAAAAGAATTTAAATTAACAGAATAATGGACGTCGGTGATAGCATATACAAGTTTACGGGTCCTCTCAAAAAAAAGTTTACTACACTCGTGAACTATTCGTGGTAGATTTTGTCGGGATATTGAGCATTTCTCTATGACAAAAAAGTAATAATGATGGTTGATTATCACCAAGACTTTTATGTGCTATATTTTATATGGTTTAATTATGTGATCAAATCAGTGAATTTAAGAAATAAACAAGACAATTTGATATATCTTAGAGGCATTTAACAAAAAAATATAACTTTATTAATGGCTTATTGTAACTCTAAAGTGCTACGGTCTATTTAATTATAATTGACAAACAATAAATTTTTTACTTATTAAGTCATCAAATAATTTTCAATTACTACATGCATAGGAAGAAAATATGGCTCAACTTCACAAATTGATTTATGTTTTGACAATATTTCTTTCTTTATTTATTGTTGGAGCGGTTCGTATTCCAACACCGTTAATCGGTGAGTAATTTCTACAATCTTTATATGAGTTTATAATGGTTTTACTATTTCGTCTATCTAAAAAAAAAAAAATAATTCTACAATCCATATAAAAAAAAAGTAATTTCTACAAACCATTTTCAAATTTACTTTTATATCATACATACATCATTTGATCATCTTTTAGTAATAATCCTTTATTTTATTTTTGACATGCAGATCCAGTTAACTGCCAAATTGATATTCATTGTATATACAAAGAATGTCAACGTCAGTTTAAACCATCTTGCCTTAATTTTAAATGTGATCGCGGAAAAGAGTAACAATTAGAAAGATAATTTTATGTTACTTCAAACCGTATTGGTACTTTTATAATTTCTTTCACAATTATATTTATGTTTCTTTGACATTTCCCTTTTGTTGACAAGCTCAAAAGTATCTTATTATACAATAAAAGTACTATTATATTTGTTTGTCCATAGGAAATTATGAAAATAACATTCTCACTGTACAATTATATAGCTCATTTAATAAATAAAGTCAATGTTTGATTATGTTCACTAATTATATTCTCTTTCTGAATTAACCATAAAATTGTTGAGTCATATTATACTTTATAAATATTAAGATGTGTTTATCAATCTTTGACTCTAGCTAAATCCAAATGGTTCAAAAGAAACTTGCCAAAAACACACTTAAGGGTATGTGTGTGACGCCCTCCACTTTTAAGATACTACAGATGAAAAAAAAGTATATAATATTAAAATCATAATGAAGTAAAAGCATATCAAGTGAATATAACATCATTTCCAAAATAATTCACAAATATGGTAATTTTAAAACCAATGTAAATAATTAGTAAAATTTTCCTCGATGGTAGATGTTTAGAAGATTATTGGCTTAATTACACTTTTAACTCTCAAGTTTTTCAAAGTTGTGATTTTGGCCCCCTAAAAAAAACAACTTTTTCTAGACCCCCTAAGTTTACTTTCTGTTGCAATTTTGACCCAGTCAACGGACACGTGTGTAATTTTTTTTTTAATTTAAAAATATTTTTGTAATTATAAAAAAATTGTTTTTTTTAATTACAAAAATAAAAAAGTTTTTTTTTAGTTACAAAAATAAAAAAAATTAATTTTTTTTGTTTTTTTAATTACTAAAAAAATTAATTACAATTTTTTTTTGTTTTTTATTACAAAAATTAAAAAAATATTTATTTTTTATTTTTTAATTAGAAAATACAAAAATACGTCAGCGTTGACTGGTCAAAATTGGGCTAGGGGACCAAAATTGCAACAGCAAGTAAACTTAGGGGGCTTAAAAAAGAGTTGTTTTTTTTAGGGATCCAAAATCACAACTTTGGAAAACTTAGGGGGCCAAAAGTGTAATTAAGCCTATTCAAACATGATAATCAATCAGTTTCTAGTCTTCACAATAAGAAAATAAAAGGTTAAATTAAGTAAATGGTCAATATTCTAGTTTGAGATTAGAACAATGTTGTCTTATGCTTTGTTTGGTTTGGCCGTGCAAACCCAATTCTCGCTTCCCAATGCATGATTTGCCGTGACCTTCTTAAAGCTGATAATTGTAGCGTTTGGTTTGTCGTGCTTTTGGCCAACGGACCACCGAGGAAGAACGTCGAGAGTTTGTGAAATTTGGTTCATGATTTGAAGGGAAGCGATTTAACAATTTGAGATTAAGACTGACGTGATTCAACGAAGAGGATTTGGGTTTTCAGGCGAGAGACATAATTTTTGCTGAGGGATTTGTTTTTTGGTAATAAAGAGTGAGAGCCCATAGTTTTTTTTTCTTGGTAATAAAAGTGAGAGCGCTTAGTATTTTAAGAGCCAAAAGCCAAAATATTGTGACCCTTGACCCAACCGTTGCATGTATCATTGCAAAAATCCAAAAAAATGCACATTGCGACTGTTCCAAGACCACCTGTCGCAAATTATGTGTCGCAAATCTTTAAATTTCTTGTAGTGATCCAAGCAGACACTCAGTGGTTTTGTTGTAATCAGGATTTGGTTATAGTGTAAAATCCTTTAAAAATGTAAGGGGGTTGGAAGTAATCTCAGGTTATAGGGTGAACCAGGATAAATTCTTAGGGTTGTCTCTTTCCCTTATCTCTTTACGTTCCGTTGTTATTTGTATCTTTGAAAGAGTTGTCAAAACGTCAAACACAATTTAAACTCCCTCTTTCTTGTGTTTTCCTCACCTTTATTGATCAGGTAAATTTTCTTCTCTTCTTGAGGTTTAGTCTCTCTTACATTTAGCGGTAGCATTTTTTTTGTCAGTTTGTAGAGTGGGGGCAGTAGCGATGCAATTATCGGTCTCAGTTATTGTACATGCAGAGTTCTTGGAGCAGGTCTGCAATGCATAGGACAGTGGTTCTGTCTAATTAAGCTTAAGTTAGTATATAGTCGATTGGTTTTGAATGCTTGCTTTTTCTCGTATTGTTAACTGGGGCACTATGTCTTGTCTGCTAGGTAGCAGGTTGTTCGATGAATTTTGAAATTGGTAGTGTTGGTAGTGTCGGTTCTTGGTGTTGGTTAGTCTAGGAGTTGTTTCTCCATTTCTTGAAGATAGCTCATTATCGTTGCTTTTATTTGTTGTATTCGCACATCTTATTTATAAGAGACATTCGAGTCAAAATAAAATGATGTATTTAGTATAAATTTTAAATCAGATATATTTACATATGATGACTTAAAAGTCTCCTATAAATAGAATTGGAGGGAATAATAAACTTTTTTCTTTGCATTAAAAAAAAGTGATGTGAGAGTGTGAAGGTAGTAACAAGTTGAGTGATGAGGGAGCGGGTTAAATGTGAGTTGGTTCTCTCTCTACATTCTATTAAGATTGTGTTATTGTCCTTTGAACAAAACAAAGTGTGTCACACTTATTGCAACAAGACAGGACTTGCACGTGAATGATATATATATGCTGCACTTCATCATCCACCCATATATAATTACTACACTTTACCACTTTAGTTAGTGCAATATGATATGCTTCACTTAATTATATACCCTCTTGTCTGCATATTTCGGGTTGGCCTAGTTGTTTGACTTGAGATCTTTGAGTTTGGTCACGTTAAGTTCTCAGATTCGATTTCTCCTGTGCCAATTTCGATGAACAAATACATACAAAGCTTTGCTCTTGATTTAAATGGGCAATGAAATTAGTCCCCTCAAATAATCGATTCTTGAATCGGATATCGATTTTTAAAAAAAAATTATCATCCTCACGTCTGGTACACAAGTGGAGAGTAATTAATGAGGGTGAGTGTGAAAGGAGGAGTGTGCGGTGAATGAATGTTGGGGCAGCTGCAGCATACACAAATGCAATGTCTTCAAGTGTAAAAGATAGAAAGAGAAGTGGTATAGAGTTAAATCATTTAAGGGTCTATTTTTAAGGAGAATACTTTGGTGGATTGTGGACTGATATAGACGATCATATCACATGACTCTTAATATTTCAACTTGACTAGTCAGACTCCACTCATAAGTAAACTAGTTTGATTGTTCAAGTCATGGTAGCTCTTCTCGTCCATCCAGTTTCTACCTTAGCACTTGTGTGATTATTCAAGTCATGCCAACTCACCTTGTCCAGCAAGGTACTTCCTCAACACTTTTTTTACTATTCAAGTGATTCCAGATCAACTTATTCAGCCATGTCTTGCATTAACACTTGTTTGATTAAGTTATGTTACCTCACCATGTCTAGCTAGGCCATACCACATCACTAGTTTACCTTTTCAAGATGCCAAGCTCGTGTTGTGCAAGTCATCATGTTGTGCTCCCTTCCAAGTGCTCCATGACTTGCTACACAATGTAGTGATGCAATATGTGTGCACTATGACTCCATGTGTCTTGTACGAATAACCAACGTAGTTGAAGTGTGTCTTGACTTCACGTGTCCTATATGGACAATTTGTAACCAAGTTGACACACAACCGTACTGATACTAGACTACAAATGAGAGGCTCAGAATCACATCTTAATGGGCTTAAGTGACTAAAGAGAAACTCATTAGATCAACAAATGAGGACTATAAAAGCAGGCAATTTGATTAAGTAGTTCATTTATTGTAACTTATGTTTACATACGTGAACATTAATCAATTTAATTTTCTTTTTGTTTTCAATAAAATTAATTATAAATTCTTTCACAAAAAAAAATTAATTATAAATTTTTTTTTTTTTACTATAAGTCATGTTGGGTATTTTGTAATAGGAGTTGTTCAAGATATCAACAATGTATCCGCCCCTAGAGATGATATGTTGGTTGGAGTTTCAGCTTCCACCATTAGGTACTTGGTTCGTAACGGGTTCGCATAAAAAAAAGTCAATAATGTACTCCCTCTGTCTCACAATAATAGTCTCTTTAACATTTTTTTTTTTAAAATAATTGTCACTTTAGAATACCAATGCAGTATTTATTATTATTTTTCATTATTATATTTTTATTTATTGAATTTCATTCAACTTAACTACTCCACTAACTACAATTAATAAGGGTATTTTAATAAATGATATTAATTTTACCATTGAAATCAACACAATCAATCATTTTCTTAATGATCGTGCACAAATCTTAAACGACTATAATTTAAAGACAGAGCGAGTCCAAGTTATGAAAGTTAAATTGTAACAAAAAAAAAAAAAAAAATAAAAAAAATAAAAAAATAAAATTAAAAAAAAAAAAAAAAAAAAAGTTATGAAAGTTAAATGACATACTTCAGGAAGAAAAAAACATAAACGGCTAATAAAATAACTGAAAGCACTTGGGGAGTATAATTCATAAAATTCATAATAAGAAACTTGAAACAACTTAGTTTTACACAAATTACATAATTTGAGAATGTACTAAATTCACCCAAACACTAACATTATTTAACCAATGACTTGACATGTTCCTTTAGACTAGAGAGGCTTGGGTTGCTCTTATAATGGTACATGAGAGGAACCATTCTAGCAGCATTAAGACAAAAATTGGTAAATGATGATGGAAATAAATATGGGTCCAGAGTTTCTTGATTGAGACATTTCCATTCATTTGAAATCATCTCAGCAACATGTCTTTGTACATCTTCACATGAAATATCTTGATGCTCACTCATGTAGCAATTAAGATATGATCCATCAAGACCATTTTGATCTCCACTCTGTATTTGTGCATAAGTAAAATTGGATATCATTAGAACATGACATTTAACAATGTATTTCAACTATTTAAATTTATTTAATGACAAATTATAATTTATTTGATTGTATTTACTATTTATAAATATAATTAATAATATATTCATATATTTCTACCCGTTTATCTTATTATTATATGTATTAAAAAAGATTCCTAAAATTTCTATGCAGTATTCAAATCATGGAAGTTTCTCTTGCCTTAGCTCCTTCTAAATCATCAGAGAGACGAAGAATTTTTGCCACTGAATAAATGATATTTGGAAATTCTTCATCTAAGATAGAAAGAGTTTCCTTTGTTATACCCTTAGCATGATCCATGAGGAAGAAAGCATGGATAAGTACAACATGAACTCCTGTGCTCACAATTCCATTGTTCAAGTATTCCTCTGTTGTTGGTAAAATACCAGACTTCAACCAATGAGCCTCTTTCAAGAAAGCATTTAATAAGCGCACCCACTGTTAAAAACAAAGTTTGTTAGATATACTCGTTAGTTTCCCAAGAGTTTTAACGCTGCTATATGCCTAAGGCTGAATTCGAATCCAAAATCTTGGTTAAGCTAGAAAAGATATTATGAAGTAAAACAACAGTTTATTAGTTTACCGATATTTTTAGTGTATCTATAGGGTTGAATCCATGCTTTTTGTAGACCATTTCAGCAAAATTATTGGTAACTTTGTAAAGAGAACTCAAAGAAACTTTCATGAAGTTGGGAAGATTCTTTGCACCATCCATATCCCATCTGAATTGAGTTAAACAACATTTTAATACAATGCTACAAAAGTTATATCAAATGCTATAAAAGTTTTCTAGCAAAAAAATGAAATCAAATCTCACTTATCTTGATGCAGGACTATAATTATATACATATATTAGCAAATAAAATGTATATACTTATCGAAAGTTTAATACCTATTAACAGCTTCTGTAAATAGAGTAAGTTGATCCAATGTTCCGTGAACATCGAAAATATCATCAATAACATAAACAAGAGAGATTGGTTTGGTGAGCTCAACCCTTTCGTTCGAAAAGCATGGATCTGTAAAACATGCCATGGGCCACATGTACCATTTCAGAGGATTATACCCTGCAAACTTCATCTCCTTGGTCAGTCCAAGGTCTTCCCACCATCTATCAATTTAGGAAATAAATACGTTAGTAAATTGAATTAACTATCTATTCAATTGAATTAACCATAATTTTCAAACGCGATTAACTAGGTATCGTAGGTGTAAGAAAAAATGGATGTCTAAAAACACACATATTTAGTCAAAAAAACGTACTTGGAAACTTCAATGCTCTCATTTTTGTTCATGAACTGAACTATGCTGGAGTTGATTTTAGCAAGTTCATCTAAACAGATCCATTTGTTCTTAGCCTTCAAATCATTAATGAATATGCTTTTATCCATAAATCTTGACAAACCATAGTGAATAGGGTATTGAAGAGTGTTTGAAACATATATAGCTTGGCTATGGTCTTGATGTCTTGAAAGCCATGCTTGAAGAAGCTCACAACTGAGGTACCCTAAATCATTGAGACCATCTTCTCCTTCAATACTTAGTTGGGATGCTTCATACAAGGCAATGAGACCTTTCACATCCTCACCATATTTTACTCTCATTGATTTTTTGCTACACTTCAAGCAGTCAAATAACTCTGCATAACCAATTGTACTTTATGATCACATTAACTAAATCATAGTAAAATCATATATGCTCACATGAATTGTATTATAACGTGGGGAAAAATGTTGTAAACAAAATACTTTTTTTTTATTTTTAGAGTGATTTTTCGGTTGCTAAATTATCTAATTATATTAGTCAGTAAATTTTAGTAAGATAATTATCTTGATTTTTATAATTATATAATTAAAAAAAAGAATAAACTTTAAACTATTTATAATTTAATAATTTTTTAAAAAGTTTTTTGAGATAGAATTAACTTCTCTCGCAAAATATATCAACGCTGGTATCATACGTGTTACCATTAGAGTGGTATACATTTTGTCACACAATCCCTCACTAAATTCAGACTGATCAAGTTTTTGACAAAATTTATGACGGAAATTTTATGCTGGATGTATAGTCACATAGTTCATCGCTAATGTTTGTCTATTTCAATTTTATAACATATATGTAACTTTTCTCTCTTGTTTCGTCACTAATTTCCTTCACAAAATCACATTTCTTTAGTTTATACTTGAGAACCAAGAGAATATTTTGTTTTTTGTCAAGTAGTCTATTGATTATAAATTCACTCCTTAAAGGTGAATAAGCGAGGAAACAGGAATTTAAACCCCGAACCCTGCATACAGCAATGTCCTTGTTGTCAACTGAGTTATGTTTACGGAGACAAACCAAAGAGAATATTTAACCAACCTGCATTGACATAATGGCCTCCTTGTCTGAGCAAACGGAATGCAAGTGCAACTTCATAGAGTTCATGGTTACTAACAAAATCAATTGGATTGCTGCTCAATGTCAAAAATTGCTTTTCAAGAGCCACTTTGATCTCCTCAGCAAAGTAGTGTTCAATGCCAAGCCTTTGGATGATGTCAATCAAATGAAAATTCTCAGTTGGATCTTCATTAGTAACAAGTTTCTTGTTAACTTGCTTACACATCAAAGCTTGCTTGACATAAATACCATCCTGAAACTGTAGAACAGATATTGATCATAACATTGAAATAAAAAAATACATATATATTATTATTTGTACTTTTCTATCAACACACTTAATTACCATGCTTGAAAACTGAAATTAATTCTTTGATCAGAAAAACTGATTTTACTCAAGGAAGCTGATGAGTATCTTGTACAGGAAATGATGATATGTGAGGCTATTTATATCTTAAATAATGCACGTGTTTCATATTTAATAATAGAAAAATGTTAGGCTTAATTGCACTTTTGGCCCCCTATCTTTTCAAAAGTTGCGATTTTGGCCCCCTAACTAATTAAAATACAAAACAGCCCCCTATGTATTGGATCTTTGGCAGTTTTGGCCCCCGAGGCCACTTTTGACTTAGTTTTCGCTGACGTGGCACCCACATCCCTTAAGTAAGGTGCCATGTGTAATTAGTTAGGGGTGCCACGTCAGCGAAGACTAAGTCAAAAGTGGTCTCGGGGGTCAAAACTGCCAAAGATCCAATACATAGGGGGCTGTTTTGTATTTTAATTAGTTAGGGGGCCAAAATCACAACTTTTGGAAAGATAGGGGGGCCAAAAGTGCAATTAAGTCAAAATGCTAATATGTCTACAGAGAAAATTTGCATCAATCGTACAATGATTTTGTTCATTCAATTAATGCTCAATTTTAAGATGACGTTGAAAGAAGTTTTTAAACTCAATTTGGTTTTGGTGATCAATTGGTTTGGTTCCACTGAAATCGATCCCACGGTGGCGGCTAGGGTGAGCTTATGGGTTCAACCGGTGTCGTTGGTGCCGGGTTGATTTGGTGTTCGGTTGGTTATGGTGCCATGAATATTCGTTCATGTTTGGGTTTTTCTCAATCCATTCGGATCTGTTTGATATGTTATGTTGTGTAGTTTGAATCCGTCGGGGTTGTTCTCCAGCAGACTGGACTGAATAGGTATGGGTTCGTGTTTCTGTTTATTGAATCTCTTGATTATCTTCTAAATTTGTTGAAATCTGCAGGTTTCAATGGCTCAGATTCCACACCAGTGCCACTAATTGGTTTCATATCCTCGACATTAAGTTTGATGCTGGATGGTTGGTCTCGAAAGAGCCATCATGCGTGTTGCCACTTGTGGGTGTTCTGATAATTTAACTCTGATCGTTGTCCAGATTTGTTGAGGTCTACAGGTTTCAAATTATGATTTCCCTCCTCTGCGCCGGCGCCGCTTTAATATCCGTGTCGGTCTTCATGGACTTTTTTGAAACCCTCGTCGGTCTACATGTTTGATGTTTGACTGTTTGCCTCGAAAGAGATGTTATGCTTGTTGATGTTGCAAGGAGTTGTTAGTTCTTGGATTCTTTCCGTGTTGACGGTTGGTGCATACACCGCACTTTGGACATCTACTGATATTATTTCTATTTTTTCGTATCACTTGATTGGATTGACATACACTTTGTGTAGATTTACTGGGTTATGTTTATGTGCTGGTTTTTTTCAACAACCAAGTTGGGTCCATGCTATCCCTTTTGTGTGTATAACGTTTTTTATTCTTTCTTCTTGGTAGTCACACCACTTGATTAAACATAGTACATACACACAGACAAAAGAGAATTTTGTCCAAAAACAAAACACGCACAATAAAATAGATTAAACTCTTGTACCGAAAAAAAATTAGATTAAACTCATCACTGTCGATAAAAAAAAAACTAAGAAAATACGAATTTAAATACTTCAAAAGTTCAAAATATATAACAATATATAAAAAGAATATATAATTTTTGACCGAATTTTTCTTTCACTTTTATCTTTATTTAAACTATTTAGCATCAGTCTCGTAAAAAACAAATTACCACAAATGTGCCTATTATCGAGTTCAATAAATATAAGCAGACGACAGTAAAATTTGAAATGATTATCGTCCATTCTGTGAAGATATATTGACCCAAGTCTAGCTAGATTCCCAGGTGAAGAAGATTGTCCATGTGCACTAAAGTTTAATCATGAGTTGAATGAATATGTATCGACGGTGAAAAATTACACCGTCGTCTAATGAGAACTTATCATCTTTTCATATATAAGTCTATTTTGTAATTGTCTTTAAGAAATAACTACCAAATATTCTATTCTTATTTTATTTTTTTTGTGAAGGAAAATATTCTATTCTTATTGAATGTCAATGAAAAACTAATCTACACCGTTTATCCGTGTTTTTGGTAAACAAACGCTAGTTTTAAATTAATTACTTGTAGGATCAAATTAGAAATCTTAGAACATATTTATTCAACTATTTCTTAGAAAAGTTTGATGTTCATCATGTTCATAAGGAATTACATGACGGAGTCTTACACCCTTAATTAATAATGAGTCATGGTTAATGGTTAGGATAGAGTATTGAGAGAACTTAGAATAGATGAGAAGGTAAGACATGTCCGTTCGAGGAACAAACAAATAAAATAGAGGGATGACAACGTAGAAACGATTTGTGTTTATGAATTGGATTAATCAAGAGTATTAATGTAAACGTCTTGATGGGGTAAATGATGAATAATTTACTGACTATAAATGAGACTAATAATGAGTAATGTAATACGTGTGTGTACACATATGATGAGAAAACGATGGTGTCTATTTTAGTATTAAACAAGAGAAATGATGATGGTTGTTATGTAATGATAATAAAAATGATGCCTATTTTATATTGATGATGAGGATGATGTGGTCTAATTATATTGATGATGATAATGATGATGTCTATTTATGTTGATAATGAGAACGACGACATCTAATTTTGATGATGATCAGAATAGTGATGTTTACTTTTTGATGACGATGAGAATGATGATGATATGTTTGTCTTGATGTTGTGCATAATAGGGACAGTCTTGCATGAATATGTGAATTGTTTATAATTTGAATATGTGTATTACTTGATGAGTCTGTCTCCATACATGCATATAGAGTTCAGTCTAGGAAAATGAAGATGAAATGAATGACGAATGTAAGTGCAGTTACACATCTCTGACAACAATATATAATGACGATAGGTGTGGTACCACATTTATATAGGTCTTATGATGGAGTTCATCTGCATATAAATGACAATGTTTGAACTTGGCATATATTTTGTGAAATGGTGTGTGGCGATGAATGTAAAAGCTAATGAGGATAAATATCTAATGATATATCTTATGACGACGTAATATTATTATTTTTATTTAATGTTATTCGTGATTTTCCTAATAATATGTATGGCTGGCATTCTCACCCCTTTATTGTTGTTGTGTTTTTCTTTGTGGTGAATGTACTCTTGGAGTAGAGACACTCAGGTTGAGTAAGATTAGTTGTGGGGCGACTTAGAAGGTGGTGATGGAAGTGTCTTCCGTCTTGTTTCTTTTATTTAGTAGTTTAATAAACATGTAGTCGATATAAGCTCTGATTTTGTAACACCATTGTTGAGGTTAACGTTGAGATTAATTTCCTTTGAGATTGAATTCTTGAAACTATTGTTATTTCTATTCATGTTGTTGATTGACACGAATAATTTTTATTAATGAAACCAGTGAATTGTTTTCCGGTGCTAAATTATAATTAAAAGAAAATTTACGTTATTAAGTGATATAATGTTGAGTTTGTAGCATCCTCTTTATTACATATATTCTCATTATTTAATAATTTATCGTCGGAAAATAGGGTATTACATATTTCCTATACAAATCTACTGTATATACTAAGTAATAAGTAACTAAAAATAATAGTCACAAGTAAAAGATCTTCGACATATGTTTTGATATGCTTTCAGATTCCTTGATAACTTGTCACGTGTCTTTGACCTTTTGATCTTGCCTCTTCAAAAGAAATTTGAATTTCTCCTAGTCGAAGCTGAATGGCTTTGTAATCTTTAATATGTCAAGCATTATCATAATTTGTCGAATACAGGCTAACACACTCATAATGTATATACTTTTTTTCCTTAATCATAGATAAATTCTTCTTGTACTCTTAATTATTTTTTTCTAATTTTGTCCATGCTCCTTCTTATTGTAGGTTGAAACAAAGAAACTGAGACAAAGACACATGAGATGCATATGTCAATTACACTATCGTACGTGAACAATTGAAGCATCAATATGAAGGCCAATAATGACCAACAAATCAGTGGCAAGCTCCCTTTAACATTTGGGTAGTTCACGGCCTACCCCACCGAAAGATTTAAAATTTTTTACAGCAAAAATTATGAAAATATCTTTGATTTTTAAATAAAATTACTCAGCGGTCCACCCTTTTCTCAATCTTAATAAGCCTATCACAATTTCTAGTCACTCAAAATGCATAAATAAATAAATATTTTGAATTCTTAAGATATGTAATTTCCTCCCTCAAAAAAAAAAAAAATGTGTAATTTCCTATCGCAATTATTCTGACTCCACCTCTGACACTTGAACAGTATGAGACCACACACCATATGGGAGATGGAGGTTGTTAGTATAAAAACTCCAAAAATATAAAGTCGCTGCCACTATGAGTATGTCGGCTTTGATGGGTTAACGAGACAGTTGGATGAAGCAATGAATGCATTAGTATTTCTTTAAGGACCTTTGGCACTTTAGAGTTTAGACTCTTATGTTCCAATGCTTGTAGTCATCTACAACGGTATAAGGAGGCACTCTCACTACACTCAACTTTGAAGTGAAAAAAATATGATAGAAGGACACATAAATAAGGATTTCCTCACCACAAGGGGAGGAAAATAAAGTGTGTAGTTAAAAGGTACTCCCTCGTTTTACCAAAAATAAAAAGGTACTCCCTCGGAACAAAATTAGGACCAAGGTAAGGGAAAAATACTTATGATCAAAAGGGGTGAGAGTAAGTACATGTTTTCCAAATGTAGGAAATTATCGTTGAGGAAGAAGTTGAAGCTTTGTGTGAAGACATTAGTCAAGATTACAAAGAAAAACTGAAAAAAAAAATTCCGAATAATGCAAAGAGTTTGACATGCAGTGAAACTGTGAAAGAAAACTAGGGTTAAAGAAAAGTAAGTTGCATTTGAAAAGACACTAAGACCATCCACAATGGTAGAGTCTTAACTATTTAAAACCCAGTACATAATAGGTACTCCCATTGTGGAGAAATTTTTTGGGAGTCCTATAAGACTCAGGGTCTCACTGAAGATCCTCAATCTTAAGTGGGACCCACACTTTTTTAATATTAAAAAATTGATATGTAATGATATAAAGTTATTGATAGTTGATTTGTGGGTCTCATTTAAGAACTTTGTGTGAGATGCTGGGTTAGAGGAATTGAATACCTATTAGATAAGTGGGTGTATGTTAGCAACGCTTACAGACATTTGCTAGAATACACCCACTTATTTTTTAAAAGGTGTGTTTTAGTAAATTATAACTAAAAAGTAATTAAATACACCCTAAAGTGTAGCTTGCTAAAACACTCATACATAAATTAGTAGGTATGTTCTAACAAATCCTTTATTTAAATGAACAAAACTTACTGGCATATGTTATTGGTAAATTTGAAAATATGTTTAATGCATATTTGGGTCAATGGCGACAAAGAGTTAAAATTAAAGTCAAAACAAATTTTCGGGCCTGTTAATGTAGTAGCAGTTGTTTAGTTTATTTTATCTATAAATAAATTTGGAGTCATGCTAATTTGTATTTTTAGGGAATAAGAACTCAAAAGTAAAAATATTCCCTCAAGTTTTGTGCATTTTATTTATTACAAATTCAAAAATTAAATTCAATGAACACATTTCAACAAAAAAATAAATTATATTTGATTCATTAACTTGTGTCTTAAGGGCACAAGTTAGCATTTCCCATAAATTTATTATTGGAGTACAAAGTGCCAAATACTTTAAGTTTTCAAGAACATTAAGGCTATCTTTGAATTGGTGGTGTGTGATGGAATGAGATGGAATGAGGTGGTAAGTAATTATATTCCATTCTTTGAATTTGTAAAAAATGCATGGAGTGAAATGGAACATAATGGAATTCATTCCATCCCATACCACTCAATCCTTCAATATTTCATTCCACCCAATTTGGGGTGTATGCAATGGAATAATGCCATAATTAAAATATTACCTATTTTGCCCCTATCTTTATTTTATCATTGTAATGTTCTCTATTCCTCTCAAATATATTCTACTCTACTTCACTTTTTTTCCACCGTAATATTTCATATATTTGTTTTATCAAATATTTTTCATTCAAATTTTGTAAAACAAAGAGATTTCGTATTCACTTGTCGATTATGGCTTCCGTTGTTCTTGAAAATGGATGAGAACGAGGTTTTGCAACCAATGCACATTACACAGAAAGTTACAAATTGGTGTAAAACTTAGATGTGTTAAGTTATATGTTTACCATGTTATTATGGTCCTACTTGTCCAACAAATAAATATCTTTATCTTTATGTTCATTATGTGTTTGTGTTCTTCTTTCTTGATTTGTTTATTTTGTAAGCCCATAAATATAATCTAATCGAAGGACATAAGATTTTAATAATGAGTTATTTTTCTACATAATAAGTTGGTTTAAATGGCATGTTTTGTTTTCATTTTAAAAAAATAATGTATTTTTAAATAAGGGTATGAATGGAATAAAAAGGTTATAACTTGTTCATGGAATGAAAACATTATTGTCATTTTCTAAACTATCCAAACAATGGAATGAAATCTCTATTTCATCCCACTTCATTCTATCGTGTTCCATTCCACTTTGCTTTTTTCCATTCCACTTTGCTCTATGTTCCATCAATCCAAACATAGCGTAAAAGATAATGTGAAAAGAAGCATCTAATTTGCATCTGGTCCAAAGATAGACTTTATTGTTTTTAGTAATTTTATTATTATTTTTATTCTCCACTTTTATTGCTGTCAACTCAATTTTTACTAAGAATGATAGAGGTGCCCCCATTTTTTTTTTGTAGATAGACGAAATGACAAAGTCATTATAGACTCACATACATAAGTGGAGTTACCGGGGTTCGAACCCCGATCATAGCATCCAGCCTAACAATTTCGATATTTTACCAGTTGAGTTAAGACTTCTGGATGAGGTGCGCCCATTTAAACCATTGTTTACAAGTTCATTTACAACGTGAAAAATGAATGTGTGACTTTATTTTCAAGTGGTATCATTTCTCGTGCCGGATGGTCCACACGAGATGTACGATGTACTATCATGACTATAACGACTTCGGAAGTGTTTGATATCCTATCAATTTCTTAAAATAATAAATGAGCATTTTTTACGGAATAATGAACATTTTTATTATTATATTTTTAGTATTTAAATGTTTAACTAATGTTATCAATTCTAAATTATTACTATACTTTTAGTTTATAAATGTTTAATTAATGTTATCAATTCAAAAATTACGAATATTTATATCGTTTTCTTTATTTCAATCCTGAGAAGAAACTTATTAAAAAAAACCGTGCTAAATTATCTCCATAATAGAGATGATGCTCTTGGCTTGTGTGGTAGCACTATCCGACATACATTTCAGGTCCATTTAATGATTTCTACAGGAAAATGAAATGATAATAAATCATGGTTGATTTTTTTCCCTAAATTCAAATAGTTTCTATTTAAATAAATTATCCTTAATTATTGTTTTCAACTATATTTATATAGATGATTTTTTTTTTGAATAAGTATTTATATAGATGAATTAACTTGTATTTTAACTATTTTGTTTCCATTTTCTTTCAAAAAAAACTATTTTGTTTCCATTTAAATTTAACATAAACACTTTATCTTTCAAATAATTTTTTTTTCAAAAGAAAAAGTATTAACCTATTTTAATTTTTAAAAAAAACCCGTTAGCCTAAAATCAATCCAATTTTTACTAAAATAGTAGTACAATACAAACTAATCATATGAATATTCAACAAAGCAAAAAAATCTAAGCAGCTAAACCTCGCTCATTCGGTGTCTCTTCAATTTGGATTATACCTAATCTTGTGACAATTACGTATGAATGGATTCAAATGATCCAAAATCAATTTGTAGACGGCAACTCAAATGGAACATAACATATTTTTAACATTTTGTTTTAGAAAAAATTTAATGAGTGTTTTCGGAGTAGTCTTTAAGACATTTAAATTGTAATTTTTTATGAAAATTTGTGTAATCAATGCATTAAAAATTGAGATATTTGATTTTTTTTATAGAATACTCCTTCCAAAAAAATCAATTCACACTTATTAACTAAAACATAGTAATTTGAGATATAATTTTTTGTGTTCTTATGAGAATAAGTTTCATGAAAAGATGTAAAAAAAATTGATTGGTTATTGATCGGAGAGGGAATAGAAAGAAGAACAAATTGAATTTGCTTCTAATTTCGGACAAGAAAACTGCGTTTTTTTTATTATAATTTAGGACGGAGAGAGTAATTTTTTATTTTGTAATCTTTAAAGAATGCACCAGGCGCATTCATTAACAAGACCATTTTCTTAATTGAAAGATTTTTTTTCACATTCAAGCCTCTCTCACACCCTTCATTTTTATAATTTTATATCCATTCAAATTATTATATTATCCCAATCTAATAAACATGTGTCAGATTATATAATATGAGTCATACCCATATATATATATATATATATATAGAGAGAGAGAGACACACACACAACCTTTCCTTCATTTTCCCATTTCAATCCTAAGAAGAAACTTATTAAAAAAGGTTTTAAATGTTTAATTTTTTATTAAGGTTTTTATTTCAAACTATTTCCTTCATTTTCCCATTTTTAAACTTTCATCAAAACTACACTCAAACCATTCAAAAGTCAAACATTCTCACATTGTGTCATTCTTGAGGTGAACTTGCTCAATTACATCGCATATCATACAATTTTCACCACCAAACAAAAAGTTACTCCGCATTTCTTTAAGTGTTTGTTCTTAAATTTGCTTTTTTTTTTACGCTAGTCTATTCAGATTATATGATCCAAAATGCATCGTTCAAGAATTCAAATTATATAATCCGAAACAGAGTCAGGTGTGCTAAATATTGAATTTTCTTGAACATATTGATTTGTATATGTATTTTTTTATTGCTTTCAGGTATGGAAGCACGCACCCGATTGTGTTACAAGCACCAGGGCGACCACAACTGCTTATTTTTGTATATGTTTTATTGTTTATTTTAATTGATTATTTCTTTGTTTTTTTACAGGTTTCATCCTAATTTAAAGAGCTTTAACAATGGGAGGAAGATATCAAAGTTGTGAAAATGAATGTGTAGTGGTTCAGAGACGCCTTCAGATGTAGTGGATTGTATACTCTTACTCGTATGAACTAATCCATAATTGACCACGACTTGTTGTTGTACTTTGCTAAGAGGTGGCATTAGAAGACATCCATCTTTCTTATTCTTATTAGTGATTCGACGATGTGTCATGTCTGCTGCATCAGTCCATCTAAGGTCGTCTCCTAGACCACAAGCAGAAACTGACCAGAGATGGGGAGGATGAGCTGACGGTTGAGTTGATAGAAGTTGAACTAGAGGATTGATGACCGGAAATCATATAGGGTTTTGGGTCATCAATGAGTATCATTTTAGTATTAAAATAGGTAATTTAGGTTTGTTTTAGTCAAGTTTTATATAGAAATCATTCAAAAAGTCGTGAAAGACCATGAGACGAAAAAAAGCCTTAAGAGTAATGGAAATCCACCGGAACCAGACAATTTGTAGTTGTGTTGTGCTTATTACAAGTTTATTATTATTCATTATGATTGGCCATAGTCGTTATAGACGTTCTGGTGAGAAGGAATAAAGCTAGAAGTGAAAAAAAATCAAGGAGTCAGCTTCTATCTAACTCACATCGTAGGATATGAGCCCTACACCGCGAGAATATGATGGAAATGAAGGAGTCGGCTTCAGTTATTTTATGTGTCATGTTTAATTTTATTATGCAAAAGTCTTAATGTTTTCATCAGACCTAGGGATGTGACATACCTAGAGAAGATGTCTGAACTTAGAAATAGGATGGAATCCTATTATGAACGTTTCATGGTAATAGTATCCTTTTCTCCTTGGTAAGGTAGATGACATATGGTTGCCCGTTTTTAGAGCTACTAAGGTAAGATAGGGTATGTTGATGTACTTCTAAGATTCATAGATTAAGGGGAGCCTTTAGATGACAATTTAGAAATTGTTCTTCTTTTTTGTTACAATTCCCTCTGAGATAGTAAGACCCCACACTTCAAACTAGTGAATGCTTGTGAAAACACTTTAGGATTAACGACCTTAAGCATGTGTGAATCCGATGCAATTCAATAGTTTGAGAGATGTTATCACCCCATGAACTCATCACTTAAATGGGTACCATTTAACCAATCCTTGAATAACGGACTGTTACTTTAATCCAACATATAAATAAAGGGAATTCGAAGAATCCTAACCGTCACTAACATTCTGCAACCAAAACCAGGTTACTACTTCGTTACCACTTTGAGCAATCAGACTTAACTTGCAAAAACTCCCCCCCACTTACCACTTTTATTTATTGTTTTTATTTTGTTTTCTTAAATAAGTAACGCTAGTCCCCTTGTTCGAACAACAATCCATGTGGATATGACACTCACTTATCACGTTCTTACTTGGTAACGATTTGGTACACTTGTCGAAATTTTCCATCAACCGCGTAAAGAAAAAAGTTTTTGAGTGTCCTTTTTTTATGAACAGTATAACTACTACATACTTTTATTATGTGCAATGAGAAATCCCATGTTAGCATAATTTTCCTTTTATCCCTAGGTGCAGGGATAACTCCACCAAGAGTTAGAGAGTTTTTGACGTTGTTGAATTGTTTATGTATCCAAACAGCCAGAGATAACAATCACTTGTTAGCTCTCATGTAAGATTTTGATGGATAATGTGATGATCACCAACAGACAGACTAGATATGCCTGCAATAGTATAGAATCCACAATGACCATCTTCTACTACATCCACCATATTTTCAATAGATAACTTTATTTTTGTGTGGGAAGTCGAGTTGAACCGAATGCATTAGAATTTTTGTTTTTATTTTCTTTTAGGAGAAATTTGAACAGAGAAAGATGGAGTTATTTACATATAATTCAACTTTTTAATAGGGAAAGATCGAGTTGAACCTGATTTGAATATATTGGTAGATTTTGTTGAAAGAAAAAAAAGGAAGGATATTTGTTCTTCGATCTATATCCAAAACCTTAGTTCCATCTTCAAATGAATGTATATGCTAACTCAGAAGAGGATGATTTTTTTATAAGTCGAGTCCATGCAGTAATTGTGTCGTTAAAAAGACAAGAAGGAGATGTTTTAGATGAGGTAACAAATGCAACAACAAGAACATAAGATGATCAATGCCAATAAGGTACTTTCCATTATTATGGAACATATAAGATTTGTTGGATCTTCTTCTCATCTACCATACCCCCAACAATGAAACAAATGAACTCACTGATTAAGCTGGGAACAATGAATTTGTTGAAGAATTAATGAAGATAACAACAACAATGATCATATTAATAATTTGAACCTTGGAGTGTGAAATTTTATGTTGTGTGATCTTTACTCTATTTAGGTACCATAACTATTATAATTACTTCTTTTAGGCAAATATTAGTCTAATAACTATTTTCAAACTTAATTTTATTTTATTTAGTTTATTGAATTATGATATTTTGATATAATTTGATTAGGATATTTTCTTATAGTGGCTATTAGACCAATATTATACCCTATTTTCAGTCAAATATTGATCTAATAACCAAAACTTGATGCCTAAGTGTCTACATTAAAAGAAAAATAATTTGTTCAAATTATTTTTCATGTAAATAGATATGATTTTCTGCAATTTTATATGCGGAACAATATTTAATGCGGATTTTCCTAGGGTTGTTTGCTGTGGAAGTACCTACGGTATGTTTGCAGCAAACATTTTCACATATAGGAAAAGTCCTTCAACTATTATCAAAAGTTTCCTTCTGATTTTTTTCACTTTTCTTGTGGAAATTTTCACTGGAAAGTTTCATGTGAATTTCTAGTAGTGAATGACTGAAGCATATTATTAGAAAAAGACATTCAAGTTAATAATAATAATAATCAGAGATAGGATTCATTAACACCAGGTGTCAAACTTTAACTAAAGTTTGACACCAAATCTCAACCGTTTATTATTTTTAATCACAAGATCATAATTTATCCACATTTATATATCTTGAGGATCATTTCACTAGGTAGCACACTAGTATTCTTTCCCATCATTGAACAACTCAAATGTTAAACATGGCAGCGTAGTGATACTCCTATTTCTCTTTTGGAAAGTTTGTTAACCTCTGTCTCACACACCAATTAATTGTATTCATGTTTGCATCTCCCTTCCTTCTTAGCTAATTCTTTGTGTGGATCGCATATGTAAAGTTTTTGATAACGATTAGAATTGGAGAGGAGGATACCGAACAAAGAAGTATTTTGGTTGAGTTTCCTTCTATTGAATTGGTGCAATTTTAGGTTAAACGCCATAATTGAATAGTTAATTAAAACACTTACAGGGTAGTATCGTTTAAAATGAATTGGATATGTAAATTAAATTTATGGTTTTGGTTAGAGTGTCCGTGGGTCGGTTTGGGCGTAACTTAATCAATTTAGTTGATAGTCAAAATAGTTAAAGAAATATATGGTTTGTTTTTCAGCTGGATGATTTAGATCAACTATAATTTTAATCGATTCATGTTTTTCAAAAGCTTAGATTCAAGTCCTAGGCATGCATGATTAGAATCATGCACTTGGTGATTCTAATCATGAATTACAAAAACTGCATTACAGTCTCGCTGCAAACATGAATCACATAAACTTTATTGGATGCCTAAATTGACTTAATATGTTATTTTAATTCATTTCATGAGTTTTAAGCATGAATCCATTATACATCTAAACAATGAGTTTTAAGCATGAATCAATTATGCACAGGGTCAGTCTAAGGGCCAACCAACCTAAGCAAGGGCTTTAGGCCTCAAAATTTTTGGTAAAAAAAAGGCCTCTAAAAAATTAATTTGGTTGTAAGTATATTATACTAGTTTGAAACTCGTGCCTTGCCCGGGAAATTTTTTGCTGATTTTTGTTTATACATTTTAATTTATGTTAATAATATTTAAAATACATGTCAAAATGTATTAAAGGGTATACACATATCTTTGAGGTGTTTTTATTCAACTGTTTTCATTCATTTAAATTATTTTATCATTTTGAGTTTTAGAGACAAAGAGGTAACCACGTTAAAAACGGAAATTGAACACACGATTTTGCGGTCTTTACCATATGTGTCAACCTACATCGACTATTTATATAACATCATTTAAACTTTTTTATTATTGTAATGACATCTTTTGATCTTATTTTCCAAAAAAAAAAAATATATTTGAGTGCAATAGAAAATCTATAGTTTAATTAATATAAATTGAAGTAGGCTCTATTTAAACATGAGTTTTTTTTTTTAAATAATCTATCTAAACATGCTTATTCACAGTTAGAAATAGACGGTCTTTGATCCAGAAACTAATGTGATATACATGCAAAATAATCTATTAAAAAAACATCTTACTTTAATAACCTACATCAATTTAAACGGAAACATAACATATGTTAAAAAGAAATTAAAAACTTATGTTACATCGCAAAAAAAACTAACTTAAGACCAAATTAGAAAACAAACTTCATCTTGGAAGACATCAGCCCGTGAAGTGAAATGATACAAAATTTCATGGTAAATTTAGTATGATACACTTTGTCTATCTTGAAATTGTGCCTAATAGTGCATTAACTTCTAAGCTAAGTTTGTAATTTATTTTTTGAATTGCATGCTTGGTGGATAAATCTCTTGGTTTAGCTTTGTGATCCTTGTGTTCGACTTTTTCCTTGCTATTCCCAGCACATCTTTTAAAAAAAATCCATTTTTTTATTTTTGACATTTTTTATTAAATGTTTTTTGTTTCTTTTTATTTAATGCAAAACTCTTTCATGTATTGCATTAACCTTTTTCGACAAATAAATGAACATTGCTTAAAAAATTAAATGTAATTATCTCGTATTTCATTCTCCTACAATTAATAACCGGGAAAATAAATACTCCCACTGTTTCATAATATATGTCAGAGTTTTAAAATTTGCATTATTCATCTAACATACTTTGACCATTATTTTTAACTAATATATCAATACAAATGTTAGCATGTAAAATATTGTTCAATTTATCTCAATGAATATTTTCAAAAAAATCAAAATTTGATTATTTTCTATTATAGATAACTAAAGATATTAATAGTCAAAGTTCTGTATTGATATGTGTAAAGTAGTTGACGACGACGCATATTTAGAAGCGGATGGAGTACAATGTTAAAGGTCCATCAAAGAAGAGGAAAAAAAAATGAAGAACAAGTCAATAATGCTAGTTGGATGAAAATCAATGGACATGGAAAAATGTGTACCTACAGTCAATTTAATCTTGTTATATAAGGAAACTTTTTTAATGAAATGTATGAAAACTTCATTATATCATCAAACTACTCCCTCCGTTCTAAATTATGTGTTATTATATCTATTTCACATATATTGAGAAATACAATTAACGTCGTATGAAAGAGTAATTATGAGTTATCTTACAAAAATATGTTTCATTGATTGTATGAAAAACGTAGATTAAAATAATTGGAAAAAGATAAAGTAATAAATAGTAAATGATATATTGGAAAAATAAGCATTAATGTTTTATTGATATTGTAAAATGATGTAGAATTTGGAACAAACAAATTTTTCTAGAATGACATATAGTTTGAACCGGGGGAGTACATTAGGAACTACTCATCATTTCGGATCGTTTCTCTAATATGAGACGGTGGGAGTATATAAAAAGAGATGTGAAATATCGCTAACATAGAACTTTTTTTTTCATCTTAAAATTTGTTCTTGATTTCTCATTCTATTTATTATTTTAGTTCCCATTTACAATCTTTTTAATTTGTTTTTTTATATAAAACAAACTTTGAAAGTATATGATTAATAACCAAAAAAGGGAGAGATGAGTAGATTAAGTAGAGAAGCTACCGGTTGTTGCAAGTTCATGTATTATGAAGAAGAAAAAAAGGATTTTCGTTAGGTGAGTCATGGCATCACACACTCACTCACATCACATGAAGGGAATGAAAATAGGAAGAGAGTGAGTGGGTAGAACTTATATAATGAGTTATAGGACAAGATAATAAGTTAGAGAGATTTTTCTTTCGTTTCTCATTTTCTTTTTTTATATAATTTTGTTTCTCATTTTCATTCCTTTATGTGTTAGTTATGTTTCATGTATAAAAAAAAAATTATGTTTCAATTATATAGAAATGGGATATATAGTTTTGGTGTATTATTTTTTCTTAGTTTTGGTGTTCGTAAAAATTTTCCTTTCAATTATAATCTTCCTTTAAACTATTGTACTTGCAATTTTATCTATTTCATAATGGTATTTAAATTTTTGAGAAAAAATGAGTTAAATTTCTCCGCTAGGAACAATATTAGACAATATAAAAAAAAGAAAACTTATTGTAATCTTATTTAAAATAATTATTTGATTTTATTATAATATTAAAAAAGTCTAACCAAGAATTACAAAATAGATTTACAAATAAACATAAGGACAAACACTTTAGTATCTCTATTTTTACTAGTGCGTTATCATTCTAGACCAAAAGTATACATTTCTTACTTTTTATTTAATCTTTCTTTTGTTTATCTTCTTATTTATTTACTTTTTGTTAGGTTTTTTGTCTCTACAAGACCAAGGGTGGGTCTTTTACCATGATCTCATATCAACGATTTTGTTAGCATAATAGTTTTTTTTTTTTTGACAAAGGGTTGCATAATAGTTTACAATGATTTCATATAAATTACTTATAAAATATTCATAATGCCTACGCTTCTCCATAATATTCTTTTCCCTCTTGATTCACCCAAAATAA
>Ga0228710_1003654_pt1 | contig 24399 bp, 15 predicted proteins | sample MedpolnodulmetaG_FD_177995 | JGI IMG/M metagenome (GOLD analysis project Ga0228710, IMG submission 177995) | Root nodule microbial communities from Medicago polymorpha collected in Santa Monica, California, United States - pink nodules | ecosystem: Host-associated > Plants > Roots > Nodule...
AAGAGAGTGAGGAAGAGAGGACAGATTTCTGTCCTTGTGCTTAAGAGAGAGAAAGAACAATAGGAAATGAAGGTTTTGGGTCCAAACCCACTTAAATAGCCCCCACGTGCAATTACCAACACGCCCCGCAGCCTAAAACGCGCATGAGACGAGCTACCGGATAAAACATCTTGAAATAAAACGCGGAGTATTACATTTTCAGATTTTTTAATTTTGAAAAACAATCTTCAGAATTTTAAAAATGTTATTTAAAATTTAATATTATGTGGCAAGCCACGTGGCAAAAGTTGCACAATCAGCAACCGCCACATGTGCACACCCATGCCACTTCAACGTTTGGGTGGGGCCATGGACCTTTTTAAAACAATTTTTTTTTTGCAGGGATGGTTTTAATTTTTTTTTTTGCAGGGACGAAAATCAAAACGTGTCCAAATTACAGGGACAAAATGCATATTTAAGCCTAAATAAAATTATTAGAAGTTAGGCTTAAATGCAATTTTGATCCCCCTATTTTTGAATTTGTTAACTTTTGATACCCCATTTTCTAAAACTGGATTTTATATCCCCCTATTTAAAAAGTCAATGAAAAATTCTAATTCCCCTCCTATTTGAATGATCCGGCGTGCTCGTTAATAACATGACCCTACGTGGCATTGCTTAGATGGTCAATCAAATTAGGTGTCAAATCCATGTCATTTAAATTAAAATATGATCATAAAATTATATAATTAGAATTAAAAAAAAGAATCTGAAAATAAAATGTTTATATTATTCAAAAACCCTAATTTATAAAATCTCTAAATTGATTTTCAATCGGCCCCTAAATATCAAAATAATATGCATGGAAATTGTATATATTGGGGGTGATTAATTTATTCAATATGCCAATACTGCATTATGGAAGCATGGCGACAGTGACTCGTGAAGGGGATGGAAAGAAGAAGGAAGGCAGATTAATTTCAGATTTAGGGGCACCTTAAGAATCATCTCGGGGATTTTACAAATTAAGGTTCTTGAATAATAAATAAATTTTATTTTCAGATTTTTTTTTAAATTCTAATTATATAATCTTATAATTATATTTTAATTTAAATGAGTTGGATTTGACACCTCATTTGATTGTTCATATAAACAATGTCACGTAGGATCCATGTGATTAATGAGCACGCCACATTATTCAAATAGGAGGGGGACTAAAAAATTTCATTGACTTTTTAAATAGGGGGATAAAAAATCCGGTTTTAAAAAATAGGGTATCAAAAGATACAACTCTTCAATATTATGCGCCCAACACTTTCTTGGTTTCCCATGCCATCTTTCACGCACAACACAAACTCAAAAACTAACTCATTCAAAGATCTTAATCACATTTAAGAACCGCCCCACCAAATGATGAATTTCTACGAACATGAATTAGGTATCAAACCGTAGACAACATAAATAATGGATCAAGACACATAAGGCCAAGAACGTATGATACATATCATACAAAGAAAAATTTATTAGACTCGATTTAGAGAGTATTATTTTTCTTCTAATTACTTCTAATAAGCTATACTAATGATATATATCTAGCCATTGAATATTTCAACTTTTCTAGAGTAACCAAACTAATCAAATGCACCAACACATGAAACTTAATAAACACGACAGAGTGAACAAACCTGATTCACGAGAGATGCGGAGAGTCGATCCAAATATTCAGCGAAGAATCAACATAAAAATCTGAAGAGCAAGAGATCCTACGAGAAAGTTCAACGTCAGTACAAAATTCTCATTTTCATTCGGTCAAACTTAAATATCACAATTCTTATTCTCATTTCATATCATGTTCTACTAATCAACAAAAAAAAAAAACAGAAAAAGGAAAAAAAAAATATTCAATTGCATCAAATCACATCAACTTAAAATCAAATCATAAATATCAATTGCATCAAATCACATCAACTTAAAATCAAATCAGAACCAACTTAACCTAGAAAATGGCAATTGCATCAAATTAGAATCATCTTGACCTAGAAAATTACAACTACTTAAGAAAAGTTAAGAATAAACATAAAATCAAATCATAAATATCAATTGCATCAAATCATAATAAACCTAGAAATATCAAAGTTATGAATCAGATTTAGTATCAAATCAGCTTAACTTAAACGTCAAAATACCTCATCAAATCAAAATTCTACCTCAGGGTTAAGAATTAACCCAAAAAATCCAAATCCCAACCCATAGTGATTGGAATGGAATGAGATTGCGATGAAGAATTTGATCAGAACAATTTCGATGAAGGGATTGTGAAGAAGAGTGATTGTGCCGAAGATGTGAGAGTGATTGCAATGAAACTGATTAAGCTATTTTGATGAAGGAATTATGATTAAGTGATTTTGAGAGAGATGTGAAATGAAAAATAGAGTTCTACAAATCTATAAAGTAAGAATAAAGAATTAAAAGTAAAACTAAAATAAATAAATAGTATTTAAAAAAAATAATAATTTGGTGGTGAAATAAAATTGTTGTTTGATATTTATTGAAAACAATATATCAGGAGATAGAAATAATAAATAAAATTATAAGAAGTTAGGCTTAAATACAATTTTGATCCCCCTATTTTTGAATTTGTTAACTTTTGATACCCAATTTTCTAAAACTGGATTTTTGATCCCCATATTTTAAAAGTCATTGAAAATTCTAGTCCCACTCCTATTTGAATGATGTGGCGTGCTCGTTAATAACATGACCCTACGTGGCATTGCTTACATAGTCAATCAAATTAGGTGTCAAATCTATGTCATTTAAATTAAAATATGATCATAAAATTATATAATTAGAAAACGGGCATTACACCAAAATGGTTGTAGTGGCCTGAGCAACTTGTGGTCTCTTGGTTGACCTTCATTCAGGGATTTTTTACTAGCAGATATCATGTGAGTATTATTCTATTGGTTGTGATAATAAGCCAATGCCAATTCTTCTTACATGGCAATACTCACCCACATTATTTTTACATTGTTTGAGGTTGAACTCATACACTGACTTGAAGGACCAATGTGAACTAATGAGTACTTTCAGTATCTGTAAGCATGTGGTAAAGCTATATTTTGTTGCTGCACTTGTTGTTTTGTTTGAGACTGACCAAAGCATCTAAGGGGATCATATGATGAGGTGTTGACTAACATGGGTCAATTGGTTACAAGAAGCTATTTGGAAAGCCTTGATTCATTGTGGGACCTTGCTACTGTTTGCAGCATATTACTCAAACGAAATCTATTTTGCTATACAAATGCTGGAATTGCTTATTTAGATGCCAATAATCAAGAGTGTGTCAACATTTGCCAACCACCCTTAATTCCACAACTTCAAACTTGGACAGTTGAGATACTTGGTCATTTGGATGTGTTGACACGAGATAGATCCTCTCAATTCAAGCAATGGGATCGGTATTGATACGAGCAACTTTTACAACCTTGAGGACAAGGTTGGTTGTGATGGGGTCGGTATTGATACGAGCAAGAATATGGGCCGCAATGAAGTGAGATTTGAGATTGAGTCCAATGAATTAGAGAGGCCCAAAAGGATCATATTACATCTACGAAGTGGAATGATTATGCAATTTAGTAGTGACTCGTTGGTTTTAGAAGATTGATGACTCGCTAGTTTATTAGGAATGATCTAGAATAATTTTGTCTATATAATATCTTGTATTTTCTCTATTACAATTATGAATGAAATTAAGTCTATTTCTCTTCTCTATAATTCCTCTCCAAGAAGCTTTGAGATATAGAGGTGAATTTTTTTGTATAGTTAAATTCAAAATAAGTACAGTAATCAATTAACACCACTTTGGACCCAATTTCAGTTGTTCCAAAAACATACCCATGCTTGAAAGCGGTGAAAGAATCAATGGAATGAATGGGGATGGAACATGATAACGATAAAGAATTTTTCACTGAAAAATTAAGTAACAATGGAACAAATGAATGTTATTCTTACATTACGAAAAACATAAGAGATTAGAGAGTGTGTGGTTTGGTTTTCCACAATTAATAGTTTAATAATTAATTGTTGTTTTGAAAAATGAAAAAAAAATGCATCCAAAGATCTAAAATAGATGAAGTTGATAGATTGAATTTGGTGTGGATGGAACATGATAAAATATGGTGAGATGATTTAATCTAAGGTGGAAAAAATTGGTCTAAGTTGGACCAATCTAAATGGTGGTGCAAATCTACTTCCTCTTATGTGACTAGTAATATGTCTATGTTTGAGGTCCTTGGCATTTAATTCAATGACAATTATTTTTGACACAATATTAAGCATAAAGTGTTCAGATATCTGCTTCTTGTTAAAGACATATTAAAAATGCAAGGACATGCATCTCAAAAGAGAACACAAGCTGCACCTTGCAAGCAAGAAAATTCCCCATAGATACATGTCATGTTGATTATAGGTTGATTATACATGTCATGTCCTGTCTTGAGTATTTTCATTCATGCTGGTTGAAATGTAATTTTTGAAGTTGGTTGTGTGATAATAGATTGTATTGGATCTTATTTCAGTTTTCGAAACTACAAGCATCTTAAATCCCCTCAGAAAAAAAGTATCGCAAATCCGAAAACAAATAGCATAGTTATGACTCTTCAACTCACTACCAAATTATCAATTAAGTGTATCTTTGGTTATGGGGAGACAATAATGATTTTCAATGAATTTATTCGGACTAATGATACACTCGTGCAAAAGTAAATTGAACTACTACTATAAATTTATGTGTAAAAGTTAATTCTAAAATCAAAAGCTATAAATCTAAGTATAATCAATTATGAATCTACTTGGGTTGGTCTGATGGTGGTGTTTGTTTAAGACTTTGGAGTGTGATCATCTTCAAGGTGTTAGATTCGATTCTCTCTTTTGTCAATTTAGATGGATTAGTTTATCTTCTTAAAAAAAAGTATAATCAATTTTAAAAGTAAAATCAATTTCATTACCAAGCAACCAAGCATGTCAAAATCAATCTTACACAAACATAATAAAGGGTACTTTTTGTTTTGTTTTTTTTGATGTAATGGATACACTTTTTTTTTTGAAGCAATGTAATGGATACACTAAGTGAGGATAAAATGGGGATCCTAATTAGTGGGATTAGATCCAATGTTGACACATAATTGCACGTGTATACTAAGAATTTTTTGGTAAAAATAGTGGATGAATATAATAAGTTACTTCATAACTTTGTAGCTGATGACTGATAGCTGATAAACTAATAAAAATGATTGATAAAATTAACAGTTCAACTATCTGATAAATGTAAAATAAGGTAAAAAGGCATCCTTAATTCATAATGAAATTTATATCAATTAGTATTTAAGCTATTTAAAATTAAACATAAGTACATAACAAAAAAATATATTCAACACATAAAAAATTTGAAAAATAAAAGTTACGTAACAACACTATTTTTTGTCAAAAAAAACAATTTTTTGCTTAAACGTAACTTTTTTTTATGGTGGAAATTAAACGTAACTATATTTTTTTTTTTTTGCCTATACGTAACTATTTTAAAACACAACTACTTTGAAATAGTGTCTTACCGTTGTTTTCATCCATTTAATAAGTTATAAGTTCAAAAGTTATTTTTTTTGGTACAAAGTTCAAAAGTTATTTAAATAGCGTCTGAACAAGGAAAAAAACTTACGTGCAATTTCTTAAGTGCTTTTTCGTATGGTTCTTACCTAAATTAGTTACGATTTCCTCAAATCTATAATTTTTTCAAAGTTTGTTATATCCAAAAAAATGTATGTATTTTAGTTAAAAACCATACAAAAAACACCTAAAAAATTGTACTTAAGTTTTATCTTCTGAAAAATAAGCTATAAACTAATAAAATAAATTAAACTATAAGCTCGTGATAACTTTTTAATCATATAAACTTATAAGCTATAAGCTAGCTTATTGTCTTGCCTAACAGACCCTAAATCCCACATGATTTGGTTAAAAACCAATTCAAATAAAGGATCAAACATGAGACTTTGCAACCAATGTCTCAACGATAACTCTATTGTGGTAGTTGAACGAACAGTCAAATTAATTTCTTACTATATATTTTATTATAAGTTGTTTTGACATTTTAAATATATTAATAAATGTAGCTAGATTTTTACGTTAGAAAGAGAAATTATGAACGATTTTATAAAATTATCTCTTATTATTGATATGGAAAAAATATTAAAAGAATAGAAAGAAGTGCGTAATTTTGTCTTTTTTATGACAAAAAAATTGTACGATAGGAAAAGAATGATTAATGATCTGGTCACTATTATAAGCGAAAATGATGTATTTGGTCACTAACCAAAGGAGTTGAGTGTCAATTTCATATTTTTTATTTATTTCATTTCATCTTTTCTTATCACATATCCTTTTTTATATATAAAAAAAATTCTATGGTGAAGTCATGAAAATGACCTTTCTGGTGAAGTTAAATGCTCAATCATTGAGCATTTGTGTATTTAATTCATGTCACGTCAGATTATATGGTGTATTAAATATTTGCCCATAAGACGTGTCATTATATCTTTACTTATTGTAATTGTATCCCTAATTAAATCAAAATTAAACATAGATTCCATTTGTGAACTAAGATTGAAATTCCCCTTAATATTGTTTGTATGAGGACTGATTTGTAATAAGGTAAACTTTAGTTTTAGAGTGGTCCACCAGTAGTACACTAGCTGACATGACATCAGCAGTTATACTATTGACTAAACAAAATAATTTTTTCGAAAAAATCAATTTTCTGACTTCATCGTAGAAGGCCAAAAAAACAAATACTTATACCACAAATTTGCACTAAGGCACGTAGGATTTTTCTTTTTATGAGTGATAAGTAGGATTTTTTTTTTATAAGAAAATAATTAATTCTCTCTTGTGAGCCATCACCAAAACCCTAGTTTCTTTTCCTTCATCCATCAAGGAGGGGTGATTTAGGGTCAATTTGACCCAAAATCACCCCTCTACCTCGTTTTTCTCTTTCTCTTTTATTGAAATAAGTGATTTTCACATCTATTTCGTTTTCTCTTTCGTGATTTTGTCGTCTTAGTGCGACGTTGTGTTGTTCGTCGTCTTTGTGCGACATTTGTTGTCTTTCTTGTTTTGTTCAGGTATTTTTTCGGTTCCAATTGTCAGATCAACTTAGATCCAGTGCAGATCCAATCACTGACCTTGGCGTCGTCAACGTTGCAGATCCAGAGACATGGGTATTCCAGAGACTTGAATATAGTCATAAGTGTAGGCTTTTGTACTTTGCCGTTTTAAGCTATTAACATGGATGCTGTGTGTTTGTTCGTAGATTTATCCTTTTTTTTAGCGAATTTGCATTGTATCGATGTACTCTATCAATTTGAATGAATGAATATCATTTATTTTTGTCCAAAAAAAAAAGTAGGATTTATTTTTTTTAAGGAAAAAAGTTTATAACATTTCATTAGATTCAATAATACATGGCGGTACATCAATAAAAATGTAGGGACTAGCTAAGAATGTGTCATTTCTAACTAATGTATGAACTACCTCATTCGTTTGTCTTTGATTAAATTCAATATAAGAGTTGTGAAAAATAAGCTACGCGACGCTTGCATTCATCTAATAGTGTTAAATTATGTGATGTTGTGCAAGGGTACTTTTTTGAGGGGTATAATTAATGATATAATATTATCGATATGTCTTGAGGTTATTATATTCATTACTTATGATATTATACTTTTTTTTTTATATAATTTTCTCATAGGTTTCTCACAATGAAATTTTCCTACAAATAATTATAAACGTTAATGTGTTTTTTCTTTTGAAGCAAATTTAGTTTTGCGAAAATATAGGTTAACATTTTGTAATTCAACATCTTTATTTAAAATTGAAGAACATGCCTGGACGTTTTTTTTTAAAGAAACATACATGGACGTTTTATTTCACATTACATATTTTTATAATCATAGTTAAGCCTAAGAATAAAAAAGACATTAAGGAATATCACTATAAAAAAGTGAAAATAACGACCAAAATTAGAGACGAAAAAATAAAATTGATCACTAATTTTGACATCTACAAAATTAAAGATGAATTTTGCATGTTTCCATCTCTAAATTTTCATCCCTAATTCAACTTTTTCTAGTAATCGTATACTTTATTTAAATTGTTTCAATTCATCACACAACAACACTGGGCAAATCCATAACATCCACCTCCACGTTTAAAACCTTGTCTTGTGCATGTTTCATCGCATACTTCACATACCCCATGGCCATTGCAGTCAACTTCCACATCGTCCAAACCTATTGTTGGTCCTGCTAACACTGGTCCTGCTATAAAAATAAAAAAAAAAGAAGCACAAATTCAAAATTCCATGTTTTTATTTTAGGAGTATTAATTATTTAATACTAACATACAACACATTTGAAGCTGCATATTTAATTGTTAATTAACCAAAAGTTTGCAAGACTGATGAATTGAAAGTTCAATAAAAGAATAAGAAAAATGAAATAACAGATTGAGAAGAATAAATAATATTGATATCTTTTTACATAAAATTCCAAAGAGAATAAATGAAGCTAAGATCAAAGCAATACATAAAATTTCAAAGAGAAAAGATTTAGAGAATATTATTGTAACAAAAAAGTACTCTATTTCTTACCAGAGGCTAGGACCAACACAATGCATAAAATTCCAAAGAGAAAAGATCTTGAGACACCCATAGCCATTTTCGAAGGTTTTTTCTTGGAATTAGAAAAAAGATCTTAGGCTTAGGCTTAGGCTTTGATGAGAATTATACAGTACTTATCAAAAAATAATATGAATATATAGACTTCATGTTCATTATACAGTACTTATCCCAAAAAAAAGTTCATATGGTAGTCATTTAATGAGAATTGTTTTTAAGGGAATTTGATGAGAATTGTTAGAAACAACAAATAAGGAAAGTTGAAAAAATATCTAAATAATTTAAACTTTGAATCTCTAATTTTTTATAATAATTTCGTCAAAAAAAGTATCTTTTATAATAAGTTTTTTAACATTTTTCCATAAAAGTTGTTCAAAATCGGATTTGATATCCTTTTTGGATTGATTCATATTTGATTTATATATATTATTCTTATTCATATTTAATTATTTATTTATATACACTCTTTGGTCACTATTGTAAGTCAAATTTAACATTTTAGATTCATTTAATAAATGATGTATATTAAAATTTTTTGGTCACTATTTTAAAAACCACATCCATCATTTATTAAATGAATATAAAATATTAATTTTTTACTTGTAATAATAGGGTGTAGGTCTCAACAACAACCGAACAAAGCATCTTACAGCTAAAATTGGTTACATGACACCACTACAACCCACATAATCAAGAATTATTAATTCTTAGACAAAAATCTTTAAAGATTGACAGCAAAAAAATGGACAATTTTTAACATTTGCAATTCTCCCATCATGGACTCGAGTTAACCATTATTTTGGAGGTTCTCGTCTTTGGGAAGTTGGGAGTTAGCAAAGTTTATCATAGTTCACATTTAATACATCACATAATTCATTTATTGGATTTCAGAGACACATAACTCACATTGAGCATGAATGCATGCAATCTTCCTCTTGTGAAAATCTCGCGTGGATTCTATCGCGATAAGTAACATTTCCGTCAAACATTTTGACTATATATAAAGAGAAAACATGATTTTGATTAGTTTTTTCACTATACTTCTAAATAGAATGCTATTTTGTTAATGTCATTTAAAAATATAACAATTTATATTATATTTGTTATATTATTAATATCATTGAAAAATATAAGTATAATTTGTTACAATAGGAAAATAAAATTATTTTTTTTGTTGACAATTTTACTTATACCTATGATTTAATTTTAATCAAAATCAAAATAATTTTGATTTTATAAAAAATACATTGATCGTAATTTATAGACATTAGCATAATAAAAAAAAGATCATAACTATACTTGCTCATACCTATGATTTAATTTTAATCAAAATTAAATTAATTTTAATCAAAATTAATAAAAAAAAACATTGATCGTAATTTATACACATTAGCATAATAAAAAAAATCATAACTATACTTGCAAAAAGTACAATAAGGGATACTAGAGTTAAGTATCGTATTCTAGGGTTTTGACTGATTATTGGATGCCTTGAGAAAGCTCTCAAGGGTTGTATTTATAGCCCTCTGTGAACCTAATTTGTGGTTACTTAGGCAACAAGTAATGGGGGTATTTTAGGTATTCAGGCGCTTTCTAGAGGTTTCTAGAAGCGGATGGAGGCGGCGTATAGGGAGATACGCGCCTTTGGGTCCAGCTGTCCTTCTGGAGGGCGCTGAGGCCTCTAGCAAGGTCTAAAAGCCCTTACTGAAGGTCTTTTAGGTCTCTAGGAATATAATGACGGTTCACAACCCCCAAGCACGTGTCTTGGGACAAGGCGAAGTGATTGATCTGTTGAAATTTTTTTGCTTGTGTTTCGTTTGTGATTTATACATTTCTTTAGGTATGTGTCTTCTGTTTTTAGAGAGTTCCCCTAATGTAGTCTTGTTATTTCTTTAAAGCTTCCCAAGGGGAATATATTCTGATTTGTTTACAGGTTGATGTACTCCCTCCAGCCCCCCAAGCACGAGTCTTAAGAGAAGGCGAAGTGGTTTTGAATGACATTGATAATTTTGTTCGAGTGAGGCGACCTCCTTTAGGCGCCAATTATGGGCGAGCTCGCTTCTCAAATCTTGACGGTCCAGATTTCGCTAACACCAGGATCAACTATCAACTGGTGACAGGCGACACTTGGGTCGATTCCGGGCATGTCGGTTGCACTCCAGGCGAATAGGTCAGCATTCTCCCATAAGCAGGCGACCAGCTGTGCTTTGACAAGTTCAGGAAGATCCTTGTCGATCTTGAAGTTTTTCAAAGGGTTGTTTCCGAAAGGGACCAACTCGAATTCTCCGTCAGGAATAGGTCAAAGAAGTTTCGTGTTGAGCAAATCCTTCTTTTCCCTCTTTTGTTCCTTGAGATCTTCCTTGGTGAACCTGGGGTCAAGTTCGACCAATTTTGCATCCAGAGCACTCGCAGCAGCTTTCCCATTGTCTTCAGCAGGTTTGTTGGATTGGGAAACTGAGTTCTAGGATTTATTTGTCTAAAGGAAACATCTTCTCGCAGCTTCGATGTCTCTGTTCAGGGAGGCGATGATGCCATCCTTCGCATGGTATTTCAACTTCAAATGAGCGGTTGAACATGCAGCACCCAGCTGGACAAGTCCGGTTCTCCCTATAATGCAATTATAGAGAGAAGGACAGTCGATCACCAGGAATGGGATCTTTATTGTTTTCCTGGCCTCCTTTTCGCCGAAGGTGACCAGCAACTCTATGCAGCCCCAAGGTTGAGTAGACGAACCGTTGAAGCCGTAGAGTTCATTTCCAACATAAGGAGAATGGTTTTTCTCCGTTAGATGGAGAGTTTTGAACAGGCTGGTGTACATGATGTTGAACGAGGCCCTTGTGTCAATGAGGACTCGGCAGACGCCGGTATTGGCCATCGATGCTCGCATGAGCAAAGGAATGGTTGAATTTGAGGTCCCACCAAGTGGTTCTGAGTCGTAGAACGCCAAGGGTGGTCTTCCTCCCACGTTGAAGGGGACCAACAAGTTGACGCTCATGAGCTCTTCGAACTTTCTTTTCATGCTTCCCATGGAAATGTTCATCATTACTCCAGTACTTGAGTAAGGTACGATTTCCACGTTGGGGAAGGGAAACTATTCCTAGGTGCATGAGTAAGGTACGTTTTCCACGTTTTCAGGTAAATCGCCCAAATGCTCCACGGACATGGCAACTATCTTTTCCGCTTCGTTGCCATCAGCGATGAGGTCAATGGTCTTTCTTTCCGACTCAGGGTTCTTGACGAACTGTTTGAGCTGTCCTCGTTGGATGAGGAGTTCAATAACATCCTTTAGGTGGATGCAATCATCGGTAACGTGCCCATGGCACTTGTGGAATCGACAGTACTTGGTTTTGTCGACCCCTTTCCTCTCTTGTGAAGGAGCCTTTGGTGGCTTGACGCCAGCTTCCATTAGATCGGCTACTGCGATCTCAGCGAGGATCTTTTCCATGGACATGGCCAATGGTGTATACTCGGTGAAGCGACCATTCGGTTCTTTGGCTTCACGAGCTAATTTGCCTTCCTTCTTTTTCTCTTGGAAGGGCTTTTTGGAGGATTCAGCAGCAGACTCCTCCTTCCTTGATTTGTTGAGGTTGTTCGCGTACAACTCCTCTTCATACATGATGTAGATCTTTGTGATCGCTAGGAACTCGTTGAGAGTCCTTGGATGATCTAAGCGGACAGCTTTCTTGACGTTTGTGCCTTCGCGCAGACCTTTGGCGATGAGGTACCGCTTCATTGTTTCGTCGGCACCCATTACCTACACAACTTCCTTGTTGAACCTTTTGATGTAGTCTCGAAGAGGTTCGCAATTCCCTTGAACAATGGCTTCAAAGGGACGCTACCGTCTTTGGTTGTGTTCTTGAGGTGGTGAAATGGGTTATGAACTCGTCGCAGAGGTCGCTCCATGAGTCAATGGAGTTTCTCCGTACGTTCTTGAACCACGTAACGGCTCCTCGTCATAGTTTAGTGACGAAGAGCTTGCACTTTACGGCGCCTTGCACCGATCGGTATGTGAGAACTGCCTCAATGTGCTCATCTGGATCTGTTGTGTCGTCGTACGAATCCGTTTGAGGGGGCTTTTCTAGTCCATGGGGAATAAGAGCTTCCCGGATGCGCCGTGTGAACGGACCGTAAGCATTACGGTCATTCTAGGCATCGCGGTTGTCCTCGGTGCTAGAAGGGGACCAAGAGCGTTTGTTGCGTCTTGGTGTGGATCTCCTTGGAGAAGATTGTCTTAGAGGAGATCGTCTGGGTGATCTTCTTCTGGCCGATCTCCGGGTATGGCTTGGAAATGTGATGCTGACTAAATGCCAAGGGGATCTGGAACGTGATTGGTGAGGGTTTCTTCCTCTTCTGTTAGGTGTTGGGGAAGGAGTCCGTTTAGTTCGGACTAACAGGCGCGCTTGCTCTAGATCCATCAGGTGTCGGTTATGTTCATCGATTAACGACGTTTGTCGTTGAACCGTGCGGAGCAAATTTCTGACAAGGGCACCAGTTGGCGTGGCATCTTCTGGCGTCTCTGTAGGTCGTAGAGCACCCTGCAGAGGCCTTTCTTGGAGAGGAACTATTTGTATAGGTTCCTCTCTGGTGTACCCACAGGAGAAGGTGAAGATGTCATACCATCGCGATGAGGAATACGAACTTCACTTCGTATCTGTGAGCCGGCACCGTTGGCAGCCATGGTAAATTTTTGGAAAGCTTTGGTTTTTAGTAAGGTGAAAACGGGGACAGTTGTATTTCCCATAGACGGCGCCACTGATCGTACTCGATCAGAAGGTGACTGTCGGTGCTTTGAATGCGGTGGTTTGAGTTACAAAATCGTGGGAAGTGTAACCGCCAAAGAGTTTATTGCGGGAACGTGCAAAGAGACGTTGTGGTTCGTTTGAACCGGCCTTGCATGCTCCGTGCACCACCCTCGTGGTGGAGGGGTATGTCGCAAGTAATATTGCCAAACTTGGTGTTTGGGCTTCAGATTGTATTGGGCCTAAGTAAATGGGCCTAAGATCCTTTTGGCCGGTCCAGGACAAATCTATTGATATAATAATAAAATGAGATTTTATGTGTATCATTTTGTCCTTTTATTTTTGCATTTATTTTATGATTTTCGCATCTAAATAATATAAAATAAACCAAAGTCTAATTAAAAATCTGGTAAAATTCATTTTCGGATTATATAATCTGAAAATTTCTGGAAATCTTGTTCGGATTATATAATCCTAACCAAGGGTATTTTGGAGAAAAAATAGTGCGCGTGAGAAACACATAGGATGAGAAAAGTAATAGTCTTGAGAAAACACACATTTATCTTATTTGGAGTTTCTCTGGTACTTGAAACCAGATCCCCTTTTGTTCCAATCAGAACTTCAATTAGCAATTATCGTAACATAAAGTCATCAATTCAATTTTAAATGCAAGTATACACACAACGGTCACAAATACAACTTATAAATCACACATCAACTTAATAATATGTCTATTTCTCATTGTAGTCTTTACTTACCGATTACAAGACTAATTCCTTTAAATTCCTCTCACAATCGGGGCACAACAACTAGCTTAGCCCCCAAACAAAGTGGAAAAATGAGATATTTTAGTTATTCCAAGAGAAATTCTAATATGGTCACAGGACCAAAGAAAAGGTGTTTGGCCACACACACACATAAATAAGTATTTTTTTTAATAATAAGGAGGAAATTGATAAAAAAAGATTATTGAATATTTTGAGCAGAATCTTTTTATGTGTGTGTTCAAACATTATTGATTTGGTCTTATGACCATGGAAGAATACCTCATTCTTCCAATACACACGATATTCATGACAAGATCGAATTGTTTCACCCTATACATTGGCTTAAGAGATTAAATCTTCCAAAGAAATTATTGGTTCTCCCAAGGGAAACTCCACAACTAACAAATTGGCAATACTAACACATGATTGAAAACAAGTTAATTTCGCACACTTACGTTCTCACACATAAGGGTTACGGATGTAACACCTTAACCCCAAAACCTATTCTAAACTCTCTTGCAAATAAGATTTAGTTTAAAACATGTTCTTGAGGAAAGTATGAACTTAAAATTTGTTTCAAATAAAATAGTAAGGTATTATAACGACTCTCAAATCGCAAACACATTGGCAGGACTGTTCCTATGAAATAGGAGGCTCGGCTCTCTTTTTCAAATAGGCCCCCTAAAATAAATACATAATTTTTTGTGTAGCTAAACGTCATTAAAAGAATCAGAATTAGTCATAAGTGTAGGCTTTTGTACTTTGCCGTTTTATGCTATTAACATGGATGCTGTGAGTTTGTTCGCAGATTTATCCTTTTTGTTTTTAGCGAATTTGCATTGTATCGATGTACTCTATCAATTTGAATGAATAAATATCATTTATTTTTGTCAAAAAAAAAAGTAGGATTTTTTTTTTAAGGAAAAAAGTTTATAACATTTCATTAGATTCAATAATACATGGCGGTACATCGATAAAAATGTAGGGACTAGCTAAGAATGTGTCCTTTCTAACTAATGTATGAACTACCTCATTCGTTTGTCTTCGATTAAATTCGATATAAGAGTTGTGAAAAATAAGCTACGCGACGCTTGCATTCATCTAATAGAGTATTAAATTATGTGATGTTGTGCAAGGGTACTTTTTTGAGGGGTATAATTAATGATATAATATTATCGATATTTCTTGAGGTTATTATATTCATTACTTATGATATTATACTTTTTTTTATAAGTGAAAGAGAGGTGAAATTTACCCAACGGTGTCGTTTGGATTTATCATTCCTCCGTTGTGGGAAAGGGGAAACAAATGGATTATGCGAAAAAGAAATGATTGTTGTGATTCTTTTTATTGAAATAGCTTTCCAAATTGACTGATTATATAAATTGGAGGTGGTTTGGTAGCATCAGATTATATAAAATGACTGATTATACAAAATTCTTTCTTCAATTGAGTACTTTCAAACAACAAAAGAGAAGGAACAACAAAAAACTCTAAAAGACCAAATCTAGAAATTAAACCAAATCAAACACACAACATTCCCAACTTTTTTTGGGAACTCAACTGCGGAAGCGACAAATAGTTCAAGGCGGACCAAACTATGTTAATAATATAAGGTTTCAAAAGAGAATAATAAAGAGACTGACAAAGACGACGACTAAGGTTTCATGAAATACAAAAAATAGATTAACATTACAAAAGATTATGAGAGAATATATAATAAACTTAATAGATTCTAACTTACTAATATAAAAGCCTAATAGCTTAAACCCAATACTTTATTATCTAACATGATGCATAGGCCAAGTGGTTTTTCTAGACACAAATATCCTTTTCAAGAAAGTTGGTAGATGTTCAAGGTGTTATCCTATGAATTTTAAAGAAACTACCACGATAAATGAAGAGAATTTAACCCCAATATAAACATCACAATTTTAGGATACATATTGAGAAGTATAATGTTAAATTGGATAATCATGTTATCGTTTCAAACAATCGACATCTTATGAGTAGATATTGGGGATCATGTTAACATGAAATACCGTAACAAGTCTAACTCTACCAAGTACCATTTTAAGTGTGTGAACCAGTGTCATAATAGGGAGACAATGCAAATGTCATTACCTTGATTATGGCAAATTTAAATCAATAGATGAAATAAACCAGTACTAAGATTGTTTGTATGTTTCACCATAAATGGCCTCATGTCCTTAAGTTGGCATGTCATTTGCATAATGAACAGTCTGTTTTATTTGGAGACAATCGTGACATTAAGTCAATTGTGAGGTATAATAAAGAAGTTTCTAATAGGTTTTTTGTTTGGTTTCATGAAAATCGTCAATATGAAAAGGGCCGAGACCTGACATATATTCAACTACTTCGTCAAGCGATATTATTAATTTGGTATGAGGTACCAATGATGCACCAATATTGTTTGAGTGATGCTAACCGACTTCTTAGGACAATGGTTAAGGAAACCAAAAAAAGAAAGTTTTAAATTGAAAATACTATTTTTTAAACCTTTGAAGAGTTGAATGCACAAGTTCCAATACAAAATTATTATATTTGCTTTCATAACCATTATTATGAGGACACCGGTTAGCATTTCCCATGTTGTTTTGTAGTACCTGACCAATCAATGTGTAACATCATGGAAAAATTAGATCCTTACGATAAGTAAAAACCGTTAGGTGGAATGACAATAATTTTGGGTGTTGATTTTAGACAAGTATTGTTTGTAGTCATGAAAGGATCAAGACATAATGTTAGAGGGTCAAAAGAGTTTATTTCCGTAAAAATAAAAGGTCAAAAGAACATATTTTCATAAAGTTAAAGGGTCAAAAGAACATATTTCCCTTAATATAAAGGACAAAATTTTCAATTTTTTTAACAGAGAGCCAAAATCACAACATTTTAAAACTTAAAAAACAAAAAATGCACTTTAACCTAAATCATAATAATTTTTACCATTAAAATTGCACACAAATCTTAAAGCACTGTTATTTTGAGACCGAAGAGCATAGTTTCAGTAAAATTCTTATGTGACTTTCTTCCCAGTCTTCAGGGGAAACATTTTTGGTTGTGGACTAATAAGACAAGCTGCTGACCGAAATTCAGTGGCATTTAAAACAGGATAGAAAGATTGGACACTCTCATTACAGCCATGACCGAATTTGCACCGTTGTGAATTTATTGCTCTAGTAAAATCTGACTGTGTGGCCGTGAAATTGGAAGGATTACCATGTGCAACACGCTCTCCTGTACGAGTGAGCCATTAATTATTGGTGAACGAAAGCTGTTCACCGTCTGCTCGCATTATTAGTGGCTGCTGTTTGTTACATCGAGCATAGTTGGTTCATGGTTGGATTAAATATGTTATGATTAATGAATAGAGAGCTTCTAAGGTGCAGTTAGAAAACTGACTTTTTTGAAAAAGTTAATTTTGATTTTAATGTTTGATTCATTTTTAAATTGTTGATTACTGATTAATGATCAATAGTAATTCATCTAGTAATGCTTGCAACATCTTGGACTTAAATGTACTATTTTATTGTTGGCATCTTTAACATGCAAACATATTTGATGATATTATGTGATAGTCTTAAGTGTTACACTTTGTGGGGTGTTACACTTAAAACAAGGTAGGATAAAATTAGATTAAGTGTAGTCTTGTTAATCTGATGAATTGATGATACTATGGGGACTGAACTTTTGATGCCACTGTACAAACAGTGGGGTGTTACTCACTACACTTTTGATATTATAGTGTTAACTTCATCAGAAAAGTCATTTTCACTACTTCACCATAGAATTTTCCTAATGAATATTGTACCACTTCCTTTCTTTTATTATAAGAGAATTTTTTGTTTATTTTATTTTATAAGAAAAAGTATACCAAGTGAAATAGAGAAAAATAATTTGAGTGTCTTCCTAAATATTGGTGTACTTGTGTAATTTTAGTCCTGATTTATTTTGGATCATGAATGAATTTGATATTTTTAAGACATGACATTCTTTTAAAAAATCAACATAACATATTATACGTTTGGAGTCTTGAAAAAATAGCATATCTGTAGAGAATTGATGGTCTCTTAACTTACCTAAAATCAACTTGAGTTAACTCAAGTTGACTTTTCTAAACGTAACTTTAGTTATCTTGAGATTATTTTAGATAGTTTGAGTGGAAGTGAACAATATTATTTGGGAGTTCCCTTTTCTCCCTCCCCTATTGTTAGGTAAAGGTGATTTCGTGACTTTGCAAGATCAATATCCGACAACCATTATTATATTGAATGAATGATGGAATCCCAAACTACCTTTGAAAAAAAAGTTGTGGAGTTAAAAAATTTAAAGCAAACACCTCAAGATTCTGGACCAAAGATACAAAGGGTGGCTGAGTATCTCAGAAATAGAACAAATCTTGAGAAGCATTACTCACCTAAGTTGGTATCAATAGGTCCTATTCATCATGGCAATACAAATCTGAAGTTAGGAGAGAAGTACAAGCTTATGTGGGCGGCGAAATACATAGAAAACAACGGCTTTATTCTAGAGGATCTACATAAAAAGATTGCTGATAACATTGATAAACTGAAGGGTCATTTTGATGATGATGTTTTAACTTTAACCGGCCAGTCTCTTGAAGGCTTTGGTAGCCTTGAAGAAAAGCTGTCGTGGATGTTGTTCGTGGATGGCTGTTCGTTGCTGCGTATCTTGGAGGAAGCCAAGCTTCATGAACCGGGGCACATGAATATTAAGGTTGATCAACTTGTTCTTGTGGTGACGGATGTGCTTTTGGTTGAGAATCAACTGCCTTATGAAGTACTCAAGCTATTGTGGAAAAATGACAACGAGAGTGAATTGATAAAAATCATGACTAATTTCTCCGACAGTCTTTGTTCGAACATACCAGTGTCAGAGAAGGAGAATGAAGGAAAACATAGTGTATCAATACCAAATGAGTTGCAGTCACAAAAGGAGAAGGATATGGTTTCAAATAAAAAAGGAGAAGAACAACATAGTGTATCAATAACAAATGAGTCACAATCAGAGACACCAATGCATCTTCTTGATCTTCTACGTAAATTCATCCTCACTACATCTAAGTCCAAGGTACAATAAAAAGCACTAGAGAATATTGAAATAATTAACAATAGTATTACGTACAAAAAAAATGTCTGGTTACTAAATTTTGTCTCTAACACTTAGGGGCAGAATTTGAAATAGAGCTTGTCTTGTTCCGTTTCTATATTTTCATTAGTTTTTTAAAAAAATAAAAAAATAGTTTTAAGTTTTTCCACCGTTAAAATAAGTATTTAAACTTTTTATTTGTTTTTTAGTAGAAAATTTGTGTATTTAATGAATTTGGAATTAAAATATTTATGGGATAAATTTTTTGATTTTGAATCCTAAGCCGGTAAGCCCTAGGTGCCGGGGGATAACACTTCCAAAGACTAGAAGCAATGAAGCTATCACTTCCAAAGAAGCAGCGGAGGACAAAGGTCCACAGAAATTAAAAAAGCTTCTTCAAAAAATAAAGCTATGGAGTCAAAAGCTTTTTCCAAAAATAAAGATATGGAGTAAGGAGAATTCAAAGGAAGATGACATGCTGATTACATACAGGGGCATAGAAGATCTAAGAGCAGTAGGAATAAGACTTAAGTCAAGCTTGAGACGCAGGCCAACAGACATAGATTTCTCTGAAGGATGGTTTACTGCGAAACTGACTATTCCTACGATCCTTGTGAACAACTTTACAGCCGCTACTTTCCTCAATCTGATAGCATATGAGATGTCCCCAAATTTTGAGAACGATTACGGAATTTGTTCTTATGTAGCTTTCATGGACTCACTCATCGACCATCCTCAAGATGTGAAGGAATTGAGATCAAATGGGATTGTGTGCACCTTTTGGAGTGATGAGGAAGTTGCTAATCTTTTCAATACCTTAGGCACTGACTTGGTACCTAACATAGAAACATATCTTAACGTCAAAGTCAAAATAGTTGAACATTACCATAATAAATACAAGAGTTGGATAGCGTTGGGTTTTCGCACTTACTTCAACAATCCTTGGACCGTTATTGCATTCCTTGTTGCATTTATTGCCCTTGCTCTTACTTTCATTCAGACATTGTTTACGATTCACCCGGCTAGCGAATAAAGGTGGCTTATTATGACAATGTTGTTTTCTTTATGGCACTCTTCATGATAGAGAGTTCAATTAGATTTAAATAAATGATTTAGATATTTAGTTTAAGATTAAAATTATATTAGTTTGTCTTTCCTTTAAATTGTTTCTAGTTGGACCTCTTAGCTATGTATTTAATCTTTAGGCTCATTAGAGTTATTATTCATTATCCTTCCAATATGTAGTGTCTTTGACACACCACGCAAGACAATCAATGAATCAACATGTTATTTTATTTTCTTTAGTTAATTTATTTTATTGTTCATTACTGTTTTATTTCTGTTTTCCTTTATTTCCAGTAAAAAAATATTTAGCCTTCCAACATTGGTGCTTTCATCCTTCAACTTCAATACCTCCCATGGCAAACCAAAGGTATACTCATCCAGGTTACTACACATTCACTACTCCTCATTACTCGACCATCACAAACCCCAATATTTCACCTCAATCACCTAGTCAATACACAAATCCTTCATATTCAAACTACTACAACCTTCAACATCAACCACCAAACTTAAACCCAAACCCAAAACCGCCGTACTCAACATCGTCACATACACAAAATTATGGACACCCAAACCACATTTCAACTTTCATTTGTTATAAAAAATGATCCGGTGTTTACTTCAATAACACGAACACCGGTAGGTACCGGTTTAGGCTTTTCTTCAAAGTTAGCGGTAGGTACCGGTTTTATTTGGTTGTGAAGCAATGTGAACTTGAAAAGGAATTTTCACTTTAAACTTCACATCATTGGTTGGTTTGACATTGTCGGATCCTACGTCGAAACCTACGCCTACGACGAAAAGCTTTGTTTTTGCCCGGTTTCGGTTCAACGTCATCCTCCGCCACATTTTCAACCATGTCACTCAATGTCTATTCAATAAAAAAATAACAAAAAAAAAATAAAAATAAATAACTTGTGCCGCAAGCAAAGCAAGTAAAAAAAGTGACGCAAAAATTCAAAATCTGAGCATCACAGTAGCGTGAGTTAACTCACGCTCAGCCCTATCGCCTACTGAAAAAAATGATGTAAGTTGCAAAAAAACCAGGAAAAAAGGATTAGTTTTGTCGGTACATTACCTGTTCTATGATGCTTGATGAGCGTAGAATCTTGCTTCCTGACGATTTGCAATGATTTGGAACGAAGATTTTGACCCAAAAATTCGCACTTTTTGAGTTTTTGGAGGTGGAGGGAAAAAAAATGGAGCTGTGTGGTTGCCTGCTTGGTTTTGATCGAAAATAGTACCCAGCGTGGGTTAACTCACGCTACGTGAGTTAAGTCACGTGATGATAGTCAATCATTCACTATTTTTAGTGTCATTTTCATGATATTTTGAGTTCACAAGCAAGTTTAAACAACAAAGAAAACAAGAAAAATAGAAGATTTTGAAGAAAGCAAAATCGTGTCACGATTTTTGAAAACGTGTCACGATTTGGAGTACAAGATGAGGTTCATTCGACATTGGTTAAAACGTGTCACGACGGCTATTTCGTGACACGATTTTAAGGACATGTGGCACAAGGAAAGAAATGAAAGCAAGAGAAAATATGATAAAAAGAGCAAAACAAGAGGTCACAAAACGCAATTAAGAATTCATATTCATATTAAAAAGATTGGGCTTGAGAAAATCAAAGGAAAGAAAAGCGTGACATGCTTGTGGAGAAAGAAAGGAACTAGGTTACATACCTATATAAAGAAAGCTAGCTGTGCACACTAGGGGGAATTCACATTACGGCTGGTACAGGAACACGTTTTTGGAGAACAAAAACATTACGCAGCACGAGAGAGAGGAAGGCACATGAAACAACATCAACAGTAGCTATTGAAAAGAAATTACGGAGCAAAGCCGACAATGGCGGAACTCTATCGGTTTATTTTTTTTACCATGTTGTTTATTTGTTCGATCATGTCTAGCTAATTTCCTTTGATTAGGTCATGAGATGAATCTGATGTACACTGTTTGAACCATGTTGCCGTGAAACTCTATTTCATATATGAATATCAATCTAGTTTTATTCAATTCAATTGTTCTTAATGCTTTTTATATACTTATCACATATAAATATGAATTCGTGAGAATGAATGACTACTGACCATAACTTTCAACTTAGACCTAATTAAATTGTTCAAATAAACAGGGTTAGTCTAGGAATGGATAATCGTTTATTTGTGATATTAGGTTAACGTTCTTAAAACCTTCAAAGAATATTAGATCATCTAAGGAATTATGGACTGTAATCTGAGAAGAGGGTCCTAAGTCAAGTTGATTAGGGCTATTTTAGTTAACCATGGTGAAACTAGAGGAGTATTAGAGGATTCGAAAGACATAATCTCATCTCTCCATATATTTTCAAAACAATCTTTATTTTCCGTTATTTTTATGCAATCAAACCTACTCCCTCGGACACTTATAAAATTTACACATCTTAAATATTAACATTATTGCTAAATTGAGATTAACACAGTCCTCGTGGATACGAACTTTTAATTTACTACTTCAATAGTTTTAATACACTTGCTAAAAGTCTATCATCACGTAGGGGCAAAACCGTTTGAATAAAGAGCAGAATTCTTTCAACTTAACCATCACCAAACTCATACCCAAACCCATACCTTTTATATTTAACTTCTTCCAACCAATACAATTATGACTTCCCAAACTACCACAACAACCACCAAAACCAAACCCAATACTCTTCTTTAAAACCTGTTGATGCAATTCAAAATTTAGATATTATTACAAAAACATTAACTAAGTTTTTAGAAGCTTCAAAAGAATCTACAAATGATTTCAGAGTGCAACTTCATGATTCTCATCTTTCTATCAAAGCAACGTTGCAAGAGATGAGGGAATCATTGACAGATTCGACTGAAAACATTTGCAAGGTGTTTCCACAACATTTGCATCATTTGAAGGAGGAGTTTGAAAGAAACAAGGAGAAGACTGAAGAAGAAGAATCGGATGCAGAAATTTTGAAAGATGCTTCCACAATTGAAGGTGGAAAAATAGATGTAGTGGCAGGAGTAAATCTTCAAGCCAGGAGAAACATCATCAAAATCATGGTGAAAGAAAGGAAGCTTGCAAACCCAACATATTATCTACCAGCACTAGAAGTCAACATCACTCCAGCACCGCAACTGCCGCGAAAAACACCGGATAAAGTCTTACCTTTGATCTCAACACCACAACCACGATCTCCACTACAAGAAATGTTGCATTTTGCCAGGGGCAGAAGCCCTGGCAAAATGCCTAAAAGCCTTGGCAACTGGACGTTTGCCAGGAGTTTTGCCAGGAGCAGAATCACCAGCAAATCTGCTCATCGCAAATGAACTTGTCAGGGCTTTAGCTCCTGGCAAATGCGCTCCTGGCACAGGCCCTGGCTCAACCCCTGGCAAATTGTGTCTGCATGATTGCAGACTTTTCTGACGCATTCTGGTTAATGCAAGCTTTTTACAGACTGTGTCAGCAACTTTGTGAGGGGTTAACCCCTGGCAAAACGTTGTATGAATTTTTTTTAAAAAAACGTTTTTAAATTGTTTAAAAAATCAGAAAATTAAAATTTAATAATTAAAATAATTTAAAAAAATGTTTTAAAATTGTTTTTTTAATTAGATAGATATTTCTTTTAGGGAATGATTATTAGATAGATAGTAGGCATTTTTATGGCTCAAAATTAATACAATACATTGATAAAAATTAATAAGAAACATATACATTCTCAACAATTAGATAATCTAGTCGTTCTCTTACACAACAATGAACTAGTTGTTAGCTTTATGACAATATGAAACTGAATTTACATTGTATACATGCAGTATAATTGTTCTAGAAAAATAACATGCATATATACCGAGTCAATTTACGGAACATCTCTGCAACAAATCTTAATGTATGTGCAAACAAAGAATTGAAGGAGTCTAAAGCAGACATGTCCAACTTCACGTTTTATGATTTAAGCTCTCAAATGGAGAAAGTGACATTTGTATAAGAA
>Ga0228710_1003656_pt1 | contig 24397 bp, 13 predicted proteins | sample MedpolnodulmetaG_FD_177995 | JGI IMG/M metagenome (GOLD analysis project Ga0228710, IMG submission 177995) | Root nodule microbial communities from Medicago polymorpha collected in Santa Monica, California, United States - pink nodules | ecosystem: Host-associated > Plants > Roots > Nodule...
ACAAAACAAAATCAATAAAGAAATGCCTTATTATTTATATATTCACAATATATATTTATATCAATATCATGATACAAAGCCAAACCCAATCAATATAGATTGGCTATTAGGGCTTACTCCAACAGGTGGGTCTTTAGTTGGAGACGTTGTTTGTTTGCGTGGGAAGAGAATCTTCTCACTAATTTGATGGGTGATTTGGAGGGTTTTGTGAGGAGTAATGAGGATGATAAGTGGAGGTGGAACTTGGGGGAGGAAGAGGTTTTTACGGTGAAATCGTTGTATGCGAAATTGGAAGAGGGCGGCAGGGTCGAAGGATCTATTTCGGAGGGGGAAAAGGTTGTTTTTCGCAATATTGGAAGACCAGAGTTCCTTCCAAAGTTTTCGCTTTTATTTGGAAGGCTCTCTTAGACCGAATTCCAACTCGAGCGAATCTAGAGATTAGAAATTGTTTGCCGCCAGATATTGGTTCAAATTGTGTGTGGAGTGGTTTGGTGCCTGAAACCACTTCTCGTATTTTCCGTCATTGTGATATGGCTAGGTATATTTGGAAGAAGCTTATGAATTGGTTGGATTTGAACTTTATTATGCCTCCAAACTTGGTTATTCATTGGGAGTGTTGGAGTGGAGGTCCGTTGAACAAAAAGATTCGGAAGGGAATGAGAATGATTTGGCAAGCGACAATTTGGGGTATTTCAAGAGCAAGGAATGATTGTATTTTCAACGCGGGTGTTACTAGGTGGGATGAGGTGGTGGAAGAGATAAAAGTTTTGTCTTGGAGATGGTTGTTGGGGAGGTTTAAGGTTCCGGCTTGTATGTTTTACGAGTGGGAGTGGAGCCCTTACGACTGTTTGATGAGATAAGGGTTGTCGGTGTTAGGAGATGTTTGTAGGATTGTTTTTGCTTTCTGTTTGGCAGACTTGAGGCAACTGTGTTCGGGGTTGTGTTGTGGTCATGTGGTTTGAATGCCTTGCTGGTTTTGGTGTTGGTCGCAGGTGTGCTTGGGGGTTGGGGTTGATGCGGTGGTATGCGTAGGATTTTTGTTCTTGCCCGGCTAGTTTTTGGGCCTTTGTATACATTTGCATCAGTCACGTGCTTGTGGTACTTTTGGGTGTTGTTTTTGGAGCGGCCTGGCTGCTGGTTTTGCTAGGTAGGCAGCGCTGCTGCTTCTGCTGTATCAGTGCAGCTGCTGTCGGCTACCTCTTCAGGACCTGGGGTTTGTTCCTTTATTTTGGGGGTGGTTTTTAAGGGGTTTTTGTTCGAGTCGATGTTATTGTGGCAACCGATTTCCCCTTGTAATTGTTTTTTTTTCCACCCGAGCTTATTAGTGCATCTTGCACGGGTTTGTTGGTTAATAATTTTTTGCCGATTCAAAAAAAAAACACTTAAGCAAGGAGCTACAAATTAAGTTGTTAATTCAAATGAGTTTTAAGTTTTAATGCAAATTGCTTGTTTCAATTAATAGCAACCTGCTTGATATCATCATCATTGGAAGGGAAGAAAAAAAACTAGCCAACTTTTCCCTTTTCACAATTAATATTTACGGTAAAATGTACTCCTTCCGTTTCAAAATGAGTGTCGCTTTAGCAAAAATAATTTGTTTCAAAATGAATGTCATTCTCACTTTTCAATATACTATTAATTACTTTTTTCCAACAGTACCCTTAATTATTATTATCCACACAACTTCGAAAGTATCATTTTGTACTTTAATTTATAATGATGACAAATGCACCAATAACTAGCGAGACTATTTTAGTAAAAGTATAATATCTTTGGACAACATTATTTCATTCCTTAATCTGTATGCAATTGACTAAAGCGACACTCGTTTTTAAACCGAGGGAGTAATTTACTCGTAAAATAACATGGTTTGTATAGAAATTGAAAATATGTGTGATTCATATTATTTGGATTGACCACTGTTGGCAGAAAAATTACAGCAAACAAAGAAGAGGGTACGTATTATTCAACCGATAAATACCCACTTGACTGAAAATGTAAATCGTAGCATGCAGACTCCAAAGTTCCTAGATGTTACATGGGTTGGAATAACGAAGCCAAGAGACAAACTTTAGAAGAGTGCTAAGATCAATCCTATAATGCTTTTGAGTAAACTCAGAGTTGTGAGCATGTGAAATCATAATAATTCTTTGACTATTCTCTTCTCAATACAAACACAGATCTACTTGCAACTAATTAGGGGCAACTGCCCCCTCAGTGCTTATTTGTTTTGTTTGAAGATTTTTAGTAGCTTTATTTTTGTTCCCACAGGAAAATAAGTAATGCCCCCACAAAAAAAATGAAATACTTTTATTTATGAATAATTAAAGATACAAATTGGGAAGAAAATAAAAAGGATTATAGGAATATAGTTAGGGTTTTGAATATTGGGGATTTAAGATTCTTTGTAGCAATGTCCATTGAAGCTCTACAATTCAAATCCACGTGTTATGTGATCACTTTTAACTATTGATATGTGTAGATTGGTTACGGGTGAAAGTGTAAATATTTCATGACTTAAAACACCAGTATGTAACCAAAAAAAAATTAAAAAGGCTAATTGATAACAAAAAAACATAAAAGAAAAACTTGTGATAAACGTCTAATTTAGAGAATCGTGTGAGATATTTAGCCTATCTTTTAATGATAGTGCATATTTTACACTTTATTATTTTAGAAAAAATAAGTTCAATCTAGTTGAATCTCAATTGCACGTGATAATAAGAAAAAGTCTAAAAGCTCACAACAATACTTAGACCACCTTTAATGGTGATTTCACATATGGTTATTTTATGGGTCACATTGCGACACATCATTTTGAAAAAACTCATCTATTTTTTACTTAAATGGCGAACTCTAAACAACCCATATTGGATCCCACAACTTTACCTCATATATTAATATTATATTCATGTTTAATTTTATTACAACTTAAAATATTATTATAATTATTTTAAATAATATTAATATAAAAATAATTTAAAATAAAACATAACTTAAATTTTAAAACAATAATTGAAAATTAACATTAAATTCATGACTTGCATAATTAAAAACAATAAAAACAAATAACATTACATGATCAATAGATTTTACTTCGTTGTACTCATGCCAAAAACATTCTCAAATATGCTCCATTAAAACTACTTGAAGTCGTCGATGAACTTGTTTCTCACGGATATCTGCTCTCCTTTGTAGTCTTGTTGCAAGATTAGGATGAGGACCGTTAGATGTTTCAGCTGTTGAGACGTCATTGTTCCCATTATCATAAGAGTAATCAAGATCACCTCCACATGTGTGTCGTTCGTCTTCAACAACCATGTTATGTAATATGATGCATGCATTAAACATATTGGATTGGTTTAACACATTAATGTCATTGTTTGAACCTGCAATACCAAAAAATGCATGTCAAATCCACAAGTCTTGTGATGCCACTTCTTCAAGCATGATTGTGGGTTTACCATGATCACCTCGACGAAATTGGCCCTTCCAAGCAACCGGACAATTTTTTCATTCCCAATGCATACAATCAATGAAACCTAACATACTTAGAAAGCCACGTGCCTCACCCATTTGTAATAAGTGATAAACATCATTGTTGTTTGGCCTTATCAGGTACTCAGCCCCAAATACCTTATTCACGCCTCTTACAAATCCGTCTAAGCACTTAATTGTTGCGCTTTCTCCAATTCGAACATATTCGTCTACAATGTCGGCAGGAGACCCATATGCAACATACTAATAACAATAATGCATTTATACAATGGTGAAATACCCATTTCACCAGTTGCATCGACCCTCATTTGGAAATACTCATGATGATGTCCAATGGTTGTTACAATTCGAAGAAACACATGCATATGCATTCGGAACCTTCGTTGGAATTGGACATATGTGTATACTGAATTTTCAGGGAAGTAGTCATTGACCAATTAAATATGTCCTTCTTCACGGCTTCGATCTATTACTTTTCTTCTTCGCTTATGCCTAGTAGAACTTTCTAATTGTTGTTCACTCTGGAGGATTGACATTAACAACTCCTCACCAGTGTTGTCCATGAATTCCTCTTCTATCAACTCTCAAAAAAGATTATTAAGATCTTCTGAACTATTTGGATTCATTTTAGTTAAAGAAGACCGAGAGAAAAGTTATAGAGATTACATGGTGGAGTTTGTTGGTGGTGACAAAATTGAGAATTTTGAGAACTATGGTGTTGATGATTTTACTTAAAATGCAACAAAGAATGCAGAACAACTAAATTGATTAGTATACATTTGACATAAACCAAAGAGATAGAATTGTGAAGTTAAAATTATATGAGAAAAAATATGTGTAAAAATAAGAGCAAAGAGAGAAAATTGTGAGAGAAAAATTTGAGTGTAATTTCTCAAATGATCACAATTTATAACAAACAAATGAGAAAAGTAATAGAAGAGTACATGATTGGCAGAACGGTTAGTCTATTTATTGATTTTATAATCAAAATAACCGTTACCTGCTGAAGACGTGGTTTCTCCAAACTGGCGCACTCCAACAAAAAATTTGCCCAAAATAATGGACTTTGTGATACTACAGCTGATAGACGGTTACTTCATGTCAGCCGCTAGAGGTGCTCTTAGAGATTATCCACCAACACGTTGTAACATCAACATTAGGATTCAAACACAAATCTTGTTCAATTCAAACTAAATAAATCCTTACAAACTAAACTAAGTGATAAATACTAATTTAAAACTTACACAATCAATTACAATGTCTCAAGTTTGAACTGAGAAAAAGTACATGACAATCAAACTTGTACTGTAGTAATTCTGTACACTATAATTACCGCATGGCAATCAAGCTTGTACTTGCATTTTTTTTTCTTCTTAAATACTAAAGTGCATGCGTGAGTGTGTATATTTTCCATAAAAATGACCGGTGGAGTGGAAGTGTAGTGCGCGTGTAAAATAGAATCTATCTAATTGAATTTCAAACAAATTTGAAATCTCTAAAACGTTAACGCGGGCTTTTTTTCAATTCACCCTCCTTCACCGTAAAATATTTTCATTTTAGATCTCAAATTAAAAACCATAAACTTCACATATTTATATCTCTCTCACTCACATTTCTCAACAAATCCCAAGAACACACGACAAGAGCTTCTAACCTAACCCTAATTCCAGATCCTCATTTTCTTCACATCAATTCATGATGCGTAGTAAGCACTTTCTCTCTCACCCTTTTTGCTTTAACTTAGCTGGATTCATTCATAATTCAATAAATTTTACATTTTCATCCAATTATTTTGTAACCAAACTTCAAGATTTGGGTTCATTTCTGTATGTAATTTTGTTATAGTGCTTAGATCTTAATTGGGTTTATCTAATTATTTTTACTGCTTAAAAAAATCTCACCTTTTCCAATCTAGGTTTTATTCTTTGCCATGTTTAAACTCTAAATGCAAATTTAACATTTTTAAGAGTGATTGTTTTGATTTTGTTTTATAGAGATTTGATGATAATTGTTATGTTTAATCACTATCTTATTTTGTGATTTAAAGTATGTTTTTTGAATTCAGATTTGGCGTTTGGGGGTGTTAATTTTGAGGGTAATTTGAAGTAAATGGGAGCTAAACTCAAAGGGATTGTGATAATTAAGATAGTTAGAGGAAACAGATTATTCAATTGATTTGTTAGAGTAATTTGATTTGAGGTTTTTAGATTCTAGTAGTTAATTCTTTTGCTTGATGACATTGATTTTGATTTAAATTGTACTCTTTACTCGCATATTGCTAATTTGGAAACATGTTATTTGATCAGTTGGTATACCGGTTAGTATTGTTTAAGTACAACAGAATTGGGAGCTAAACTGGGAAGGGATTATATAAATAAGACAATTTGAGAAATGAAATGTTTCAATTAGTTTGCAAGAGTTAGATGATTTGAGGTTTTTAGAAAATTCTGATGCTTGTGCATGACGGCACCGATTTTGACTTCAAATCGTACTCTTTATTCATTTATTGCAAATTTGGAAAGACGTTATTTGATTTGTCCGTATACTGACATGCATTTATTTTGATTATTGTCCACAGCAATTGAATCTCCGCCTACAGAAATCGAATCACTGCCTGATGTCATACTTCAATACATATTGTCACATGTCAGTAATGGCCGCGATGTTGCATATTGCAATTGTGTTTCTAAGCGATGGAAGAACTCAATGGCTTGTATTAGAAGTCTCTATTTTACTCGCAATGCGTTTGATAATGCTCCTCACCGTGAAAATTCTGACATCATTGTGAAAAGAATGGTATCTGCCGTTGAGAGATTAGAGGAGCTAGTTGTCTACTGCCCTTTCTCTGTGTATGGCCTTGCGTCATGGCTATCACTTGCAGGTCCGTCTCTCTCTCATCTGGAGCTTCGAATGGACAACCTTGGCGATAATGAGATTATACATGAAAGCCCATCAAAGTTGGATTGCATTGGTGCAGCAGTCAATGTGGAAACTCTAAAATTGTGGGGTGTCTTGATCAAACATATCCCTAAATGGGAAATGTTCCATAATCTTAGGATCCTTGAAGTTGTTGGGGCAAGAGTCGAGGACGCTGCAGTAAATGCAATGATTCAGGCCTGTCCAAATCTGACAAGGTTGCTACTGCTTGGATGTGAAGGTGTCCGATCAATTTCGATCAACCTGCCATTTTTGGAGCAGTGCAAGCTGGATTTTTATGGTCTTGGGAACTGTTCGCTTTCACTGACCTCCCCTAAAATTGAATCTCTTGAAGTACAAGGCTGTAGTTGGATTAGGGTCCCTGAAACCAAGCATTTGAAGAATCTTTCAATTTCCAACAGTGCAGGTAGTCGAATGTTTGAAGTGATTCTTGTACTTTCATATTTCTTATTGACCTTTGTTTTTTTATTGCTCTCCTGGAATTTACTAAAAAGTGATTGCCTTTGTAAGCTCAATTTTCTTTCTTTGCTTGTTAATTGCTTGCAGGGAGAGTATACATGATTGATTTTGGAAACCTTGCATCCCTGGAGTTTCTGTCAATGAGGGGGATACAGTGGTGTTGGGATGCAATCTGTAAAATGCTGAAATTGGCAAGTGATGTGAAACATCTTTATATGAAGGTTGAATTCACTGGGGACTATGATGCTCTTCAACCCTTTCCGGAGATTGATTTTGTTGATTTCTTCAACAGCCATCCCAAGCTGCGCAAATTTGATATCCATGGAGCCATGTTTGCAGCACTTTGCCAGAAGAACAGTCTAAAACATGTAAGCTTATGTTTTGAAACTTAAATTCTTGCATTTCGATATATTTTATAACCATGATTTCAAGGAAGCTACACACTATAGCTTTTGGAAGGACCTGCGTGGAAGAGAACAAACAGGCTTCAAATTCATATTAACTTTGATCGTATAAATCTGCTTGAGCCTGTTCTTTAAGTAACATTATCTAAACAAGATATCCATTTATTTTACAGGTTGATTCTGAATTTGTGATTCCATGTTTGGAGGAGGTCTTCATTACTGTGAGATCACCATTAAATGCTGAACAGAAAATGAGCACTCTTGAATCGTTGGTAAAGTATGGGAAAAATCTAAGGACCATGGTTATCAAGATTCTTCAGATGAAGGGTTCACATAACAGTGCTGATGATTTTTTTGATGAGATTTGCCGGTTCAGATACATGCACCGTGGGATAATTCGAATAGAATAAAGCTTGATGCAATTTTTAACACAGGGCATTTCGTACTGATTTCCAGTTACAGCTGGACTTCTGAATTGATAATGAGTCCACTTTTGTGGAGCTAATGTATTGTTTTGTACGTCATTTAAAATTTGATAATCTTCTTTTTTTATCTAATTCAGAGAATGAAGGGTTTACTTCCTCTCCCATGATTGTCAAAAGTACAGTAAAACAATGTCTTGGAAATTTATGCTACATGGATTCCATGCCTACAATCAAGCTTATTCAGGAGGGAGACCAAAAGAATCAAAGGGGATGGTCTTACGCCCTAGTTTCTCTGTCTTGTTTTCTCATTTGTAACAATAAAAAAATTGTGTTTTAATTTGAATTTGATTCAATTTACTTTTGATCCCTTAACTTCTCTTTGAATTTCAAGTTGGTCTCCTAATTTTAAGAAGTTTCATTTTGGTTTTTTAACTTTACTCAGCTAACTCATGTTGGTCCTTTCCGTCAAATATATAAACGATGTTGGTGAAAGATAACGTGATATCTCATAGGATCTTTACTATAAACTAGCATTTGAAATGCATCATAAAAAACATCTTCAATCCTAAAAACAATAATCATTGAGGTCGTGCTTCTTTGTCCTCCTAGCCTGGAATTTCAAGGTATCAAGGTTCAACTTGGATTAGTTTTGCTTGTCTGAGTAAGTGCTCAAAAGATTAAATATTTTCATTTGTTTTAGTAGTTAAAAAATGAGGAATGATATTTGGACAACCAATTTTGAACAACTTTAATGATAAATTTTGCAACATATCATTTGTTGAAGGCATGAAGCCTTAAGGTGCTTACTTGCAATGGAGACTCCACATCCAAATCATGTACAAAATGTTAAAAGGACCAAATTACTTTAAAATTAAGAATATTGTACAAAATGTTAAAAGGACCAAATTACTTTAAAATTAAGAATATTGTACAAAATGTTAAAAGGACCAAAGTACTTTAAAATTAAGGGATCAATTTAAACTTAAATAACAAACAAGTTACGGGAATAAAAATATATTTTAAATTTAAAGCTTGTTTGTTTCATTTTTAAAAATCGAATCTTAAAACTTGAGAGGGGTACGCTCCAAAATCTCAAGTCTAACACCACCAAACATAATCACTTTTATCTTAAAAAAAATCTAATAGTTTATTTAAATGAGAAATGGTTTTTAGTAGTTTAACTAGAAAATCATTTTTTATACTTTAAAAAAAAGTGATTTTCATTCTAGTAAACAAAACACATCCGAAATCACATTTAACATACAAGCCTTAGATCTAATAGACAATCAATGATGCAAAACGCCAAATCTAAGAGGGAAGGAGACAGGGCTTGATAGTTGATACACAATGTCTTTCTTGATGATTAAAAAGATAGTTTACCTTGACAATTTAGATAATTATATTTTACTTATAGTAATGACCTTTTTCTGTTTTATTATTGAAAATTTTGATGATAAGAAAAGTTGGAAACTTGCAAATGCAAGTGTATATTTTTTTTGGCTACTAGAGAATAAGTAAAGGTTTATAAAATGTTAAGTCATAAAATTCCATCTTTAAAATATAACAAAAACTAGTACTAGTAGCATCTAAATAAGCTTCTTCTTCTGGAAGTATCTTTTCAAATGCCATAACTGCAAAACTGAAACTGCAATGCAAATACCCAAAGACATAAAACTAAACCATGCCACTCTTGCATTTGTTGATTCACTCACTGTCCTCATCCCTGCTTCCCTGATTAATATACCAAAAAAATAATTAATATATTACATAAATGTTGCACAATATTTTAGGAGAATTAGTCACTTTAGTCCCTAAATGAGAAATGAGTAGTCACTTTAGTCCCTAAATGCAGAGAAATTGCAAAACAGTCCCTGAATGTAAACTATGTTGGTCAATTTCAGGGACTAAAGTGACTAACGAAGTCTACATTCAGGGACTAAATTGACTAACGGAGTCTGCATTCAGGGACTAAATTGACTAACAGAATCTACATTCAGGGACTATTTTTGCAATTTATTTGCATTCAAGGACCAAAGTGACGACTCCTTTCATATTCAGGGACTAAAGTGACTAATCTCTCCAATATTTTATTGAGTAAAAGAGGTACTAGTTTACTAACATATTAAAATTACCTGTCCTTGAGACGTATCAAATTCTCATGGATAGCCTCCACTGATCCTTCTAGCTTTCTCAACTCAAGCTCTACTCCCTTAACATCAATCACGTTTAGCAGATGTGTTATTTCAACATCAAAACACTGATATAGCATGTAATAATGTATATTTTTATTTGTCTTTCATTAATTTTTATCTTGAACAACTTACACGCGTTTTAAAAATACACATAAAAACCGACGTTATATTTGACATCAAAATTATGTGTCATTGAAATGTTTACCTCAATCTTTTCTTTTCTAGCAACTGAATCCCAATCCTTGGCGGCAACTCCAATTTTCCAATCAAGGTTCATACTGACATCTCCACCTCCATGATTCTGAGCAACCCAGAAGCATGCAATGTAGTTCCCACTCTCTGAAGTTGTAAAGGCAAAATTACCAACTGTAACATTCTCATTATGATGAATATTGTTTCCATATGGTGATGTCACCTAAAGAAAAAACAAGGAAAAAATTGACCCATTTAACGATTCAATGTCTCAAGGTTTTCAATCACAGTGCAGTTAAAATAAGGACAAAACCTAGATACAGTTCTTCTATGTTGTTTTTACTATTCTCCAATTACAATTCAATAGACTGTGTGTCGATGTAAATTATAACCGACGATTTTATTTCCCGCGACATGTTATAATTGAGGAAGAACACACACAACACCTCATTTTTATTCTCAAAATAATCATGTAAATGTGTGTTTGGATTTTTGGTGGAATTGACAAAATCACGTCGAGCCACTATGATATCGGCCAAAGCTACAATTTTGTGATGTTTGGTATCACCGTGATTATGACAAACCCACTGTGATACCAAACATGCATAACTACAACATGGTATCACTATGATTTTGTTAAATCTACCGCTCCTCCAAACATACACTAACAATACAAATATGATTCATGTGTGAGACTAATCCACAATGTAAAATCATCATCAATCCCACAATTGTGTTAACGGTGATTTTACAAAAGCGATTTTGTAAAAGTTACAAAGTCTAGCTTTTGCAAAACCACTTTGACTCGTCGCAATTCTGATGACCCTACCGTGATATGCACCAACATAATCAATTCCACCTAAACCCTATTCTACCATCAGAACATCATAGGTCACAAATTCCCAAAACACATAATGAAATTAAAATCAGCCCTTGTCTAGAATTATCAATCGGTCACTCCTTTAATGTATCATAAGGAGAAACCCATGAAAGAAAATGGAAAAGGGTGATAGAATAGAATGAAAGAGAAAAAATGTACCTTGACAGACAAGGTGGGTTGGTTTGATCGATCAATCGGTAGGGCAATATAATCAGCCAAAACAACAACGTTATTCTGAATTTCTTCAGAAACACATTTGGTTCCTGAAGCAGGTAACGAGATCCATATAGCATGACATGTTGAGAACAAGTACAAAAACAATGCTGCCAAAACTACGTTCTTCTCCATAACACCTTCACCTTCACCTTTCTTTCTCTCTATTTTTTTGATAAAATTCTCTCTCTAAATTATTATGTACACAAAATGCACAATGTGTAATCTTATAATTAATGTTTATTTGGTACAAATAATAAATGTTTTTCTCTTGCTTTTAAGTTTAGATTTGATTTTGATTTGAATTCTTTCGATAAGACCAAGAGACCAACAACTACATCTCTATTTGCTTTCTGCTCCTAGTATATTTTTGTTAAGATTACCATTATTTTTTCTTTTCTATTTTTATTTTTTTTCTATACAAATATTGTATCTTTTTTATTTAGTGAATTTCTTTAGTCAAACAAATTTAATGCTATGCGAAGAACATGTAACTTTTTCTAAATATGCATTCAATTAAATCATATCATAATATTGCTATTTTTTTAGTTTTTAAAATATTTTCATATGTATCAACCTGGTGATATTTAATTGGTTGTATGTCTAAAGAAAATTTAAACTGTGCACGTAGATTTTCTTTTAATCGGGCATCACTTATGCGCAAATACAGAGATTAATCTTTTGAGTTGGAGCATAACACTACAATGAATAAGAAAATTATCATTTAAGAGTTTTAACACCGCTACACTCCCAAAATGAATCCAAATCCAATTTATGTCTCGTAAACAAGAAAATATATCTTACCAGTAGAAATTAAATTCTTTTGTATAGCCATATAATATTATTTATTAAACCATATGCTGATGTGAATTATTTGGCCTCTCTTTATATTTTTCTTCTAAAACATAAAAATAAAATTAATATGAATTAATCAGTAATGTGGCTAATGTAGATGTTGCTAATTAATTTAGAAAACTCTAAAAAGTGTCTTTATGATATTTAGTGAATCAGAAGAGTCAACTTTTATCAGAAAATTATATATGTTTTATTTTACAAATGTTTGACTTGTATTTCTTAAGCAATGTTTTGATGACGGTTGTTAGCATAACTCATTAAAAAAAATTGTTTGAAAAAGAGGGCTAAAAACCCACATAACTCATTAATTTTTAATATATTTAAACTGAAACACTATTTCATCGGTGGATCAGAAACCGGTGCGAAAGCCAAAAAAATATATTAAATTTCATCAATTTAGCACAAAATTATCCAAATAACAAATTGTTCAGAAAAATCTGAATACGATTGCTTAAACAATTTTTTACATGACTTTGTTTACTTTTCAATTAAATTTCAAATTACCAATCCCTTACTATAAATAAATTGCATCAAATTTATCACTCTAGCAAAAGCATAATTTGTCCATTTGAGTAAGTTCACACTCACACTTGATAGGGCAGACCCTGACACATAAACGGGCCCTATCGTAGTTTCCAAAACCATTTGTCGCTTTAGATGCGTGAAAGGCACTAATTTTACCGTAAGGTGAAAAAAGTCCACAATTCCATCCATGTTTTCATAAATTAGACAACATCACATTTTCAAACCAACGGGGTCCACTCTCCCTCCCACTATGATTAAGATTCCCCAACTATGAGTTAAGAAAATTCATCCTCCAAACCTTATCTTCATCATCATCATCATGGATGAAAATAAAAGGTGATTGATTCCCCTACCTTTCTGTGTAAATAAATAACAACAAAATGAACTTCAACGGTTCCATTAAGTCCTTTTCATAACAATATGGGGTTATCAGTTATTACTTATTCTTCATGCAACGGTTAGTTTATCAAAGTAAAAAGCATTCACCCAAAGAAAAGGTCAAAGTAAAAGTGTATTTTTATTTTTTTAACCACAAGCTTAATAAATCTACAAATCCAATAATAAGTCTAACAAAAAAATTAAAACATTGCGCAGCATTTGCAAAAGAAATCCTTCTAAGCACTCCCTTTGAGCGGTAACAAAAAAACTAAAACTAAAACTATTACTATGTTTGAGCGAGGATGTTCAAACACATTTATACATCTTCGATATCAATCTCCAGTACAATTTTAATATTCACCTTCGTAACATATTACGATTATTAATCCGACTATGATATCATGTTAAATCACATGTGAGATTTTAATACAACTTCAATAGTATTAATATTATAAAATGACAACTTATTTGAGAAAAATAGATAGTAGAGTATATTCCAATATCTATGTTACTAGGTTAGCTTACTGCCCAAAAGAATTTAATTATAATACTATAAAGAGAATCCAATATGGGTGTGCATAATTCCAACCTTTAAATTAAAGGCCTAATACAGTATCCATATCCTTTATATCATTCAACACCCACCCACTCCACTCCACTCCATTTCATTCTTCCACTCAATCAAGCTAGATCTCAATTGAGTAACCAAAAACAAAAAACAATGGAAGCTCTCCTTTCTCAATTCACCTTCCTTTCAGACCAATCTCTACAAGACAAGAACTTCGATCCATCGACAATCGAAGATCTTATGAAACTATTTGAGATAGAATCCTACAAAGCATGGGCAGCTGCAGAGCTTGAGCAAGAGAGAGAAGTGGAAGAAGCAGAAGATGCAATGCAAGAAGCCGAGGAACATCTCGACTCGGCGATGGAGAGTGCCATGGATGAATTTAGAAGGTTTGAAGAAGAACTTGAGAGGATTTCAAGAGATGAAGTGGAGAGTTTAGTTCAAACAGCTGAGAAAGCAAGAAATATGGGAAACTTGATGGAAAAAACAGCTTCTATTGCTTCTAAGAAGTATATTGAAGCTGCACTTAATTCAGCTACTGCTTCTATGAAATCAGCTTGGAAAGGAATTTCTTCTGGCAAGGTTCATCCATCTTGATACATATATACTTGCTTTGATGTATATTTATTTATGCATCGACGATCATTTATGTATTATGCATCTATTATTTATTTAAAGAAAAGTCTTCTACTAATGTTACCTAGCGAAAATTGCAAGGATCTAATTTACTAGTAAAAAATAAAAATACTTCTTCTTTAGTTGATATTTATGAATTTATTTACTTCAATTGTTGTTTACGAATTTTAAATCATTTGATATAGTATTAGGATTTTTTTATTTAAGCAATTTAATCGAACACTCCATTTATCTATGGTTGTTGGATCAAGATCACACGGTATAAATTTAAAAAATAATAATTAAAATTGGCATAGTTTGTGAACTATCTAATGGAAATGCAGAGATATCCAACCAGAGAGAATCCATTCTCAATTCTATTATTGCTTATTAGATAGATCTGAATGCATGTGATGTGTCCCTTATACTAGTTTTATTATTTTGATTATTAACAAACAATTTCCATTTGTGTGTGAAGATATGCGTTAACACATCTTGTTTTGTCCTTTCAAAAATAAAAACAAGTACAGTTTTGAATTCTTCATTAATTCCAAAATTGTATGTTATTTTTCTGAATCCAATTGTTATTGGTACCACAAAACTATCTCCATAAGATGTAGAATCTTAAGTGACACAAATCTAATGTGTTAAGAATCAATGAGAGTCTAACCTAAAAGATTAGTATATTTGACTCCTAAGATAGTGAAATTCTTGGTAGATGTCAACAACATTTACCTTCATTAATCTTTTGCTGTTATTCAAGTATGGATGATAGTCAACAATTATAAATAAACTAAATGTTGAATATATAAGAGAAATAATTTTTATACGAGATATCTTGAAGTTTTGGGACCAAGTACGAAATTTTCCTTCCCGAAATCATTAGAGAAACCAAATGTTGAAGTGCACGACTCCATGTATGTTTCTAATTTTTATTTTGAGGAATTTCATTTGCTTTTTTCATTTGCTAAAGTTTGTATTAGTTTTAATTCTTAACAAGATCGTCCTCATGAGCTTAACTCAGTTCGTATGGACAATACATAATATATGCAAGGTCTGAGGTTCAAACCCCGACCACCACTAAAATTAAAAATTCTTAACAAGACAAAAAAATAATCTTAAAGTGACTTTGATTGTTAACCATCCAGTTTTCTAGTTTTTTTTTTCGCATTTTGGAGGCAATTAAAATGTAAAAAAAAAATATTTTCATTAATTTAAGAAAATGCATCCTTCATATCTAACATTTTAATCTTCTATATATCACACCCTTAAAAAAAACTTCTCTATATCACAATGAATCACTTTAAGAGTTTGTAATCTTCTAATTAAAAAGTTAAATAAAATATATATTTTTTGTTAACAAAGTAAGTAAATCCTAATTTTTAATTCAAAATTATAAAAGAGTCAAGCTAGTTTTTTTACACATTTTTTTCGTGAACAATTAAATTATGTGAATAAAAAATAAGTGATTTTGCTTTTTGGAACTAAAACAACTTTTTTTTATAGATAGACAAAATAATAAATAACCATTGAAACTCACACACACAAGTGAATGAGTCAGAATTTAAACCCCGTTCATAGTATCCAGTATATCAATTTTGAATTTTTTATCAACAGAGCTAGGACTTATGGACAACTAAAACAACTTTTACTCATAAAAATCTCTCTAAATGTTCGCTCGTGCAATTTGTGCGGATGACCTATCTTGTCATCTAGCACCGCTCATTAGAAAAATTCTAAAATCTAGAAAATACTTAATTTTGTTTACGGTTCAATGTTGAAATAATAATACACATGAACTCTATAGCTGTCGGAAAAATAAAAATAAGATTATATCATTCATATTTTGGCCCTCCAACAACCGAGTCACACAGGCGCCGACGTGGCAGATAATCTTCTCATGTGGTTGGTGTCACATGGTCTTTATTGACATGACAAATTTTTTTCATGACGTAGCAATTTCGTAGATGCCACAATTTTTTGAAAGCTTGAAGTAGAATTGAATTTAGCTACCAAACATATTTTTCACTGTCAACCGCCTCTAAATCAAAACTTAAAGATTTCATGGAAACAATCATTTTTCCAAAAAAGAAGAATGGTAAAGTTAAAATCAACAACTATCACATATTTCCCCGAGCCACTTCAAAATCTTCATTCAGTTGAGCAATTATCATTCAAAGTTTGTTTGTTACAACAAAACATCTCGTAATCTCACTAATGCATCATAATCGTTTCATTACATACACTCTTTCACACGCGTTGCCTTTTCCATTTTTAGTGGTGTGCAACAAGGATAATGTTATTTTAGTGGAGAGACTCAACCGTTTTGTGATATCATTAAGCAAGCAAGCATCAAGTTATGTATGAACATATTTCAATTTCTGTGTCACATCAAACTTGCCTTTTCCATTTTCAATCTTCTCTTCTACAATGACCAAACGGTAAGTCATTTTATATATACCATAATCATATTGATCACATGATATTTTCAACGAAGAAAATCAAATGTATTGTTCTCATTCTAAATCTTCAAAATATTCATATAACATCTCTAACTCTCTCTTATTCTTCTCTTTTTGTAATGCATCTCAATTTTTTTTTAATACTCTCTTTTTCATATGCATATCAAACACGTACTAAAATAAATCAAACATTTTTTCTACATATAATTGTATTCCTCTTTACCTCTAACATACATCAAGGTTCTCTTCCTCTTTCCATATAACAGTTAATATCAAACATTTTTCATAACTCATCTCTAACTAAAACATTTAGAATCTCAAAATATTCATGTAACCTTATTCCATAATGCATCTTAATCATTTTTACATAACCCCCTCTTATTCATAGGCATCTCAAACATGTAACAAAATAAATCAAACATTTTTTTACATATAAATTTCTTCCTTATCACCTCTAACATATCAAGGGCTCCTTCCCTTTTCATTACAACATTTTTTCATAACTCATCTCTAACTCTCTTAAACATTCAGAATCTCAAAATATCAAGTAATCTCTCCAACTCTCTCTTATTCTTCTTCTTCTTCCATAATACATATCAAACATTTTTTTATAACTTCCTTATTCATATGCATCTCAAATGTCTAACTAAATAAATCAAACATTTTTTTCTACTTATAAGTTTCTTTCTTGTTATCTCCAATACTCCTTCAAGGCCACCTTCCCTTTTCTTTATAACATTTAATTTCACCTATATTTCTATTAGTTGTTTCTCACATCTATTTCTCTATTTTAATTAATAGATACTCTATCTTTTTTACAATACAATGAACCAATTCATATTGTTTATGGTGATTTCTTTTGTGACAATCAATATGATCATTCTAGTGAAGACTTATGCTAACATGAACACGTTAACATTGACACAACCTGCAACAACATTTAATCACTACACCTTAGCCCAACAGTGGTCAGCTCATACTTGCAAGAACCCTAGTTACATAACAACAACTTCTTTAAGCTTCACCTACCATGGCCTTTGGCCATCAAACAATGTGAGTTAATTCATGCTAAAGTGAGTTTATTTAAATCGTAGAGTTCCTTTTTTTGGCGCTATATATCATGTTGCTTGCTAATTGTTGAGAGTTTCTTTTTCTTTTCATTTCATCAGGGTGCAAGTTTGATTCCACGCCTATCAATTGTTTGGCCTGATTTAAAGGGATTTGATGTGTTCTTTTGGGGGCAAGTGTGGGATAAACATGAAAGTTGTACCACATTCACACAATATAACTATTTTAACCTAACAATAAATTTGTAGTTTAATTGCAATGTCACATTGATGCTTGAAGCTGAAAACATCACCCAAAGAGCCACTTATATAGCACAAGAAATCATATAAGCTATAAAAAAATAAAAAATAATTCATCAGTTTGATCTTTTGATTGTGTGTGTTCATAGTACTTCTTACTTAGTTGAGATATAAATATGCTTTGATGCCCCAACATTCACTCTTATGGATTGTCATATTTTTTTTGTTCAAACGTGACAATAAGAGTTGATTATTAGACAATAAAATAGTATTGATAATGTTGATGTATGTGATTTGATTACTAGACTATACTAAATTCGGTGTTTATGATGTTATTGTATTTAATATGAATATTCAATATTCAAATTTGGTTGGCATCTTTTTTCAATTGTTAGAAAACAGAACATGTGCAAGTAGAAGCAAAGAGAATCAATTGTTTTTTATTTTAATATTACTTCCACATGTTAAATTTTCAATATAAATTGTTGTTATGTATTGTATTTGACCACTGATCTTGTTTTCAATATAGAAGAAATTGGTTACATTGTTTATTTAAGTTTTAGATTAGTCTTGAGAACTTCAAAAATATACATACTAATTTGTGAAATTCTAAAATTAAACAGGAGATTTTCCAAAACATAGAAGAATCAAATTAATATTCACATTTTATAGAGGCAATCATTTTCTTAAAAGAAAAATTATAAATTGAAATTACAATGTAACAACATAAAATGCTACTAACTAATATAATATTTGCTACTCAAAATGATCATGCGTTGAACAATTAGTATTTAAAACTGGTTATAACAAAACTTATGATAATGACACTTATGCCACTCGTCATTATTCACACACTATTTTTTTCCATTTTCAGTGAAGAGTCGGCTGCAACTTTGGAATGTAATTTTGGTGGGGAGACATACAATACAACATTGCGATATTTTTCGTAAAGTAGAATTGAGTTTAACTAATTCATGTAGAATTAAGTATAAGAAGTGATGTTAATTTAATATAGGATGTTACTCGTTTCTTTAATACAACCAATTCATGTATAAGATTCAAAATTTGGGAACATGACAATATACAATTATGAAGCTTGCAGTAGAATTGAATTTAGCTACCAAACAAAATTTTCATTGTCAAGAGCCTCCTAATCAAAACTTAAACATTTTATGGAAACAATCATTTTTTCAAATAAGAATAAATTTGTATGATGTGATCTTATGGAGAAAAGTGTGGGATAAACATGAAAGTTGTACGACATTCATACAATATAATTACTTTAACCTAACAATAAATTTGCAGTTTAATTACAATGTCACATTGATGCTTGAAGCTGAAAACATCATCCCAGGAGCCAATTGTATAGCACAAAAAATCATTCAAATTATAAAAAATAAAAAAAAAGATTTATAAGTTTGATAATTTGCTTGTGTGTGTTAATGCTTCTTAATTAGTTGAGATACAAATATGCTTCGATGCTACAACAATCACTTTTATGGATTGCCATATTCCTTTTGTTCAAACATGACAATAAGAGTTGATTACTAGACAATACTATATTCGGTGTTTATGCTGTTATTGTATTTAATATGAATATTCTTTATTATCATTTTGGTTGGCATTTTCTTTTAATTGCTTGAAAACAGAATGTGTGTTACTAGAAACAAAGAGACTTCCAATTATTTTTTTGTTTAATATCATTTCAAAATGTAAAATTATTTCACTATAAATTGTTGTTCTGTATTGCATTTATACCACTGATCTTGTTTTCTATATAGAAGAGATTGTTTACATTGTTTATAAAGTTTTGGATTAGTATTGAGAACTTCACAAATATAAGAACCAATTTGAAAAATTTATTTTATATTTTTTTATCTACTTAGTCATTTATGTTATAAAAGGAAAGAGATGAATGTAATTTTCCATTTCCTTCACAATGGGGGTTTATTATATGTAATAATAATAATAATAATAATAATAATAATAATAATAAAATGGGAACTATTATATTACTTGATTGTTTCATGATCAGTTTATCTGATCAATGATAGTGCTCTTCTTCAATACAACTATTCAATATAATTATTTCAATATTTTTTTTATTCTAAAGGGTTATCACGAATCCTTGTTATCCTCCGAATCTCGCTCTGTCCTCGCCTCAATAAACCTTCTTCCAAGTGTAGGGTACGATGATGGTTGTGGATCGTATAGCTCTGTTACACTCTGCTATTAAAAGGGGACATGATAATGAGCTTGTAGGCAGAAACATGTTTGGTTTTCTATAACCTATGTTCATTTCAACCACGCACATACATGCTTATAAAAATGAAGAACAAGTGGAAGATACCTTCCAAGATTGAATTTCATTACAAAAGGAAGAAGGACATCAGAAGCTCAAAAGTGCAACTGTAATTTAATTGCTAAATAACTGGAGAAGTTGGTGGTCAAAAACATGGTGACATGCATGGTCATCGGATTGCCTGATGGTTATCCGCCTTCAAATGATATATCGAGGGAAATTGTCTATATTGTTAATGATGTCTCAAGGACAAAGATCTTATGTCTTATGTCGTACACGTATGAAAACGAATATGAATCTTTAGAGGCCGCTGAGAGAATGCTAAAGAATTCAATGAAGAGATGCAACAACGTGAAGAGGAAAGACATGTTGACAACTGAGGATATCGTGGAGTTGTTCTTACATGATTTCCTTGATGATGAATACCTTAGTGATGATTGCATTGATGATGAATGCCTTGAGTAGCTTATCGAGTTTGTTACCAGAGTTGCATATCACTTTTTATTTGGTTGCACATGAAAAACATTTTATTTACGAGGGTGTGTCTTGAAGGATATTCCTTGCAATTATACTTGGCAATGAGTTTTACTCTTATATAACTAGCCATATTATTATTTCGTTGTATTGAGGAAGGGGTTTCTACCTTTTGTGAATCATTATAAAGTTTCTGCCTACGAAAATGAGATCTTCAGTGACCAAAACAAAAAAACGATACAACTATTTCATATTCCTAAAACTTAAAACTAATTGTCTCCACTCTATCATCAAAATGCCAAAAAAAATATAACATCAACTATGTGTGACCAGATGTCAAAAATACATAGCAGCCATCAAGTATGTAGGACCAAATGTCAATTTCTATCTCAAACTTTCTTTTTCCATTTTTAATTTTCTTTTCTACAATTTTGACATGCATACATAGCAATTAATTTGTAAATTTTTGAAAATTATAGGAATATTATGATAATTTATAGGGATTAGTATATAACTTTCTGAAACATAGAAGGATCAAGTTGATATTCACATTTAATAGAGGCAATCATTTTCTAAAAATAAAAAAAAAAATTATAAATTGAACAATTAGTATTCAAACAAGGCATCCCATAAATTGCTACAAAACATCATCATAATCAAAGTTTGATCATGGTAAGGTGAGTTTATTTGAAATATAAATTTCTTTTTTTCCCGCTATATATCATGTTGCTTGCTAATTGTTGGAAGTTTCTTTTTATTTTCATTTAATTAGACTGCAAATTTGGCTCCACACCTATCAATTCTTTAGCATGATTTAAATGGATTTGATGTGATCTTTTAGGAGCAATATTGGGATAAACATTGAAATTGTACAACATTACACAATATAATTACTTTAACTTGTCAATGAATCTGCAGTTTAATTACGATCCACTTATATAGCACTGGAAATCATTGAAGCTATAAAAATAAAACAAGATTTATCAGTTTGATCATTTACTAGGGTCTGTTCGTGATACTTCTTACTTAGTTGAGATACAAATATGTTTCGATGTCACACCAATCACTCTTATGGATTGTCCTATTCCTTTTATTCAAAACATGATAATGAGTGTTAATTACCAGGCAATAAGAAAGTAGTGATGATGTAAAGTGTAAATAACAAATAATACAATATACACGCTATTGAATATACAAAATAACCAATTGAACTTTTACCTTGTCTTGTTTATTCCATCTATTCTCTATAATATATGTCTACACATGCACACATACATACACGTAGGTGTGTACGCGCGTGTGTGTGCGTACACTTTATATCTTTATGTTTTTTATAAATAATTTAATAATATATTTTAGCCTTTTTGTCTGCATGTGAAACTTTTTTTGTCTATAAAATATAATAAAAAATATATATTTTGTAGGTTTTCCTAAAGTTAAAGTTTAAGTAGTCTTACCTTAGGTCGGTCCTGATAAATATTAGTGACTAAAAAAGTCAAATACATGCCAAGGGTACACTATGAATATTTCAGAAGTCAATAAGAAAGAAAGAAGAAAGAGTAGAAGAGAGAAGAAACCTATATGAATGACTTGAGATCAAAATGGAATTGACAAAAAGATTAAAAGAAAAAATAAATCTACTATCACAATAAGTATTGGAACTACTGTCAAAATTAGTAAAAGACTTATGTTTTCGCACGGTTCACATAACATTGCGGTAGTTATGTAAAACGATTTGCCTCGTTGATATCGTCAAATGTTTAAAGATATTAAATTAAAAATTATCAGAATGTTGCTATTAAATATTTTTTCTTATATATTGAAAAATCTGTTAAATATTTGAATCACGAATGTTGTGGATATTATTTGCTTATATATAAGAAAACAATTTTCATGTAAACATATGAGAAAGTTGATATGATTAAATATTGGAAAACGTGTGACTATAGTCAAAATATAATCATTAATGTAATTTTTATATTGAAACACTTTTTATTTTATATGCAAAACACCGTTCAATGCTTGCATCACATTTCTTGTATATTTTATATGTTTATATCAACATGAACAAATTTCTATGTTTATATATGTTAGAAAATCTATACGATGGGAAATTTGTTAGGCTTGGAAGATACAAAAAAAATGAATAAACTAGTTTTCTATTTAGCAAAATGACGATTGACCAGAAAAAATTAAGAAGAATATGAGTTTAACCGTGAATAATTATAAAATTTTGCTCGAGTACGATTGTCTTATAGTAGTAGACACCGTAAATATCATTACTTTCAAATTTAACACTTTGGAGTCAAATATCTCATATCAATTTCGTTTTTACTCATATTTTAAAACATTTCTATCATCTCTCACTTCAAATTTCACTTTACATATATCACTATAAAAATTATAATTACAGACAAAACAACGTAAAAGACTTTACTTTAAATTTTGATCATAAAAATTCTATACATATTTCAAAACTTTATATCATCTTCTCTCTCTGTTCTTCATTCTTATTCTTTTATCATCATCATTATTATACTTTGAATTATCAAAATAAAACAAATCTTTGATAATAATTTTATGAAAATTTCATAAAAATATTTCATACATTTTGTTTATCAAATAAATTCGTTTTATGAAAAGTCATCATAAATTTCTCGTACATGAATCTTTTAATAGATATCCGTCAAATACCGTGCACCGGTATCTACACTAATTTTTTTTATATCAAATGATACTATCAAGTATATTTGAAAACTATAAATCATATAAAATAATTGATAATCAACTAATTAAATTGTTGTTTGTTTGACCGATAATTCCAATCTTCTGTTTTCTTACTATTTCAATAAAATAAGAGGAAAAAACAATATTTCGTGATTAGTATGAGATTATATTACTTTTTTTTCAGTAAGTTGTGGTTGCACTATCTAAGATTTATTTATTTTATATTACTAAACTTTTATTTGAAATGATGTGATAACGAGATGTTAAATATTTCAGTTTTTTTTAATATTATATAATTTATAAAAACTGTGTTGATAATACATTAATAGGTTATACGGGTAAGTTTAATCACATTTTACTATATTATTATATTTAAATTACATTTTGAAATATATTTTTAATGTGACAATATAGTAAAATATAACTAAATTAGGATTAAGTGTCAACGTATAGTTATTAAACTCATAAAAATATGAATAGGTCCCCAAGTCTTAGCTTATCATGTAAAAATGTCAAAATTGCTAGGTCAGACGACGTAATTAGGGTTCGAATCTCAGCTCATCCATGAAACTCCCCATGATGACGTGGCACAAACCCACTGGGGAAGAAATCTCAACTCGCCATGGCGAACAGAGGAACTCGCGAGGCGAGTTGATGCAGATGGGAAAGCTTATAAATAGCCCTTGATCATTTCTTGAGGGAAAAAAGCTTTTATTGCAAAGAAATACATATAGATCCTTAGAGAGAGAGAGATAGGGCTTGGTCTTCATAGAGTGAGAGTGATAGAAGTTGGATTCTTCCACATTTGATGAGAAATCACAAAGTTGTAATGAATCTTTTCCTTTCAATTCATTCTTGCAAGGCTTCCATGACAATGAGTAGCTAAATCTCCATTGTTGGGATTAGAGGTACTTGATCTTAGCTAATCATGTAATCAATTGATCTATAAATGTATGGTTCTAGTATTTCATTTGATATGGAGAT
>Ga0228710_1003657_pt1 | contig 24390 bp, 12 predicted proteins | sample MedpolnodulmetaG_FD_177995 | JGI IMG/M metagenome (GOLD analysis project Ga0228710, IMG submission 177995) | Root nodule microbial communities from Medicago polymorpha collected in Santa Monica, California, United States - pink nodules | ecosystem: Host-associated > Plants > Roots > Nodule...
AATATATATAAATTAAAAATAATATTTTTTATTAAATTTTTATTTTTATTAAAAATATATATATATATATATATATATATATATATATAAATATTTTGCACTTTTATATAGTAACAAACTATGCTTATCTTTTTCAATGACACCAATAATATAGTAAATAAAAATTAAATTCTTATCTTTTTGAATGACAACTACGATATATCATTTTTATTGCAAATTTATTTAATGATATAATTAAAAATGATACCCCAAAAGCATGTATTTTTTTTTATATAAGTAGTATAGATATAGAAACGAAGTGAAAATCAAGTTGTATATAGGCCCCGTTTGGATTGAGCTTATTTTGAGCTTATGAAAAATATGTAATGTAAATAAATAAGCTTTTATTTTAATTTATAAACTCTCACTTACGAAAATTGTATCTTCATTCATTGTTTTTTCCTAAACTACCTTAAAAACTTATAAATAATACATAAAAATTTATTTATTTGCATAAGCTGTTTTATATAAGCTCTAAAATAAGCTTATTTATAGAAAGCTATAAATAAACGAAAGCTGTTCAATTTCAAATTTATTTATTTGCATAAGCTATTTTATATAAGCTCTAAAATAAGCTCTAAGGCCCCGTTTGGATAAACAACTTATATAGATGCTTATAGCATTAGAGCTTATAACATTAGAGCTTACATCATAATCTCTTATACTTGATAAGCTATTTATGTTTGAGTATGTACACTAAAAAGTACTTACATAAATTGAAGTGTTTGGATGTAACATTATATAAGCAATTATCGAAATTTTAAATATTTTTAATTTAACAAAAAAATCAAAGAATCGAACCACAATTATCAAGATTTTTTTTGATAAAATTAATCAAAATATAAAAAACAATATTATAATATATTAATTATAATTATATATATAGTATAATCAATATTCGTCCTTAAAAAAAATATCAATGTTCATATAAAACAAAATTAACATTAGATAAGTATATAGTTACGTAACAAAAAAATATTCATATAAGAAAAATATTAATATTCAGTTTCATTTTGTTAAGTAACAAAAAAATAATAAAAATCTTCCTTAAAAAAAAAACTTTGTTACGTGTGTTAATTTAGTAAGATAAGTATATAACAATTTTGTTACTCATGCACCGCCAAAGATAACTAACATTATAATTAAAATATATGTTTTGAAAAAGTGGATCCAGAGAGAATCGAAGGAGGTTACATAAATTCATAAGCTCCTTGTTAAGCCAGAGGGCTGAAAATTTAGGCTTATTAAAATATGGCATTAGCAGCTTATGAAACTATGATAAACTATTTTTATTTATTTACCCAAACACCTTTAAAAAAGCTTATGGGGGTAGATAAGCTCACATAAACTCAAAATAAGCCAATCAAAACGGGGCCTAAATCGTGTGAGAAAGTATCCATTAAGCGATATGGCGCGAAACAGACTTTTGACGAATTTGAAATTGAATTAAATTCAAAGCTTTTTTTTTTGGTTACTTTTTTTTTACTTTTAAATTCAAAGCTTTAAACATATAAAAATTTAAATTACTTTTAAAAATACAAAAAATAAATGAATTATTCTTTTACCTTATATATTTTACCGATGGCAAAAAAAAAGTTCATGCGAGGATGCATGTCTAGACAAGTTCAAAACTGTTTTGAGGTTTCAAAATCAAACTTTTACTAATGAACATACATTTCATAAATGAATCACACACATCTCGTCATTGAGATCTTAAGTTGCATATGAACTAAGTAAATATGCTCCTTTTTTGTAAAAAATAAAAATAAAATTAGTGCTCCTTTTAATCTTTTAAATATTTATTTTACAAAATATCATTTAAAATTTATTTTTCTTGTTATTTTTTGCAACAAAATCATTAATATTTCTTCATTATTAAGATTCTATGAAAACCCACTTTTTCTGGAAATCGAATTGAGAGTATTTCATTTTGACATAGGTGATCCCAGATAAGATTATATTCAATTTAAAAATCTTCTCTCAATATATATAATCGTATTACAAATAATAAATATTGATATGGCTGGTGAGGATGGATGAGAAGTAACGGTGGCGGTATGTGCTCCGAAACGGTGGTGATGAGTCTTCACGGTGGGACGAAAGGTTTTTGCAGGAACGTTGCACTTAAACGCTCAAGTCAATAATGAAACTAGGAAAGAATGTGTAGAAATTGTTGTAAAAAGTGAATCATACCTAGAGGGTGAAGCTAGGTCATTCTTCCATAAGCGTGCGTGAGAATAACCGTCTCCAGGTTTTGCGGCGTGCTCCTTCAGGCATTAAGCCTTAAGGCGGTGTATGTTTAGTCCACGTGTTGCCGTGAGATTGACCTTTTTGCCGGTCCAGAACAAAAATTGGGCGATCAAGTTGTGTATAGTAACTAATTCTCAAATGAAGATGGGAGGCAATCATGTGAGCAATCTCATGTACTGCATTTGGCACGAATGGAGAGCTAAATTTTTTAATTCATCGAATTTGAAATTAAATACAAAGTTGGTGCCTTTAAGCTTTTAACATATAAATCAGCAGATAACAATCAGTAAGTATAAAGCAATAAACAAGAATACACAAAATTGGTAACTGAGTTCGGTGCAATGTCACCTATTTTGGAGGACTTTCAGCCAAGAAATGAAATTCACCCTCAGTAATATTAGTTCTAATAGTCTTATATGAAAAAAACCATGTTCAAAGTCTCTTCTCCTAATACTACCCGGGACTTTCTATTTAGTCTCCTCCTAAATATGAAAACCCCTCGCATTCTCTCAATCAATCACCATAGTGATCGACACACACAAAGTATGAATAAGAATGAATTACAATTCAACTAAAACAATCCAACTCTATGCCTTTCGATGATCTATGGCAGCGCTAGAGTGGTGTACAAATAAAAACACAAAGACTCAAAAACGAAACCCTGATACGACTTCTTGTTGGTGTAAGCTCTAGAGACCAATAGTTTACATTAAAATTATGCTATGTATCATGACTTTTATTATTAAATAATATATGGCACTCTTTAATATATTTGGTGTAATATTAATAAAGTCTCTAGAATAGATAGTTAGTGTAATGATATATTAAGTGTGACTTAATCATGAGATTACATTAACATAAAGAATGTTATTCTTAAATGTACTTGTAGTCAAGCTTTAATATAAAATGGGATAATAATAAAGCGCAGAGACTATTATGTATGTAGACTGATGACCACATCTCATGGGTCATGAATATGAGATATTAAGTCTATACGTAGATATGAATAGTAGGAGTAATATTTATATTGGATTGACCCACCGTGAGAATACTACATAGTATGTTATGAAAATTTCATAAGATATTCTCACAATGATAATGGTGTATATCACTCTTAGACCTGAAACCACAATGATCCTTAGATGTGGACTCAAGTGCTTTATTGTCATTCTGACGTTGTTTGTAAAAGGATAACCATAATGTTGGCTAATGGTTACTTGATGAATCATGTTGAGGGACATGAAGGTCCTAGACACATGAGGACCTTGCTCATATTTGTTTTGAATATCCTTTTACTGTGCAGGTTTGGCGTATAACCGGTCTTTGAAATACGGTTCATGATTGGAAAGAATTCAGCAGCTGATGCCATATTCGAATTGCTACATCAACTTTCACAAGAATTTAGTCAACGATTTGAAACTGTCCTATGGAGCCTTTGGGAAGCATAGAAATCTCAAGATTTGACAAGATGTCACAGAAACTTGTGCTCATGTAGTCGATCGAGCTTGTCACCTTATGGAGGATTGGTATGCAGCTAACGCTACTATTTCGGAAGCTAGTCATATCAACATTTCAACAAATTCAGTTCGTAATGATCAGATGATGACAACAACGCCGGTAAGACACAGTGGTTCAGGTACAACTTGAAATTCTTCTGCTACAACGAGTGATATGACTTCAGTCAGGTGACAGCGGCCACAACAAGGCCGTTTGAAATGTAATGTTGATGCTTCGTTTTCGGATCCGTTAAACATAACAGGTATTGGCATAGGTATCTGTGATGACGAAGGGACCTTTGTGTTGGCTAAAACTGTATCTCTCTCTCTCCTACGTATTTTGTTGTTGTAAGAGAAGCTCTAGGCTTATTCCACGCCTTACAATGGCTAAGTGACATTCAATTTGACAACATCGATTTCACCTTGGATTCAAAGATTATAACAGTTGCCTTTAACCATCGTCGAATTGATGTCACATAATTTGGCCAAGTGATTTCAGCATGTCAGAGTCTCTTCAACACACACTTCTCAAACTCTAAGGTTGAGTTTAACAGGAGACAAGCAAATGAGGTAGCTCACACCCTTGCTGGGGTTGCCACATTATCAGCTAGTCCCAATATTTATTATCATGTACCTCGTTGTATAAACTCTCTTATTATTAATGAAATGCTATAAGCATACTCTTTTCCTTTCAAAAATATTAACTTACTTTTTCATTATCCCAATTATACCCCTTAAACAATTTTTTATAATAAAGTTGTTGTTGGTGTTATTAAAAAAAGAATTTATATTATACTTTTTTGTTATATTGTTGATGTCATTGAAGTAGATAATCATGGTTAGTTTAATTTGTTATAACTTGAAAGCAACAAACATTTATATTTTTAGTTTTAATCAAAATCAAAATCAAAATTTCATAAAATAAAAAAAAAAGCGTTAATAATTTTCAAATGTTAGCACAATAAAAAGACCGGAAAGATCAACTTTTTGATAGTAGCTTATTGAGGAAAGGAAAGTTAATAAAAAATTCTATAAACCCGTGAAAAACAAACTTTTTTTTATGGGAAAACACACTTAATGTTAAACTACATTGTTGACCCGTGCGTCGCACGAGTTTATTGTTAAGGGATTGACATACGAATAATAAAATGTATTATATAATTGATAACGGTGAAAAAAAAGAACATGTGAAAATAAAACACTTCATAAAATGTATAAAATCTAAAAATATTATAAAAGAAAATTCGGTAATCCTATCAATAATTTAATAAAAGAAATATGAATGTTTTAGTACATTGACATTTAGTTTCATCACACATTGTGAAATACTTCCTCATATACAACGTTAGACGTCACATTGGTATCTTCACCATGCCAATGGATATACACAAACGATGACACAACATGATAGAAATGAAAAGCTCATCAGTGACGAGAAATATTAGGGATTGCTGCATTTTAGAGGGAATTTGTTAGGTTAAACTGGTGTGCTGCATTTTAGATGAAGTTTGTTAGGTTAAATTGTTGCTAACCGCAGTATTTATTTTAGAGAAAAATTATTAGATTAAGTTGTTGCAGAACTAACAAAATTAATAAATAAGGATAAATCTATTTTTATCAAATAAATTTATAAGTCACCAACTTGAAAACTGGCCTTACCCCGTAGTGACTCATTATTCTGCGCTCGTGACCGAGAATTTGCACGAGAGTTTTACACATTATTTTCCACATGTAATTGCCGTAGGAATAACAGTTGATTTTCTCCAACTTTTACGGAAGGCTCCCTCAAATCTCTCGTTGCAGATTTCCTTGATTTACCCTACTACTTTTACTTGGTCTCCAAGTCTTACTAATATATATGTACACACACAGGTTTACAAGTATCTCTCTTTGCCACAAACAAAGCAATGGAGAAAACGTCAAAGTTAGAAAAGCCGCCGGCTTATGATAGAATAAGTGATTTACCAGACGAGATATTGTGTCATATACTCACTTTTCTTCCAACCAAATTCGCTTTCGCTACTAGCGTTCTTTCAAAGAGGTGGACTTCGCTCTATCATTCGCTCACTTTTATAAAATTTGATGACATATCTATTGAAGATCATGATCAATTCCTTCACTTTTGTCGCTCCGTAGATGCAGTCACACTCTCACCGCACATTCAACAAAAACCCATCAAAAAGTTTTATCTCAGATGTCGTAGTTATGGAAATTGGCACATTCCACCTGTGGATGTATGGATCGAAGCAATAAATCAGCGTGGAGTCGACTATATTCATCTCTCCATGAATCTCAATCCCTTGATGCCGGTGAGAGATGAATTGATCAGTTTGTTCAATGTCCTTTTCGACTCTCAAAACCTTGTGGTTCTGAAATTGAACAATTTGGTATTGTCGGATACCATTTTATGGGTTAATCTTCCCTCGCTCAAAACCCTACATTTAAAACGGGTATATTTGGATGAGACCAAGGATTTAGAAAATCTTCTTTCTGGTTGCCCTATTCTTAAGGAATTGGAAACAGATTATTTCCGTGCAAAAAAGTTAAGACTAGGGTATGAAACCAACTTATCCAAGTTGGTTAGAGCTTCAATCCGCCCATTCGATGTTCCCTTCAAAGCAGTTTATAATGTTAAATCTCTATGCATATTACAGGTACAAATTCGACATCATATACTTCTTTAATCCTTAATACGTCTTTCAATTTATTTTAATATCTTGTTTTTGTCCCGAAAACTCGTGCAGCTAGATATGAGTGTTCATCCCCATGAAACCTTCAATTCCTATTACAAAGACTTTCCCGTTTTTAAGAAATTAATTCATCTTAACATATGTTTTCGGCACTATGACCATGGCTGGGATAATGTAGCAAAAGTGCTCGAGCATTCTCCCAAACTTCAGACTCTTTTAATTAGAAAGGTTTGCCACTTAACTAAGATGATTTTGCTTTGTTCTTTTCTTCATTTATTTTAATAAATCTTATTTTGGCTTCCCTTGACAGAGGAGCAGTAGCCATTTCACATTGAGAAAGGATTGGGAAAACCCAAATTCGATTCCTAAATGTGTGTCTTCTCATCTGAAAAGATGTGAAATTAGAAACTACGAAGGTTGGAATGGTGATCTTCAATTTGCAAGATATATTTTGCAGAGTGCAAGATTTCTACAGGTCATGAAACTCAGCGTTAGCAGTCCCTCTTATCGAAAGAGCCAGATTATAGAAGATTTATCCTCGTGTCCAAGAAGTTCTGAAGGATGTAAATTTTTATTTGCATTTCATGATCAGGCTTAAAGAGAATTGAAAAATGTGGTTTATTTGAAGTTAGTAAAACTATTATACTTTTTTTAAATTTTCATTTAGTTTTTTGGAATGCAAAACTATTTATTAAATTATTGTAGTCGATTTTGTTGAACAATTCTTTTTCATTTAATTATTCTGTTTGTTTCTGAACTATTGGGTAATTTTCAATTAGGTTCTTTAACTTCTTAACGTCCTTAATTCTTTAGCTCAAACCAGTTGAGCTGCCCCAGAAAATAGGTCTCTAAATTGATTTATAATTTGTAAATAAGTTCCCAAACTAGAAACTAGTCCCTTGAAGAAATAACCAAATTAGTATAGATCGTTGCTCTATGCGTCTCTTGTATTGCTCAACTCCTGAAATCAGCTGATCAAGAGTTACAATCTTATGGAAAAAATCCGATAAGGAGTTACGACTCGATAGATTTTGTGCGATCAAAATTTACAATCCGATCAATCGAGGAGTTTTTGAGCAAAACCGAGAGGGCAATAGAGTGATTCTCATTCGTATACTCATGCCACAATCAAGCCAAAATAACTTCAAATTTGAATGTAATTTTATACTGAGGCAAAAAGTTTCTAGATATTAATGCTTTTATTGTGGCTTGGAAAGGTGTACTCAATCTTGAATAGTTTATTTTGTTGATGCATAAGAAAATTATGATTAGGTTTGCATAGGCCTGTACAATTAAAAATCAGCATTTTTTTTTTCATTTCAAATAAAGTAGCGTAACAACAAGCACAACATAAGAAGAAAACCCTAAAACACACAATGGGAGCTTGAATGCGAAAAATAACAAAGATTACATATCTTGTACAATATTCTTCATCCTCTTTCCACTATAAAGATGTACACGGGTGTCTTTGGTTTCGCAATCCTTTCTCGACCACTTCCCCCGATGATGAGTTACAAATCAAAGATCGGAAACTGTGGTTAGGGATCAGAGATGCTTCGAAGATGATTTGTAGCGGCATGCTCAAATATGGTTCGAGAAGGTTTAGAGGTCATGAGTTTCCTTTTGGTGAACTCTCAATCTATTTCACTCCATTGTATCATTTTGTTTAATTAATTAATTTTAGCAAAAGTTTATATGTTAGTTAAAGTTTTAAAAATTCAAAAGTAAAATATATTTTAAAATTTAATCTGACCAGCTATGCACCAAGCTAACTGCACATCAGATTAAAATTTACCATATCAACATTAATTAAAATGTTTGGTTCAATTTCAAAAATTGAAAATTAGAGGACCAGAATTGCCGATTGCGTATTTAGAAATGCGGGGATCTAAATCTAAAACTTACTAATGCAGATCATTTATCCACATATATACACTTTTAGCTTACTCAAATTTATTACAAAATAATGGCTAAAATGCACTTTTGGTCCCTAAGTTTCACAAACTTGCGATTTTGGTTCCCCAAGTTTAAAAATAGCACTTTTGATTCCTTAAATTTTACCCTCTTTGCAAATTCATGGTCCCCTTGATTTTGATCCAGTCAAAGCTGACATGGTATTGTTTTTAATGTTTTTTTGTTGATGTGGATATTATTAAAAATAAATTATATCCAGCTTTGATAATTGCAATTTAAAATAAAAGAAAAAAAGCATAAAACAATGAAAGGTCACGTGAGCCATTCCATTTCCAAATCAGAACACAATCAAATTGGGAATTTGGGTTTAGGGTCTCATTCTCATTGCAATTAAAAATAAAAAAAACGTGAGATACCATCCATGAAATCGAAAACGAACATGATTTGGAAAGACTCAGATTCCATAGAAAAATCAAAAACGAAAGGCTCTGATGCGAAATCGAACATGATAGCAATGAAGAAAGGTACAAAAATGGTGGGTGGTGAGAAGGCTGATTTGAGTTCGAAGATGAAAGATCCGAAAACGGTGGTTGCTGAGAAGGTCGATTCAATTTCAAAGAAGAAAGTTTCAAAAATGGGTGTTTATGAGAAGCTGATGGGTGGAAAAAAAAGCACCATATCAGCTTTGACTGGGTCAAAATCAATGAGGACCATGAATTTGTAAAGGGGGTAAAACTTAAGGGACCAAAAGTGCTATTTTTAAACATGGGGCCAAAATCGCAAGTTTGTGAAACTTGGGGGACCAAAAGTGCATTTTAGCCAAAAAAAAACTGGCTAGGAAAAATTGAATGGGAAAAGAATAAAGTGAAAAATTCTATAATAAATTATTATTATTGTTATCTAAAAAAATAAAATACAATGAAATTTAACTTCCAAACACTACAAATTATATGTGACAGTTTTGACAACAGTTTTCCTAGAATTACAATAATTTTGAAGTGAATCAGTATCTACATTACCAAAACCAGATAGTTGAACACCATAGAAAGAAAGACGTTTAATATCCCTTGGAATTGGTGATTGCCAAAGACCATCCCACCAACCTGGTGGGAGAAGTGGAGTGAATGCACATTGATTGTTTTGGTTATGACAACTCAATGGTCCTGCATATCTGTTCCATACATGTCCCCAACCTATTTGATTCTTTAATCCATCTGTTAATAGATTACTTTGGAAACTGCTTAAAAACGAAAAGCTTGGACCTGAAGTAGTGTTGGTGTTGTCTCCTGGAGAAAAAATTTAGATGCTTCAGAAGTATGTTTGAATAGACATTATGCAACTACGGAAATGTTATTTAATGTATGTTTGGATAAAAAGCTTACTTACGCGCTTATTGCATAAGCGTTTATCATATAAGTGCTTATGTATAAGCTATCTTTATTAACAAGATAAAAAATTAAACTTTTAATAAGCTATCATGGAGAGATTATGGAAATAAACTGAAAACAACTTAAGGACATATCATAGGCTCTTCCAAATAGCTTGGAAAGTGTTTATGTCAATAGAAAAGTTCAAATAAATCAATCCAATCGAAACAAGTTCTTAGTGCAAAAGCATTCTTGTGGAAATGTTATGATGGAGAAACCAACCAATCAAGGTTGGAGAAAGAGAATTCAAAACATGCAGGTTTTATCTCTATTCTGTGTCATTCACGATTTCTATATCCAGGATTTTAGTCCCTAAGTTTTTTAAATGACTGACTTTTTCCTTATATATACATTTCGAGACTGAATTTTGATGATGTGGCAAGTGAAATGCTTATGTAGCAACTTGGATGACGGTGAGGGCCTATCTAGGTGGATTCTTAAAAGCTAATTTCATTTCCTCAAAATGTACAATACTTTATCACACAAGCAACCAAATTTTATGTAATACACTATCCAGGCGGATTCTCACTGAATAACTTATTTCCATATATGACCAACCAACTCAGCTGTGAATAAGTATCTCATTTGCTATATCATCAAAAATCAACACCAAATGCATAGGTAGAGAAGAATTTGGATCATCTAAGGTGAGTAAAGTTTAAGGTGAGAAAATTAAAACATCAAGGATTGTTTTTGTAACAAATTTGTGATTTGTTATGATATACTTGCAATATCCACCTTTAATTTTTGCTAATCAATGGTCCACAATACTCGATTTACTCTCTCAAGTGAGTTCCTCACTTTAGGAGAGCTGGATTGAAGACATCGTAAAAACTGAGACTAAAATTCATGGATATAAAAATGAGAACCAATATCGTAAATGAAGCAAAAAAAAAAGAAGGACCAAGACTGTAGTTAAGTTGAACAAGAAAAATCTGATCTAACAAAATCAAAAAGTTACAGTAATTTCGTGAAAAATCGTGACGTTTTATTTCATACTAAGCAGAAATTTCCATGAAACTATGACGAGTAACAAAAAAAGAAACTGACATGAGGGATAAAGGTAGTTCAAGTACCTAGATTGTGTGCTGCAGCCAGTGCAGCAATTAACTGAGCATAGGTAGTTCCGACACGCCTATGGGCTCCAGAAACAACAGCATATCTAGCGCGAGATGCAAGAAAAAAATCGACAAAAGCAACCCATCTGGGTGCAGGACCCCAGTCCCTCACTCTGAAATCGGACTTGGACAAACCATCATAAATTTTTCCTTTGAACTTTTCATAATCAAAATGAACAACCTGTTCAAAGCATGTACAAACAAGAATCAAAGGCAAGTGATTGTTACTGCATTATTCGCGGTCAGCATCACCTCACACATCATGGTCAAAAAGCAAGCAATAAAAATCTAGATAATCAATATTAATTACTCAAGAAAGATTCATATACCAACATTTGCATGTGATTTTTGGCCTAAGATGGATTGAAAAATTACCTCTGCAAATTCACTTATGTTGGGTGCAATACTTTTGGCAAGGGAAGGTGTATCTGACACTACAACGACCTTCGGTCTTGACATTAGATGTTGACTCTCTATGGCTTTTCTGATGCAACGCAGTGCAGCCTGCAAAGCTCTTATGGACCTAAAAAAGAGACAGAAATGGCATAAATGAGTTAAATACATCATATGAAAAGGTACAGATGCCCTAATAAGCCTATCCAAAAAAAGTTGGGATATTGCATGTACAAACTATATGCAGTGTCAACACTTCAGACTGGACTTGCGTCTGGTGTCCAACACATGTCAATGTCGGACATAACACAACATTGACACATATGGTTAGATTTAATTATTTCATTTTCTCAAATTATTTATAGTGTCGACGTGTCGTGTCGTGTTTGTGCTTCATAGCAAACAACTAGAAATCATCTAAAACCATGTTTTCAATTTTCACATGTTGTAATGGGCGTTGTTAGTATAAACACCAATTCAAACGCATTAGATGTGACTGGGCTTTTCCTTTCATACTCTTTGCTTCATAACGTTATTTGCATGATACTATTATCCTAAGCCACTTCTTCAATCAGAATCATGTTAGATGACTGCTTAAATGCCCCCACACCAAAGAGTCAATGGAGTAGTAAAAGTGACTAGTAGTTGATGTTCTTTGTTTCGACAATTTATTTTATTTACTGGGTACCTAAATGAGCATACAAAATTTGATGGGGTCAAAAAGATTAAGAAAGGATAGCAGGAGAGAATGGACAACAATATTGCATAAAATTTAAGACGGCGATCTAACTTGATATGCTTTGTGCGTTAATGTAAAAAAAGGATTTTGAGCAATCTGAATAGTAGATTGGTTATCATAGTATATCGGAACAATTTGTGTCACAGGATGATGGTCATTTAGTAGGTCCATTGAATCTCGCAAGTGGTGTTGGCAAGGGCACGATACTCAGCTTTAGAGAAGGAACGAAAAATTAGACTTTGATGTAATCAAAATTAAACAAGGAATCTCTGTAGCTGATGGTCAAAACTCACTCTGTTAAAATAAGAGACGAGAACAGAACCACGTTAGGACAGGGGAATTACAATTCCCATGGAGACTGGAGGTAGAGGGAAAAAATAGGAATCCAGATACTCGGACAAGATCAACACATACTTTGTGTTGTGATACATAACTTTGAGTGATGTTAGCTTCTAATATGTTGAAGGAATACTTACATGTGTATGTATTTTGTCATCATCCAATGAAATCATCGAGTCTGAAATTTGCGGTTACTTTCCATGTTTTATGTTTTCATTTTCACTTCAGCTAATAACATAAAAGAATATAGATCCAATATTTTCTTCAACATTTTCTTTTATATACTTCCTAGATTGCCTTCCATATTTTATTTACCACAATTGTTCGCTACACGAGTCTTCCATCTCCTTGTTAGCAATTTAAATGAACATAAATTTTAGAAAATAAAAAATGGAAAATGTTTTCAGAAAGTAAACAAGGTCATAATTTTTGTTTTTAAAGGTATCACCTATTATTGAAACTATCAATCAAGCATGCAAATTTTGTATCAATAAAAGTATTTACTATTGAGTACTTAATTTACCAGTTCGTTTGCATCCGCATATGCAACGAGATATCAGGATTCTCCCCGCCACCAATAACCCAATTGACTGCTGCCTCAACCTCTTTTGAAGGCGATATGAGAACTCTCATTAGCTCACCAAATACATTCGGTTGAGATCCAAGAACTTGCGGGTCACCAAATAAATCAAAAGCAGCAACCTTCATTTGAGGGTGTATATTCTTTAAGAAAAATTGAGACGCCACAGCATCATTAGTTCCTTGAAACCTAAAACATAAGATTCATAGTCATCAATATATGATGCTTGATAGACTTATGTATACTCCCTCTGTTCCTTCATACTTGTCACTTCAGTAGATAAAATTTATTTATCATTTTCAAAGTTTAATGTAATAATAACTAATTTTTGTCAATAATACCCATAACTATTTATTGTGGAGAGAAATATGCGGAACGAGATAATAAATAGTGAAAAGTGTTATCGGAAAAAGACAAATAACTTCGTCAGAAGCAACAAAGTTTATTGGTTTTCTTGGTATGTGTAAATAACTTTAAAACAACAACTAGAAATGAATGGAGGGTAATTGATGCATAGAAAAACCGCGTCACATTACCAAATGATAGGTTGTTCCCACTCCTTCCAATTGCTGCAGAGAACATTTGATTGAGCTGGTTTTTCAAAATCATCAGTCCTCATAACCAGTTTTCTCCCATATATGCTTTCACAACCATTTAGTCTCCACAAGTGCTTTATTTCTTTCATGGTAAAGGTAAAGTTGGCATAAGAAATGTAATCCTGAAAAGGATATTTGCTTCTGAAATGTAGAACCAAGACCATAATGAGACAATGAAAAGATAAATAGATCTATGTCATTCATAATAGTAAAATTTGCAGATAATTCCAAGAGAACAAGTTAAAACAGGTTGGTAATACATCAACAGCATACTGTTGTAGGTTTCCACTAACAGAGACACCGGACACAACACCGACATATAGACACCGGTAACGATTTAAGAAAATGGGAAATATTGAATGTCATTACATGTATCAGTGTTGTGTCGGTGTCCAGACATGCCATCAATTTGAAATGTTAGTACTACATTTGCAAAATGATTTTGGAACATTTATATGGTCAAATAATTATTCGTTTTGTAACTGATCCAATCAATTATAAGAATAAGGGCTTGTTTGGATTGGCTTATTCCCTAAGCCAAGGAATACCAAAAAATGTTTAAACAAATTGTTGAAAACAGGGGCCTAACTCATCCTTACAAAACCAGCTTGTAAGGTGAGGAGTGTCTCCTCTTTATAAACACTTCTCAAGAGTCTTATCTATCCGATGTGGGACTAAATCCAACCCCTCAAAGCCAACACAATGAAGGTGTTGGAGGCTGCAATGAAGGCAAACCAAAGGCCGCAATTTAGGCAACTAGGGGCGGACCGCAATTAAGGCGGAATTTCCAACACAAATATATGTGAGATCCATATGAAGCAGAAACTCATGCTCTAAAGGCAAGTTATTTATAAAGGGATACCACCAAACTAAATATACAAGGAACTATAAGTTATAATTTCAACCAACATAAAAGAAAGGTGCAAAAATAAGTTCATAAAATTGAAAAAGAAAGGCTTGGGAAAGAACCAATATGCCTGGTTTGGCCAATGATCAAGGACCGGTTTAACATTATACTGAGCGCTGCAGCTGATAAAAGCTTGTACATTTCATTCCCAAAACCTGCCTCGGCAGTCTTTCCAAGAACAAATCCATGTCTACAAAACTTATCAGGGGGCAAATCCCTGACTCTTGAAGCACCTGAAACAAAAAAAATTCAATGTCATGAGAAGTGCCCAATAATGACTTGGATTTTTCAGAAAAACAAAAATAAGAGTTAAATATCGTTTTATTCCATGTAATCATATAGATTTTTTTAGTCCGTCTACTAAGAATGCAGTTTTTAGTCCCTAAGAATGCAGTTTTGTAATCTGTAGAGACTAAAAACAAACACAAAAACTAAAATCATGGAGAGCAACTGTAAATTTTATTTTCTTCGATATGAAGCATGGACACCTGACATGACACTAACACGGACACATGTCTTAGGAGTGTCGAAGTAAAGGAAAAAAAAACAATTTTAATTAGGACAACGGTCTTAGTTGTCCGACATGTGTCGTACAAGTGTCATAGGACACAGACACATATCAGACACCGCGACACGGCTAGACCTAGAGGTGTCCGTGCTTCATATTATATTTACATTTTCATAAGTTATCCTGGAGAGTTTATGAAAGTAAGCTGAAAACCACTTATGGAAATGTCATAACTCATAAGCAGTATTCATAAGCACTCTAATTAGTTATGCTAGTAAATATGCTAAGCATAGAAATTTCACATCTTGAAAAAGAAAAAACAAAAACAGAATAACTGGAACACAATAAGAAAACATTAACAAGCTCATGTTTTGTTCATTTAGATCCTCAAAATCTAAAAAAACCAAACAAACCAAAAACAGAAACCACAAGAAACAAATGTTTTACCATTCAAAACAAAATGCTGCTCGATAATTCTCCTAACTCTAAACATCTCCTTAACAACAAACCCATTTTCAAAATCCTTTCCCATCTCTTCCACCGTGGCACACGGTCTGGACGTCGGTGGCGAAAACGTTGTTGTCAGACGTGGCTCCTCAGTAAACGTCTCGCCACCGACATCCAAACCGGTGCTATTAAAATCAAGAAACTCATCAGAATCTCTAGCGTAATCAACTTTAATTACTGGTCCTGGTCGTGGATCTAACGGTCTTAATGCCATTATTAATAATCCTACACCAGTTATCGTTGCACACATAACGAGAAATGGTTGAAGTAACATTCTTCTCCTTCTTCCACCTCCATATCTCATTCTCTCTCTAACAAAGAAACAGAGACCCTCTTTTTTTGTTAAGGTGTGGATCTAATGTGTTCTGTGTTTGTTTTGTGTTGTGTTTGTGTTTGTGTTTGTTTAACACACGTGTTGAACTGAGATTACTCGGGTTGTGTTTGTATGATTGGTGCGCATTACACGCTTCTCCGACAAATAGTATAAGACTGAAACCCAAAATGGTCATTAACAAAAAAATTCAGGATAAGTCACAATTAAATCTTAAACACATTTCACCGCAAAAAGAAATATTAGTCTATGTTTGTTATAGCGGTACGATTGCGCTAGACACACGTAGAGCTGTCAAAACGGATCGGTCTGTTTAGCCTGATTAGTTATAGAATTTAGGTCTTAAATATTGAGCCTAACCTTTTATGGGGTTTTTAGTCCGACCCTTAAAAATCAGGTACCTGTTAGGGCTAACCCGAATAGGCCGTTGGTAGCCCGTTAGCCTACATAACAAAAAAAAACCATATAAATTATATGAGAACTCAAATTATATGTATATTTTAAATGATTTTTTACTTAGTTGATTGTCAAAGTAAAAAATAAAAGTGAAAATTCAATTAATTAACACACAAATATAAAAGTAATATAAAATTATATTTACTCGTTTCATTATTTATAATTTTAAAGATTGAATATATAAATATCTATAACTATAACATATGTAATTTATTTAAAATTGTTTTCCTCACCGTTTCAGTTTACGACGTTTGTACGAAAAATGTTACAATTTTTTTTGTACTAGGCATTATTTAAACATATTAAAATATTATTTATAAGAAGCTTTATAGGAGTATTTTATAGTACTTTTTTTTAAAAAAAAATGTAATTTTTAATACTGGCCAGCCCGCGGCCTGTGTAGGGCCCGCTCGGGTAGTATATTTTAAGCCCGTTTTTCGAACCGGGCTTTTTGGCCTGACCTGATAAAGCCCGAAGTCCATTAGGACCGGCCCTAAAAGGGCCGAGTAGCCCGTTTTAACAGCTCTAAACGCACGTTTGGACAAACTCTACAATTAGCAGCTTCTCAAAAACCAGGGCAAATGTATATAGGGACGCGATATTTTTCTTGTTGCCGCTAACCAAACACTCTCTTAATCACATTCAAGTTGGCCTAAGTGGTAGTTGGTATGAGACTTTGAAGTGTGTTTCTAAAGTCTGATGTTTGATTCTCTCTAGTGTCAATTTAAGTATGGTAGTTTAGCTTCTTTAAAAAAAAAAATCAAAATATGCAAATTTTAATAGATTTGTAAACAATCAGAGAGTCTAAAGAATGAGAACGTCGACCAAACACAACAACAATCGTTTGAAATGAAGCAATTCATCAATCCATAAGGAGGAAGACATATTTTAAAGACCCAATCTCAAATCCGAGCTAACAAATCACGAACTCAACCTCACAAATGCAACCTCAAAATCAAACCCGTATTTGAAACACATGTTTTATTCCTTGTAAAAACAAACAAGAACATTTAAGTCTTTTAAGTAAACTATCATGTAAAATATTATGTTTTTTCTCCTAATTATTTTATCTACATCTTTTGTCCCTCAGACCCTTTATGGTTTACATTCAATGCACAAGGGAATGAAATATAATTTTCAAAGTATTATTATGATTAAAATGTGTTTTGTCAAGATCACATGACAACCTAGAAATAGAAATTGAGGAGATGTGAGACTCCTCCTTGATGCTCTAGATGCTACCATTTCTCTTGAACCGTCAGTTTTGAATGTCTATTTATGTGTGGAAGGAGCTCTATTTATAGGCATATTTTCTGTTGGTTTTGGGTTGAAATTCTTAGCTTTTTTTCCAACCCATGGAGAAAATACAAAAAAAATTGTATTTTTTTCAAAACAACACGCGCAGGGCATATGGCAGCTAACAAAGAGCAAAAGCTCTCTGCCCATGCGCGGGGGGCGGGGCCTCAGTTTTAGGTGCCGAAACTTCATTTTTCATGTTCTTTGAATAGCTTCCTTATACTTATTCATGGGATTTGTGATAGAATTTCCCCAACTTGTAATTTCTTCAAAGCCTTATCGAACCTTGATAACCTTCATTTCATATCTTCCAAAACTTTCATGAGGTGTCTTGGTTGTCATCTGATTTTTCAATAAAAGGACTCAAAACACCTATGAAAAATTACACGATTGAATTAAAAACATTACAAAATGTCCATTAAATCATGATAAATTTCTCTAAAACTCCACTATAATGACTCAATTGTCTACTAAGCTGATTAAAAAAAACTAGAAATAACGTAAGATGACATGTCATCGTATATTACTTTTGTTTTTTCTAAAAATATTCTTGTATCACCAAAGCTGCATCTAACTTCAATTGAGCTATCTTCTCTTGATTCATTCGACTTTCAAAATGACCACCAATAATATTTATTTGATTCTGAATACTCTTCAGCTTCTCCTCAACCTTAGTAACTTGCACATGTACATTGTCAATGACATTCTTGTTCCAAGGCTTCAACTTTTCTTTTAACAACTTTAACTTTATGGTAAGGATATACATTGGAAAACCAACAAAACTGATACTCCAGCAATCAGGAATTCTAGACTTGCAATCACTATGTTTAGACCACATCTTTGTGAATCTAAATTGAGAAACAAATCTTGCATCACTATTTCAAAATTCTAATAAGATTGGTTAGGGGTCTGAGATGTGTTTGACTAAAGTAAAACAACAAATAACAGTACATTGATCAATCTAGGGGTGTAAGTCGGACAATTTTGGTTGGATTTAACCAAACTCAATATCCAAATTATGTAGGGTATTTTGATTTTCGTGAGGTAAAATAACCACCTATCACACTCTTGGGCAGAGTTGGAGAAATCCACTAATTTTTGGTAATTGGGTTGGATAGTAAGATACTCAAATTATTTTATTTTATTTTTGTTAATATTAAATGACTAAATGATGAGTCCTATTTTTTTTTTTCATAAAAATTACTCAACTTTTTTATTTTCTTAAAAAAATTGTGTAACCTATTTTCGTTATATTTTAGCGTCATAAAATAATAAACGATAATATCAACTAATAAATTTCATCATAAAATACTTATAACAAACTAAAGTTGTATGACATAAAATTGCATTAGTATCAAAATAACTATACAACAACCTAACTTGTAACCTTAGAATGTTTTGATTTTCAATATAAAGAATGTCTTACGTCAATTTTGGAAATGGTCTTGATTTATTACCAAAACCTTCGGTCTTGTCCTTCTTCCCTATGAAAATAAAAATTAAAATATTGACATTATTGGGTAAGTGAGTTAATTGGTTCTAGTTTTACCTAAAATCCATTATTTTCTTCATTTTTTAAAACCATGTCAATCCAATTACCCAACCCAACTCAGTTTTTCGGGGTTTTGGATGGGTTTGATCGGGTTGACCCAACCCATTTTGGTGACTAGTCTCAATTTTTTCAGTTTTTAATTTCCATTTGTTATTTCAAGTTTTCTACAATATCTTACGAGTTCTTTTTTTTTTGTCAAGTAGCCTAGTGACTAGAATTCACCTTATAAGGTGAATAAGTGGGGTGTTCGGAATTCGAACCCCAATAATGCATTGTCCGTGCCAACTGAGTTATGCTCAAGGGACATATCTTACAAGTTCTATTGATTTCAAACATGGGTGTCCACCTATCAATTTATATACACCTATAATAACGCGCTAAATATCTTGATCTTAGAGTTCTATGCGAATCTTGTTTCTTATTTTCATTTGAGCTTGTATAATTTTTTCATACTTTTAATCTACGTAATGTAATCTTTCCCTTGACTCTGTATTTATTTTAATTTTTTTTAATGCAGAAATTCCCGGAAGTTCAATTTAATAAAATTGACAACATATATCCTTTAGTGGAAACACTCATTATGTCCACTTTAAATATTGGTTTTGACAGAGTTAATCACATTCCAAAGTGTTATCTTAGGCTTTCTTCATTCCTTAAGAATTATTGTATTTTAAGACTCTTTCCCTTCAAAAATAGGTTGGACCACAACAAAAAGGATCCATACAAGTAGTAGAAAGATTTATCTTCCTCAAAATGGCCTCATTACTTTCCTAGTTCCTCTTTCAGAGAGAAGGAACAATTATTAATTAGGGTTAATTAAGTTTTTAATCCCTATAAATATTCACAGTTTTGTATTTAGTCCCTACAAAATATAATCGCACTTTTTAGTTCCTGACATTTTTCTTAAGCATTTTAGGGAACAAAAATATTGATGAAAATTTTTCACAGGGACTAAAAATGCTGATGACATTTTTTATTAGGACTAAAAATGTTGATGAAAAATTTTATAAGGACTAAAAACTATGGTTTTATTTTGTAAGGACTAAAAACAAAATTCTGAATATTTATAGGGACCATTTACTTAATTAACACTGTTAATTATAAGTTATCATGTATCCTTTAGGTTTTGTTTTTGCTCATAATGTCAATTTTTTACCATATGAATCAATAACATCAATATAAAATTATATGATAATATAAGTTTGATTTATGTATTCTGCTCAGTTTAAAATTTTGAAGGATTCATTTCCTTCACCATTAGTCTACAGTCATTCAAACAAGTTCGAAGATAAGTTTGAAGGTAATACATATCATTAAAACACATCCAGGAGCTGAAAAATAATGCAGGATACAAGATATCAAAAGAAGAGAGAACAGTGTCCATAAATAAGAATGTTGGCATAGTGTGATCTTCATTTATATCAATTTGACTTGACTATGTATATCTGTACCAGTTCTAACGTAAAAAGATTATGAATCGATAGGAGAACACAAAGTTTCAATTATACTGTTGTATTACATGAAAGTATACTAGCATTCCTAGAATACTAACTCCACATGAATATTATCATACTTCTTTCATAGCATATCAAACATATTCATTTTGAAGATCAAGTACATAAACTCTTAATCAAGTCATCCAACAATGTATTATCATATCGACATTATTTCTCAAGTTTAATAGCATAATCAAGCAATATATACAAGTCCACATTTACACATAGTCACAACATTTACCAAATTTCGCAAATGCACATAATAACCAAATCACATAGTCAAATATGTCACATTTCACAAATCTCAAGTGCATGCAATGTCCTAGACACTTCTACATGCATGTGGTACCAATTTTAGATTCGGAGATAATATTACCAAGTAATCCACTAACGTAATCCCCTCCGATTACGTTCTTCACCAACTAACATAATCCCCTCCGATCATGTTCTTCACCAAAAGACTCAATATGACTATGAGTGCATGGATTTACAAGTAAAGATTCGACAATGCAAAATTCACAACGCTATATTATATAATCCAGCCCATCATATAATATCTTCACCAAAACTCATCATTGCATCATCAAGCATTTACATCTATACAATCAACAAGTCATAATCAACGAAAGAGTCATCAACATAATCATCATCAACAATTATCACCACTAGGAAACAACATCGTTTCACAAAGCACAATTCACAAATAGACGGACAATCAACCACATCATGATAACCAGCATATCATACACCCATTAATCATTGGTTCATTTTTATTTCCTTTTATTATCATGAATACAAAGTCATTTGCAAGTTATTTGATCATAAATCTTTATTTTGACAAAGTTCGTCTATTTTCACAAAATCACCTATTTTGACATTTTTCAAAAAAATCAAGTTTCATGTTCATTGTTACACAAAACAAGTCATAGCCTCATCATTTCGTTTGAGAAAACCAAGTTTCGGATATTCCAAGTTCATGTGCATTTTTCACTTAAAGTTCATCTCAAAATCATAAAACAAATTTAATCCAAATCAAATGATGTTCCAGTAGCTTTATGAGTTAAAACAACATTTTTTTTAAGGTGAGATGCGCCAGCCCATTCATTAGTGCACCACAAAGGCGACACACGAGAACCCAAGTAGCAAGCTACTAGACAAACTCTCTCCCTAGAAAAAGTAATTTAATATCGTGTGAACCATTGGTCCACATATCATATATTAAACTGATAAGAACAGATACTACACTTGATCTTAGCCAAAAGGCCGAGAAAGGCATTTGAGTTAAAACAACTTCAAAACACATCAAAAAGAATATTTTGTTGTGGAGTTCTACGAGAAGAGAACTCATGCATAATTTCATGTTTTTCACAAAAAGTTTCAAATGGCTCATTTTCAAATTCACCACCATAATCACTTCTGACTTTTAAAATTTTCATTTTTTTTCTTTAGTATGTACTTGTGTGTAGAAGTAACTAAACACCTCATATGATTCATCTTTAGTTATAAGGAATTTAACCAAAGTCCATCTGTTGTAATCATCAACAATGACTAATTCATACTTTTTTCCACTGATTGATGATGTACTTACTGGTCCAAACAAATCACTATGAAGTATTTTTAAGGGTCTAGAAGTAGAAACAATGTCTTAAGATTTAAAAGATGATTTCACAATTTTTCCCTTCTAACATGCACCACAAAGTGTATCTGAGTATAGTCAATGTCTAGTAAGCCTCTGACCAGTTGTAACTTGCTAAGCTTAGAGATTAATCTCCAATTAGCATGTCCCAATCTTCTGTGCCACAACTATTTCTTATCACTCACTGACAAAGAACAAACTACCTTCTGATCAGTCAGTTCTGAAAAATTGATTTGGTAAACATTGTTCTTTCTTTTACCTTTGAACACTGTGAATTTGTCAGTTTTGTTGATTACTAAGCAGTTGTTCTTATCAAACATCACTTCATTACGATTATCACAAAATTGACTTATGCTAAGTAGGTTATGTCTTAGTCTATCAACAAACCAAACATTATTAATAAAGATAGAAGAGTTACCAATAGTTCCCATACCAATAATCTTGTATGTCTGGTTTCCTCCAAATTCCACAGTTCCTCCCTCTTTCATGGTCAGGGTTAGGAACATATACTTTTCTCCTTTCATGTGACACGAGCAACCACTGCCTAAGTATCATGATTTTTGTTTTTCCTTTCCTATTAAGAATATTTGCAACATAAACAATTTCAAACTTAGGTACCCATATCTTTATGGGTCATTTTGGGTTAGTTCTGAAGGGTTTAGTCTTCTTTTGTGCATTATGCTTGAAGTTATATTGCTTAGGTTCATTTAAGACTTTAGGTTTAACACCTTTAGGTCTTAAATCCAATGTAGAAACAAAAGTTGACCTCTTTTGAACCTTAGTCTTCAAGACTCTAGATTCAGTGTTCATCCGAACCTGAGATTTAGATTCCGGTCTCTTCAGAATCTGAATCTTTGAATTCTTAGGTCCAGAATTATTCAAAATCTTAGGCTTAGGAACCTTTGATTATGATTTAATCAAAGTCTGGGATTTAAAAGCTTTAGGTTTTGACTGGCTCTGAACTTCAGTTTTGTCAGCTCTGGCACAAAATAAGCATTTAAACCTTTCCTAATGCAATCAGAACAAGGTGGAGGAGTGGCCTTGGTTTTACCAAACTCTTTAGTAAATCCAATTCCTTCTCCCTGGTTCCTTCTGACATTATAAATCATAGAAGCAACATTGCTTCTAGCAATACCAGTCAAAGTAAACTCTTGAAGTGAAGTATGTTGCTCACTTAAGGGTTTTTTGGACCACTTATCAGTCAATTGTTTAAAATATTTGTTTTCATCTTCTATATTTTCCATATCCAAAAGAGTTCTTTCATGTTCTCTGAGTAACTTAATATATCTTTCTAATAGACTTTTTAACTCTTTAGATTTGGTTTGATAATGACTGATAAGTTCTTTGACAAAATCAATAAGTTCAGGTCTAGTAAGTTTGGAGTATACCTTATTTTCATCCTCAGAGTCTGTTTCAGATTCTACATCAGAAACTGCTATAGCTACCAAAGCTAAATTAACTTATTCTTCAACTCCCTCCGTCTCAAATTCTGATTCCTTATCAAGATCATCCCAAGCAGCCATCATACTTTTCTTGATCTTGTTTCTAAAATTGATGGATTTGAAGTTTGTTTTCTTTGACTTCTCCTTTGAGTTGTCCTTTTGCAAATATGGACAATCAACAATGAAGTGACCAGGTTTCTTGCAGTTGAAGCATCCCTTATGATCTTCTTTCTTTGAACTTGATCTATTATAGCCACTGATTTTGTGTGTGAACCTCTTGTTTCTTTTAGCCAGATACTAAAGTCTTTTAGAAAGCATAGCCTGAAGTAGATAAAATAGTCAGAAGGAAGGGGGGGTTTGAATTGTGACCCTTTAAAAATTATTCTGTAACTTAATGAGTAATTCTCAAGTTGAAACTTGGAATTATTAAGTTAGTACCAGACTTCAGAACGTTCTGATGTCTGAGAGTGTAAAAAACAATTTAACAAAGTAAATGTGTTTGTGTGTGTTTTGTGTTTGCAGTAAGTAAAGAGTGAAGGGAAGAGAAAGAGCACACAAAGAGTTATAGTGGTTCACCCAACGTGGGCTAGTCCACTCCTCACAATCTTGTGAGAGTTTCCACTATGATGCTTGAGATAACCTCTCAAATCCTGCACCTTACAACCTTTGTTCACCTGA
>Ga0228710_1003659_pt1 | contig 24389 bp, 8 predicted proteins | sample MedpolnodulmetaG_FD_177995 | JGI IMG/M metagenome (GOLD analysis project Ga0228710, IMG submission 177995) | Root nodule microbial communities from Medicago polymorpha collected in Santa Monica, California, United States - pink nodules | ecosystem: Host-associated > Plants > Roots > Nodule...
TATATATTTGATATTTTACATTAATGTGCTGGCTTCGTTTTTAAAATTTTGCCATATTTCATACCGGTACCCGTACCTCTGCATCATAGGACTTTAAAAGTAGGTTAAGCATTTTGCACTAGTGTGCGTGTGTGTGTGTGCGTGTGCGTGTGTTATCGTCCATGAAGCAAGGATACGGACACGACACGGACACTGACACGCCGACACAGCTAATAATTTGAAAAATTCACATAATTAAGTGTAATTACAAGTGTCGGTGTCGTGTCGGTGTCGTGTCGGTATCGGACACGACACATGTCCGACACCGGGACACGCCTAATCCGAGGAGTGTCCGTGCTTCATAGGTTATCGTGTTTTATTGTATAATGTCATTTTCATTTATTAGCCTATTTCAATTCATATGTATTTTTTTAGAGGAATTTAATGATATGTTTGTTATTTGAACTTATCTAAATTTCAGCTTCAATACCTATGTTCTTTGTTTTAAATTTAATTTGGAAAAGAACTTTGTTGTTAAGGGAAAAATTGTACAGAAAAATGCCCGACCAAAATTTGTAGTTACTTTTAGAGTTCCTTTTATATTATGGTATATATTACTTTGTGATTTTATGTTATATGTCTTTCTTGTCATTCTTTACTTTTCTAAGTTATGTTTCTTTTCAATAAAGTTTTCTGTTTATGACATTTTGGAATTTGCATTTGTTAGAAACAAGGTCCAGATAGTGACAGCTGGTGCAGTGCCTCCTCTGGTGGAGCTCCTCAAGATACAAACTAACGGTATACGAGAATTGGCTACAGCCGCAATCTTGACACTCTCATCTGCTGCACCCAACAAGCCTATTATTGCTGCTTCTGGAGCTGCTCCTCTCCTTGTTCAGATTCTCAAATCTGGAAGTGTTCAAGGCAAAGTTGATGCTGTTACAACCCTCCATAATCTGTCCTCTAGCACCGAGAATCCCATTGAACTTCTTGATGCTAGCGCTGTTTCCCCTCTTATCAACCTCCTTAAAGACTGTAAGAAGTATTCAAATTTTGCAGAAAAAGCTACATCACTACTCGAAATCCTTTCCAACTCTGAAGAGGGACGGATCGCAATCTCACTTACAGAAGGTGGAATTTTAACCCTAGTAGAAACAGTTGAAGATGGATCACTTGTCAGCACAGAACATGCTGTTGGAGCGTTGCTATCATTATGTCAAAGCTACCGGGATAAATATCGGGAACTAATCCTTAAAGAAGGAGCGATTCCGGGTCTGTTACGGCTGACAGTAGAGGGCACAGTTGAAGCACAAGATAGAGCTCGCATGCTTCTGGATTTACTCAGAGATTCTCCTGAAGAAAAAAGACTAGACTCCTCGGTTTTGGAGAAAATTGTATACGACATGGCTGAAAGGCTAGATAGAGTATCGGTAGATAAAGCTGCTGAAACTTCCAAATGATTGTTGCAAGATATGGTTCAAAGGAGTATGTAAAACACAGCATGAACTGGATATTGCATAGATCTGCATATCTTTCCATCCTCTATGATTCACTCTACTTGATAAGTAGCGCCTTTTTTGCTCAACAAGAAGCTGTGCACAATTGAGTTTCAACTTGTATATATGTGGTTTTTTCTCTCTCTGACTCTGATTTTTCTTTGGGCCAGTTAGTGTTTTAGCTAGATAACCATTCAAAGGGTGTCTAATGATGTTTACCAGTCTAACTTGGGGTTGATCTGTTGATTTTTCATGACTTCATAATTACACTGTATATCTCAGCCAGGATAGTGCACATATAAAAGAGTATGCAGTTGCATGTACTAACCCCACCTCCCCTCCCCAATTGAGTTGTGATTTTTTCAAGGTTTTAATTAGACATGGATTTTCCAGCCTAAAGCAATCAACAATCTCTCTGTCTCTCTCTTCCTCTCTTAAGTAGTTGTATGTTTTAATATTCTATATTTAAATTGATAACTTATACGACTTCAATTTATACATGAGTTTCTCATAAGTATTTAGAATCAGTTTGACAATTATTGTGATTCTAAGAATTTTTAAAGAAACTATTCGCTTCGATTGCTTTCACAAGATTAAACTGAGAAGTACCCTTCTCCCTCATTTTTGAATAAGATAGGACGATTAGATTTGCCAAGAAAATTAGTAATATATTTTATTCCCTATTATTATATGCAATTGTTCTAGTCCCTCAAACTATATGCAATCTGATTGACAGAATAATTTGGCCCAAAAAAAAAAGGGTTTCGTTTTGGAATGACCTATTAGGGGGTATTCCAAAACAATTTTTTTTTTCACAGGGGGTAAATAAAAAAAAAATACAGGGAGAAAACCGGAAATGACCTATATTACAGGGGGTAAAACACTATTAAACCAAAACAAAAAAAAAAATACACTACAAAAATCAGATTCTTCTTTGTATTGCATATCCCTCAGATACTTCTAAGCTCTATGAAAGATTATAACTTTACATGCTTAGTCACTGTACCTGCAAGTTGCTCTCTTTTGAAGGACAATATCTCAAACCAACATATTTGCAACTTTAAGAAAATAGAATATAACATCTACATGTTTGCTCGTTACATGCAAAAATAAACTCTGGGTTTGAATCCAAATTTGAAAATGCAGTAATCTTGAGGAGAGTTTTGCCACTCATTGGATCCTAACCGGCTCGAGACATTAGTCTTTGTAGTCGTGCTTAAAGGATATCCGATAGTGATGCATTTCTTTTTCCCAAAATTCTTCTCAACTATACTCATCGACAAACAGATGAGGCTACAACTATGAACTCGACTTCTATGGTTTACACATGAGGCTAACTAACATGTTGATGCAATGGCCATGGTCACTGAAAAGAGCAAAAGCATAATTGAACCATTAAGCATTTGATGGATTAAAATTAAAATTATATGATAAATCTATTCAGAGTAGAATTTGTCTCTAATTTGCCACAGCAGGTCGGGATGATTGCTTGGAACACTACTAGAAAATTGGATTTTAGAGTTGGATTTTGGCATCGGCCCCAATTTAGCATCGGTTGTACCTACGGTAGCATCGGCGTGACTCTGAAATGGTAACGATGAAGGGTCGTAACAGTAATGATGTTGTCATGCAAGATGCATGTAACTAAATGACACACTGATAACATTGCTTTATAGTCGTTGTTGACAGAATCATAACCAAGTTCACGATGGTCAAGCAAAACACTGCCAATTAGGTCCAAAATCAAAAGGGTTGGAAGGAATGAGCTTGAATTTCTTAGTGGTTGGATTCGATAATATAATATTCCTTTTGAATGTACAAAGGAGACAAAGAACTCAAATGTATCATCACCAGGATCACCCTCCCAAGGTGAAAATGTTTGATGCTTTCGGTTGAGAGGACCTTTTTGCCATTGTTAGTGACTAATTTTTTATACAAACAAAAACGATATATTCCATAATATGGTATCGTACATGTCATCTTCTCGCGGACATCATACATTGTGACCATTAACATTAAATTGTTTAAATATACAAACAAATATGATATGTTGCAATTTATTCTGAAAAAGTTTATTTCTATAAGTTATCTAGAGACAAATTAATTTTAATTTTTTTGATAAATAAATAAATATTAGTGAGAGCAAATCTTATCAGAGACACTATCTGCCGAGAGTTTAATTTCTTCGGCTAAATCTAATTCCAGTTGATACAAAATTAATTTGCAAACATTTAATAAAGTTATCAATTTTTTTTGTTAAATAAAGTTATCAATTTATTAAGTATTTATTTAAAATAAACATGCATACATGCAAATAACTTTTATTTTTTTACAAATGCATGCAAACAACACGTGTAACTTGTAAGTCTCTAACTCGGAGACTTTCCTTTTTTTTCTTTACAAAATGAATTTGGATCATTGGATATATTAATTTTTTTATGAAGTTAAATTAGCATATTTAAATTGATATCAAAGAGAATCAGATCTGAGATTTTGAGGAGGTGCACACTCTCAGATCTTAAGTCAATACCATCAGACCAACCCAAGTGGGTTTATATTTTTTTTCCTTTTAAACTCTTAATATCATTAATTTGCATATAAAAAATTCAATAAAACACATTGATATTTTTAAAAATAATAATTAGTTTTTAATTTAAGCATATAAACTTTCTTATATCGGTATATGCAAAATTTGATTTTTGAGATATAAGCACATACAATCTGTAATTAGGTGAAGTGCAAATATTTAACGATATTTTGTATAGAAAATAAAAAATGTTTAATATAAACACTTAATAATGTTGATGTTTTGAAAATAGTCACAAGTTTTAAAAAATTTATCATATCGACTATCGCATATCACTATATACAAAATTTCTTATGAATATATAAACATATAAAATCCTAAACGAGTGCAATACAAATATTAACGGTGTTTTGCATATTAAATTAAAAGTGATTTAATAGAAGGGAAGTGCTATATAGCACGATACCTAAATCACACGAAATTCAACGACATGCATATTAAAGTGATAGCAGAACAAAAAAGCGGAAGATATACGATAAGTAAAAAAAAAAAAAAAACATGTTTATATGAGTTATCTAACGGCTTCAAACAGTTGTGTGTGTATCGTGCTTATCATATCGAGTTTCAAAATTTTATCATATCGATTTTCTCATATATGTACATTAAAATTTGTTTTCGCATATATAAACAAATAAAATCCAAAACTGACGTATTTGACTATTTAATATATTTTTGTATGTATAAGAGAAAAATATTTAATAGAAACATTACATTAATATTGTTAATTTTCATTTAATATATTTAATCATTCGACAATAATTTTTTAATTATTTTAATATAATTACCGCAATATTATGTGATCCGTGCAAAAGTACCGGCATTTTATTAGTTTTTTTAGGCAAAATGAAATTTAAATTAAAATAAAAACAAAGATAGAAAGACTAAGGGCCATGAGACATGAACCACATACAATCCATATGTAAATACATCATGATAAACTATACCAAGTGGACCAGTCCTAATCTATTTTAACAAAAATTCACTAGTCACAGACGCAATCCAACGAACCTGCGCACGAACACGAAACCAAGGTACATAAAATATGAAGAGTAAACTTCTGTAAAAAGTTAGGATTTAAAAAGCATAGTAGAATTTGTAGTATCATTTATTAGTTGTTGAAAAGCATAGTGGAATTTGTAGTATCATTTAAAAAGAGATCATATTAGTTGTAAAAAAAAAAAAGTTCTCTTATGGTAGGAGACCTAAAGTGTCTCCCACCCTAAACGACATCCTTAACGACATCATATATCATATAGTAAAAAAATTAAAGAAAGATTTGATATGCCAGAACGTGAGTTTAAACTTGTAATTTCCAACTTTACATCACTTTTTTTTTTTTTAAAGGAACTTTACTTTACAACATTTATTGTGTATATTTTGCTTTCGGAAGAAAAAACTTAGCTGTATATATATTATGTTGCTGAACACTTATAAGTTTTCTACATAAACTACATTACGTATGAAATTGCGGGAAATTGTCACTTCTCAACACTTCAGGATATAAAATTACTCCTCTAGCCATTATTATATAAATAAATAAAAACTTCAATGGTCATTATTTTAACAAAGGGTTATTTTTTTACTGAAATTTTAAACAAAAGCTCACTGGTACTTTAGAACTATTAATTTAATCCAAAAATATTAATACAAGTATTTGAACAAATAAAACATTTTACATAATACAAGATCGAACTTTTGAAATATTTGTCGAATGACCAAACTGAACAAAGTGTTCCAAAACATAAAAAAGGTCGATAGTTAGGGACGGATGTATTAAGGGGCTATGTGAGGCTAATGCTCTGCATCTAACTTCCCTATTTTTTTTATATTATAAATAAGGTAATAGTTATTTTGGTCCCTGAATGTGTAGTGAATAGTCACAATAGTCTCTCAATGTATTAAAATTTTAAAATAGTCTTTGATTTTGCACCTTGTTAGTCAAAATAGTCCTGAAGTACAATAAGTAAGTATATTAAAAGACTAATATGATAATATTAACAAATTATTTTAATGTTAGAGACTATTTTAACTAGAAAAGTGTACAATCAAGGACTATTTTAAAATTTTGATACATTGAGAGACTATTATGGTTACTCCTTACACATTCAGGGGCCAAAATAATTACTACCACTTATATAAATAAAACACAATATGTTAAGAATAAGACTAATAAGTCAACAACCTTGTGCAAAACTTGTGTAAACAAATAAGTGCAACACATTTGCTATGATTTATAAGCTTTTGAAGTTAGTTTTGTTTTTGTTGATAGCAAGTACAAGTGTTAGTAACTTAGTCAGATTTTAACCCCACATGCAAAAAAATGTCTGGATAGGCCCCTGTCGATAGTTTTCTAATCATTGTAATGTGGTTTTCTTCTTATGATAGTTTTTTCTACAATTTTTTTATTTGTTAAAAGATTGATAGTAGAATTAACATATCACACTAGTTTATGGTAATGTTAGTCTTTTCTTTTTTTACTAAAAACCCCTAATGGTGAGAATCTCATACATTAAAAAAAAATTATTGATTGTCAATTTTTACCAATGCATAATTTTAAAAATGTATTTTAAATTTTAATTAAATTGGATTTAACTGAAATTTTAATTAAGTGAATATAAATTGTCTTATTAAATTTGGCTCATCAAATTAGTTACAAAGCAAAAAGAAGAAAAATTGATAAAGGGTAATAAAGGAATTGTAGCTTTATAGAGAATTGCTTTTGGACGATAGAATCAATTCTAAAAAGCTAAACCAAACAACATTCAAAACTCAATTTTTATTTTTGAGGTTTGTAGAAGTGCTTCTTGTTGCTGCCGAAAAGTCAAAACAAACATATCTATATCATGACTTTGGGACTCATTATTGCACCCATGTGTCCCTTTTCCCCACGTCATACCTTTGTCTCCTTCTTACCTCCCCACCTCATCATCCAAGGTGCGTATTGCACCCAAATCTTCTTCTATCTCAATCTCACACTTTCTTCTCTTCCGTAATCAATAATTTCTTAATCTCAAATACTACTTAATTAATTAATTAACAAAAGCCTCTATTATTGAGTTGACATAAACTTTCTGTCACTGTGACACACACAAACGTTGGTGTCAGTGATTTCCCTTTCACTTGATTCCTCATTTGCGAAGATCCCAAGATTATCAGGTTAGTTTCCATTTCTACACTCAGATCTTGCAATTTAGCCGAAAGGGTATTTCTTAGATCTTCAAAATTTCATTACTTGCCCACATCTTAATAATCATAAAAATCGAAACTTTATACCTCTAATTACTATTTTAATCCATTTTAGCTTAAAGGGTATCTTTAATTTTTCATTTTTATGCAGGAAATAAATCTTGGGGTTGATTTAATAGTGATTAAGAATGTTGGGTCGGTCTGCATTTTCTAGACCTGGAGGTTTCAGACCAGAGAATTTAGGTCAGAATACTATGGCCATGATTGGGAATGTTTGTTTCTCAGTGTTTGTTATTGGTGTTTTGGTTTTCACTATTATGGCTGCTACTTATGAACCTGAAGATCCTCTGTTTCATCCTTCAACTAAGATTACAACATTGTTCACTTCTAAGTCCAATGCTACTTTTAAGTCTGATAATAGTGTTGTGAGAACTGGTGAGGATTTTCTGGCTACTAATGAGTCTGTATTTGGCTCTATTCTTAATATGACTGATGTTGATAACTCGGTTAGCGGAGAGACTAATGAGGCTGAGGTGACTCAGTGTGAGGGGAATTCAGGTCCTATTGATTGTAAGAACCCTGAGGTTTTTCATTTGATGATGAGGGCTACTATTGAGAAGTTTAAGGATGTTCATTTTTATAAATTTGGGAAACCTGTTCCGGGTTCGAATGATAGTACCTGTGATATGGCATGGAGGTATAGGCCGAAGGATGGGAAGGCTGCGGCGTTTTATAAGGATTATAGGAGGTTTGTGATTGAAAAGTATGAGAATTGTACGTTTAGTGTTGTTAGTATGGGGGATTATCATACTGGTATGAATGCGAGGAAGAGGAAGAAGAATCAGAAGGCTGGACTAGAGAAGACATCGTCGAATCTGGATCAGGTGAATGCATTGCCGGTTGTTGGAGAATTTGTGAATGACAGCCTCCCTGTAGTTGAGTCGGAAAGTTCATTTAGTCAAGGTAAATACTTGGTTTATGTGGGTGGTGGAGATAGGTGTAAGAGCATGAATCATTTCTTGTGGAGTTTCTTGTGTGCTCTAGGAGAAGCTCAGTACCTAAACCGAACATTGGTTATGGATTTGAGTATATGTCTGTCTTCGATTTACACTTCATCGAAGCAGGATGAGGAAGGCAAAGATTTTAGGTTTTACTTTGATTTTGAGCATTTGAAGGAGGCGGCATCTGTGTTGGACAAGGATCAGTTTTGGGCAGATTGGAGTAAGTGGCAACAAAAAGATGGGATGAATCTTCATCTGGTCGAGGATTACAGGGTCACACCAATGAAACTTATGGATGTGAAAGATGCTTTAATCATGAGAAAGTTTGGAGATGTCGAGCCTGATAACTATTGGTATAGAGTCTGCGAAGGAGAGACAGAATCCGTTGTTCAAAGGCCATGGCATTTGATATGGAAATCAAGGCGGTTGATGGAAATAGTGTCTGCAATTGCTTCAAGGTTAAACTGGGATTATGACTCAGTTCATGTTGTGAGAGGGGAAAAGGCGAGGAACAAAGAGCTTTGGCCAAATCTTGATGCACATACTTCCCCCGATGCACTTCTCTCAACCTTACGGGACAAGGTTGACGAAGGAAGAAACCTCTACATTGCTACAAATGAACCTGATGCATCTTTCTTTGATCCCCTGAAGGATAAGTATTCAACTCATTTTCTCGATGAATATAAGGAACTTTGGGATGAGACTAGTGAATGGTACTCTGAGACAACAAAACTCAATAACGGCGTTCCAGTAGAATTTGATGGTTACATGAGAGTATCCATTGATACAGAAGTGTTCTTGAGAGGTAAGAAGCAGCTTGAAACTTTCAATGATTTGACCAGTGATTGCAAGGATGGTATCAATACATGTAATGTTGCTGAAAACTAAAATTTGTGTAAGATTCGAAATTCCGATGTTTCATACATTGAGAAAACATACTCACTTGTACTTTTAGTTCTTATGTGTTGCATTTGAGTTTTTGTAACCTTTAGTTGTGGCAGTGAGGAGTAAAACCATTTAGTTTTGTATTGTAAGAGTAGTGTTTCACCTTGGAATTTTTGAGGTTCTTAATTGATAGTATTTGTTTTATGCTTAAATCTCATGTATCTAATTATTGGCTGAAACAACACTGCATTATTATTATTAATTTTTTTTAATGATGCTTTATTTACTTTATTTTTCATAAGTTGTTTTAGTCTTCTGCTTCCTCACACCAATTCACTATTGCTGCCATAATAGCCATTTCAATTGTTACATGTCGGGGGTGTTGGCTACGCTATTTTTGGTACTTTATTGTGTTTCTCATGCTGAGAATGATGTTTTCTGAAGAAAAAGATGAGATATATTCCAACAAGGTATATGCTTTTTAAAGTCATGTTATTTGGGAAGTTTTTCAAAACTTTACATGCTTAGTAAAAAACGAACATTTGGGAAGTTTTCAATGTGACACTGAGCTATTAGGGTTAAGTTAAATATTAAGTAGAAAATGATTAAGTGTAGTTAAGCTTTCATGATACCTGGAAGAAAAAAAAATTAGTCTAAAAGGGCACTAATAAGTCACGAGGATTAGGTGAACTCAATGTACATACATAATCTTTTTTCAGTCCTACCTGAATTTTCATCATTTACATTTTTTTTGTGTGGTGAATGTCATTTCTAGTTATCACAAAGGTCACTAAGATTACACTTAAACCATTTATTATGGTTTAACATTCTCGGAATACAAGTAATTCTTTGACAATAATCACTCTTCAACTTTATTCACCTCACATTTTTTTAAAAACACATGATTTTGGAAATGTGTTTTGAACAATAAAAAAAAAACTTTTTTTGTCCATAAATACACGTCTAGAGGGGGGAAAAAACACCGTTAAATTTTCCTAGCCAACAATAAACCATTTTTTTTATATGTGTGATTTTGAAGGGACTTCAAAAACCTCTTAATTTATTAGAATGTATCTTCTGATTTCAATGAGGATTAATTTTGCCAATTAATTTATATTGAATAAAAATTATATTGAACCTCTTAATTATAACTTAGTGTAAAACCAACTAAGTTACTTTATTTTTTATTTTTTATCATCAAACAGATATTTAGTCTTTGGAAACAGGTACGCATGCATGCACACTCTATGATTTTCACTGTAAAATTAAACAGACATTTAGACATCAATCAATCAATAATAACAGTTATACGTGTCATTAGGTTTTTTTTTTAAACCAGCTGAATAATGCAAATAGAACACTAATTATAAGGGAATAAAAAGTACAAGTAACCAATAACATATTTTAATTTATAAATAAATAGTATTAACACAAGTAATATGTAATTAACATTCATAGAGTATCCCTACTTAAACAAATTCATAAATTATAAAAATGTCAAAGCCAATGGATTGGCAGCCTAAGGTTGGTTCTCCTCATGCTATTGTTCTTTAAGATGATTGCAATGTTACTCTAAAAAGTATCATTTTTCCCTCAGACAGGAAAACAATCCTTCCATCATTGTTGTAGATTCTTGATGTAAAAAATGCTTACTCTAGCCAATACCTAATGACTGCTAGAGTACACCACTTTCACTTTTTCATCCTTTCATTGCCATTGTTTTTTGGTATTATTAATTTTGAAGTTGTAATTGCAAATCACTTTGTAGAAAGTTTGGTTCTTAACAACAAAATGCTCCTTTTATAAGGTTTGGGTGGTATCGGTATTAATCCGCCTATAACAGCCGATTTCTAACTCTGACTCTCAAAAGTGAAACCAGATTATTTTTGCTCTTCCAACTTCCACCCTGGACTCTACCATTTCTCTCTTCTGAGCCATGTATGGCATATACAAAATTCAGGTAAGAAAAATGGAACGAAATCCTCTATTTCACCTAGCTTTTGATTTTATCACTCGAACAAGAGTAGATTTTGGTCTGGCATTTGAAATGGCAACTTGATGCTGGTTTCTACCGACTTTGTCAACAGTATATGGTTTGATCTCAAAAGTTCCTCTGGTGAACCCTCTGGAAACCTGAAGAATTGGAAACATCTAATTATTGCTCAGAAATGCAGGACTTGAAGATTATGAACCTTAAGAGAAAAAATTAATTGATATATCAATCAACTTCATAGTATGTTTTATCAATCAAAAATCAATTTTATACAGGCTTTATCGTAATCAATATTATAAGACATAAACCAACACCAGTAAAAAAAAATTCCAACTACTCACTACTAGTTGTGTCTGTTTTGATAAAGATTGTATTTCGAGCATTTTCCTTTGCATATTACAATTGTTTTCTGCTTCTTCTCAGATTTTCAAAACATTATATCATTTTAACGTTAAAGAATTAATTCAGTAGCATTTAACTTGTAAATGTAATTCTAAGGGTTCACAATCAGTATTAGTATTGGACCCCAAATGTAATTCTGTGGTAATATTAATTTTGGATGTTTGTTATGCCCAACATTAATTTTGGGTTGAAAATTTATTCAATTGTTACTTCAAAACAAAGGTAATTTCGACATCTCTTCACTCATTATACTCAAAATTACTTCTGAATGAACATTTTTGTTTATCAAACTCATTCTTTCAAAAGTAAAATTATTCCAAAGTTAACCGTTCCAAAATATATTCTATCAGAAATACACTATACCATCACTATGGAGAAAGGGGCTGAAGTAATGCCACAACCACAATTTTATGGAAAATTTTTTGATAAATGCGAATGGATAAAAAAGTAAAAAAAGCATATGGTACAAAATTAAAGTAACTAGATTTAATAAATATATATTAGAATAACAGCATAAGCATAATCATCAAAGAGAAATATGTGTTGATCAGTTATACCTTTAAGAGAATCCAGACTTTGAGAGAACTGCTCAATATTCCAAGTTTTGTCTTTTTCCCTGAAGTCAAGTACTCACACATATGATGGTCAACCATCAGAATAAATTTTGGCCAGGACTTAGGCTTTTGAGGTTCTCCCTTATGGTTCATTGTTGCCTGGAATATGAATAAAAACAAACAAGAAATCAAACTCATGAAATTGCCTCAAAAGTTACGAAAATGAAGCGAATAAACACTGTTATGATTTAAGAAAATGAGCTCTCAACAACATTGAGAAACAAAGGAAGAAAAATTTATTGTGGTAGGTAATATGCACTGTAGAAAACTTATAAGGAGAGCCTAAACTTCATCTTACAGAACACATAAAACTTTCATGAAAGGTTTTTTTTCGCCCCATGATCTTATTGCCAAAACAAAATTCTGAGATAGAAAGTGTCTACTTACGAGAATACGACAAATTTGCTGTTCAATTTTGAAGAAGGAAGTCTCTAAAGCTTCAACTCTGCCTGTGGCATGGCAACAGTCACATGGTTCACTAACCATGAATGTCACACTTGGTCGAACCTGTCAAATATTGGTAAAACATTTGTAATTTATTGTGACAAGTCAACTAAACTTGATTGAGTGATATGCCAACAATCAACCAGAATGCAACTTAAATAACAGTAGTTCAAGCATTATTCTTTTCAATCTATAGATATTTTCGTGTCATTATAGTGTGTTTGAGGTAAGAAAAGCATAGAGGACGATGGCATAAAATAACAGTAGTTCAACCATTATTCTTTTCAATCTATAGATATTTTTGTGTGTCATTGTAGTGTGTTTGAGGTAAGAAGCATAGAGGACGATGGCATAAAATAACATAAAATGAAGTAAAATTAGAACACCATTTTAGAAGATATGCTTAATAAAACAATTGTAAGTTTATACAGGAAAAGAAGAGAAGAAAACTCACTACGATTCATATAAACAACAACCTATTTCCACATTTGTGTCCATTTTCCATTTCAACAAATCTAAATGTAAGCATAGTGGTTATGTTAATGCAACATGCCTTTTCATGAACTAACACATAGCTAATATATCCACAGCAAACAACAAACATACCCTCTTTCGTGTTATTTCCATGAGTCCATGTCTTGACAATTCAGAGACCTTCACCATAGATCTGTCTCTCCGAATGGCTTTCTTGACTTCTTCATAGACCAATCTTTTATTTGCTGATTAAGAAGAACAAAAAAATTCAATAAATAACAATATTAATAACTTTTAAGTCTGATTCTGATAACATCAAGGGATGTACCATTTCAGATTGGCATAAAAAATGATGAACTATTTTGTCCCTGGGATATATACCATCACATCAACTTATATTTACAACATTCAGAAGATTGTTTATATTGATGCTAGAATACTTACTCAGTAACATCTCTCAGTCCCTACCTTGTCATTAAGGATAGTTTCTTTGGGTAAAATCATCATATCATGTCAAGAAATCTAAACTTGGTGGAAATACATAAACACAGAAAAGAAAGAGGCTTAAAAGGTTCTGTTTCACGCTTTCTCTGCAAAAATTTATTTATATTTGCACTTCAGCCTTTGTAGAAGCCGTTCCCAGTTTTTATTCGGCGCTAAAGATGTTTCAAACAGGCGAGATAGTTCACAACCATATAAACCATTTACACAAACAAGTGGTAGATCTCTATTACCTTCGTCTGTCATATCAATGAAATCTACCACAATGATGCCACCAATATCTCGTAGTCGCAACTCCCTTGCAATCTGTCACACATTAGTCTCATTAACGAGCTTGAACTACATGATTCTGATGAATTATTGTTTCAGGACAAAACAAACCATGAATGTTGTATAATTTTGTTTTTAAGATATATAAAACAGAAATAGAATTGATCGTCAACAATGAAATATAACTTCTTATCATACAAGATTGTCAAAATACAAATAATCTCAGAATTTGGCCTAGACCTAACTCAACCCAGAAGCTAGCTCAACAGATGAGAATTGCCTAATCATTATACAAAGTACGGACTACTTTGACCATATATTTGTCAATGTGGGATAAGGTAGTTCAAATCGAGATCCTACCTAGGACTGGTAAGGAGTCTCAAGATCATAATTGTGAAATCTTAATATGAATTGTAAGATCCTACAAAAAAAAATATTATATCATAGCAGTACCCCCACATGCAAGAACCCTCTAGGCTTGAAGCATGGATAATACACTGGGGACAGGTCTATTTTTATGAACACCAAAACTCAACCTCATCTAAGAAGAATGGAGATATTCAGACTTGAATCTTGATCACTCGGTCAAAGGCTTATAATAGCATGCCAATGATCAACTCTCCTAAAACCTAAGATGTTAGATGAAATCTCATGAATGACTTGGCATCAACAGAGAGAGTGTCTCATGAGCTACCTTTTGTGAGTGAGACCAAAGACCACTTAACAATTTCCAATTCCTACAAACGTACCCTTGCAAAGCCCCTTACCTAATGGGATGGTTCCCACTTTCAAAGCCCCATTAACTTTAGTATTATTCTAATCTGCTAGTAGGAACCCTGTTTAACTATCTTTTGCTTATTGATCCTTATAGATCAGCGCATTGATGAAATTCACATTCTGTTGGAAATCCGCCTTTATTGTGATCCGCCCTTAGTCGCCTAATTGCGACATTTGAGTTGCCTCGTGTTGGCTTTGAGGGGGTGGATTTCGTCCCACATCGGTTAGATAGGACTGTTGATAAGAGTAAGAGGAGGCACTCCTCACCTTACAAGCCGGTTTTGTAAGGATGAGTTAGGCCCCAAATTTCTACACATTCCCTCCTAAAAATCCTGAGATTATCTCTTTACAAGCAAAAAATGAGACAAATTCAATTGCATGTAGTAAAGAACCTTTCATGAGATATTGTTTAATTTCAATAAACTGCTACCGGAACCTAGATGACCAACTGCATTAACACATTCACACTATAACTACTTAATCCAAAATGAAATCATCATTGATCACTCTAAACCAGCAGAGTAATACAAATAGGATTTAAGTTATATTCGGTGTCAGTATGAAACATACTTAACTTCAATAGAACACTGACACTACGTATTACTCAAGAGCGTTGTCGAAAGTAAGATATCTTATTTTGACAGAGTTTCTTTAAACTAGACAGTGTATAAAATTTATGCTGATACTAGACTAAATTTTAACTCCAAATTTAATATTGCATTTCTTAAATTATAATGAAGAATAAACAGTTTTTCATGAAAATAAATATAATAGTAATTATCTGCATAAGTAAAAAAAATGCCAAGTTTATTTATTAAAGCCTAAGTGATGAACAAATATATTATATTAATAAAGACTGCAACATGAACCAACCTGTTTTGCAGCTGCAAGATTGACATCTAGAATAGCTTTCTCCTTGGCAGTATCATGATCAAGCATCCCATGTCCTCCATTTACATCAATAGAAACTAACGCCTCAGTTTGCTCGATGATTAGAGAACCTCCATTAGCAAGTGGAACCCTAAAAAGTGATCCACATAAAAATAAAAATAAATAAAAACTAGCATGTAACAAATTTTACTATCAAGTTTCCTATAAAGCAAGATATCAGTAGACATATTATACAAGAATATCAGCAAACAGACTACTATAGAGACATGGATAATACACAATATAAGCAAGAGATGGAAGATTAAGAACAAAATCTACCTTTTGCTGAGGATATTGTCAAGCTCTCCTTCAATGTTGTATTCATCGAATAGGGGAACCTTTTTATTATAAAGTTCAACTCGATCACAAAGATCAGGGGCAATGTCCTGAAGGTAATTGGTCACCTGAAAATTAAATAAAAATATTGAAATTATCAAACAGAAGTGATGTCAGTTTGTACACTGAATTTTAAATTTGTCACTGATCTAATATTTGTAGTTGCAAAAAAATAATTATTACAGTTTATATAGTATTTTTCATACATATCAATGTTTTAAAAACCAGACGGAACTGGCCGGTTCAGCCGGGAGCCAGCCAGTTTTTTGGTTGGCCCTGCTTATACTACAGTCTGGTTGAACCACACAGTTAGTTCATCCGGGGTTTTTTTTTACAGTTTTTTTTTTTTTTATTTTTTTACTCATTCTCATTTGCCATCCGGATCAACTGTGATTGAAATAATTGAATCATGATCTGTAGGTCTCACCAGTTCAATCTCCAGTCCGATTTTTAAAACTGTTAAAGTATAGGATCTGAGCATGTGTTTATAAGCGGGGGCATTCATCACCTCACAAGCCGGTTTTGCAGGGCTGTGTTAGGCCCAAACCATAAAATTCTAAGATGGTATCAGAGCCTATCCAAGATCCATAGGCCACATGCTATTAGGTTTCCGCTATCGGGTCACACTCCAGATGTCCAGTTCTGGGCGTGAGGAGTGTGTGTTAAGAGTCCCAAATTGGAAATGATATGGCCAGAACAAGTGTTTATAAGTGGGTGCAGTCCTCACAAGTCGGTTTTGTGGGGTTGTGTTAGGCCCAACCACAAATTCTAAAGAAAAAACATTGCTACAACAAAACTAAATATCAGCAATAGCATAGGAATAAAGTTGAAATCTTGTACGCGTGTAAGATAAGATTCTCCAGGCTTTGGGTGGCATTTTCTAACAGAAAGTGGTAAACCGTTGTGTGACAGGCTATCCTACAGTTGGGTTCACATACCACTTGTCAAAGTAAATTAAATACCTTACTGTTTTTGCTAAACTCTCTATGAGGGGAACAAAAGCCAATGTTGTTCACACATGGAAACAAAAATTCTCCAGTTTTAATATCTCAACTTAGACTTCTACAATTAAGTTACACATACCTCGTGAAATGTCCTTGCCGAGTCGACCACCATTTTCTTAACCTGAAGTATATCATTATAAACTGTAATCAGAAGATATTATATCACATAGGTTTCTTTTAGAATTTAAATAGATATTGTTAAGTTAAACATCCTAGAGTTCATTGGCGTGAACTAAAATTAATAACAGAACCAACATTTTCATTGAAATAATCTTGGACCACTGAGAGAGTTTGACCCATCGGTCTGTGCAAAATAGCAGGAACAGCTGCTTCCACCCCTTCATCAGCAGCAAGAGCAGAAGACTTTGCATGTTCCATTATGTTTTTCCAAGTCGAAAGCAAACCTTCCAAGTCTTTCTGCAGTTCCTCAAAAGAATGACCAGCAGCAGCAGTTCTTACAGTGAGGCCCAAACCCTCTGGCTGCAATGTCTTCGCTATAACTTTCAACCTTGTACGCTCGGTACCACAAATCTTTTGGGAGACTCCAACTTTATCACAACGTGTAAACAAAACCTACAGGTCAGCAAATCTAATTTAGATGAAACACCATATAGATGATTTATGAGAAAGAACAGGAACATACACAATCAAACTTTACACAGGTTGCAGGCATACATAGTACATACCCAGAATCTACTTCTTAGACTAGGAAAAGCAGTCACGGTGGGACCCTTCGTACCAAGGCCCTCTTTAACAACTTGGACAACTACTTTCGTTCCGTTACGAACTTGGGTCCATTTATTTTGTCCCTTTTCTCTCTTTGTGTCTTCTGTTGGCTGAATATGAGAATTGATAGACCCATTCATGCCTAAAGAAAGAGAACCGTTATTCATTTTTCCTTCTATATGAACATCAGCTCCCTCGACATCATCCTCAAAGTCAGCTTCTACTTCATCATCAACCACACTACCATTCACATTTTCCTTAAGAACTTCTGAATGACAAAAATCCTCATCTGTTTCATGTTCATCATAGTCATTGTGTACAGATTTCAAACAATCATCCTCAGAACGTATGTCACGTATTCCACCAGGAATGTCAGTAGCACGAGACACGTGATCATTTTTCCCCTTACGATCAATTTCTTGTTCCTCTGTCCTTCGGCGAAATGGAGGGAATATAAATGGTTCCTTGTATGACTTAATGTCCATAAGAGAGGGTCTAGAATTCCCAATATCAACAAGAGCTCCTCCCATAGAAGGAACAAGCTTTATGATTGCCCCCACATATACACTACCGCTTTGCACATTAGTCTTCACTGGTTCCAATAATAATTCAACCAGTTTTTCATCCTCCAGTACTGCAATTCTTTGCATGGTACATATGGATGAGTTTATAAGTATAATGGTGGAAACAGGGTCTTTTAAAATTGTATTACTGCTCTCTTCAGGTAACAACTCTTCTGAATCTACCAACTTAACCTGCTCTTTCACAACGTCAATAGTTTCGTTGGATTCTGTTTTATCCTCAGAGATAACCGAACGCGGTGAATGGAGTAACCAGGGTTCCTCAACAGGCTGGTAATTCTCAGAAAGAACGTTAATAGGTTGTGAATCCTTATTACTCAAAATTGCCATGTCCTCATTGTCAAAAAATAATTGATCTTCCAAACTGAGTGTCTCGGTCTTCAGGAAATCATTTTCAAGGAGACTCATATTCCTTCGTTCATCTGTCAAACCACTGTTTGAGTGTTCAGAAACATAGGAAAACATATTTCTGGAGTGGTGTAAAAATATAAAATAATACCTTTGACTGGGAAAAAAATAGAGGGTTGCTTTAGAAGATATGTTTCCTCAATGCAGGGGTTCCATGCGTGAGCTGAAGAAATATGGAAATCGGACCTAATCCATAAATCCCTCACCACAATTTCATTATCTTCTAGAACGGTAAGAGGTACTGAAAGAGAAAATGCTGGTCCAGGCTTCCAAATAATGTCACTTGAGGACCTTGAATTTTCCTTAATGAAATAGTTATATTTAAAGTTCAAGCCAAAAGCAATCTGCAAGGTAAATAACAACCGAGTCACTTTTATTGAAAACAACGAATTTTGACGTTCATTCAGTATTTCAAGAATATTGAAGCTTCATATAATAATCTAAACTTTAATGAAAGGAGCACTATGATTTGGTGGATGCATAATTTTGTAGCAACAAGCCTCCTATCATTTACCATAGAATACATACTACTGTGTTGCGGATTTCCTTCCGGAGAAAAAAAAAAGCTTTAGACGCACAACTCTTCTATAACATTGGAGATTTCTTTATATCATTGACAATGTATTGTAGGTTTGTTTTATATGTTTCACTTGGTGTACAAAAACCTATTCAGAACTCAGCTCAGTAGCAAGATGAATACTAACATTAGCCTCAATGTTGAAACATCTCATTTAAACTTTTCTTTCTGTACAACTAGATAAATATACAAATGGCCCAGTGATATTACCTGAGATTCAGCTTTCCAAATATTGGTGTGCTCTGTAGGAGACATTAGTACAGCCATGTTGGGTTTCCAGCAGCCTAACACAGCAGGGTCCCCAGTTATGTACAGGAGATGACCATCTTCTAAATCAGCTTCTACAGTCCAAACAATCTTGCATAGATCATCAGCACTGGTGGTTGAATTTCCTGATAAATAAGGCAGGCCAGATCCATCATTCATTCTAAACGAGAGGAAATTACATTAAGAAAGCATGATAAGGAACACTAATGCCAAAAGGAAAACTTGCACCCGTACAGAACTCATTCTACTAAAAGATACCTTATTTGATAGTGAATGAAATTGCAGAATTAAAAAGTAACCTTGCCTTATATAGAATAATGAAGAGAATTTAAAAAAAAATAACGATTAATGTAGCTAACGCCATGAAGAAAGTTGTCACAGTTTTAGTTGCAGCATTTAACTGTGCAATAGAATTTAACTAAAATAAGTTGATTTCCTGCTTCATTTAGTTAAAAAATGAAGAAATTGTTCACAATTCATAATGTCAGTTCGAATCATTAAAAAAGGTTGAAAGAAGTAACAAGTGGCATGCTGCATTGCTTGTTATGAATATATCCATGGAATCTTATTAAATTATTAATCCATCAGGGTAATACTTTAATTTTCTTTAACTACAGAGGACAAGATATACAAATGTAATTTTATCCATACAAGAACAAAAAACTTTTACACGAAGAACATAATACATCTCTTGAGTTGCTGAGTTTGGGTCCTTTATTCATGTGATAAACCAAGCACGAATCAGATTCTACTGAAATACAACTGGAAGTTGCATATTTGGATGTTAATTCTTGAACAACTCAGTTGTGATAAGGATCCAGCACAACAAGTTAAAAAGAAATATTTAGGGTATAGAAAAGAGATAGCTGTATAACTAAAAAATGAAGTCATAAACAAATAAACCAACAAGACCTTCCAAAAAGATGTCTGAATTACCTTTCTGCGTTGTTTTGAATGAAGCTAATCTTCTAACTGATTTATGGTTCTTCAGACAGCACATGAATCTATATTCTCCGTGTAGTGGTACATGATGGAATATATGCCTGTCACAATATTTTAATACATAAGTGCAATCAAGACAAACAAAATGAGAGAAACAATTAACACTAAAGAATGTGCATATCATATTTCAAATATAAAATCATAATAAAAATCAATGTCCTATCATCAATCATCCCATCAATACATATTTTGTGAATGATGTAAACTACACGTCTAGCAAATGGGTCAAAATAACGACTAATCAGTACAACAACTAACTACTATTTGCTACAATTAGTGAACAATTATAAGTGTGTACACTTGTGTTCGCAGTGGTGACTGTGAGCAAGAATCTTGCCTTGTTTCATATATCAATTCAAGAATTTCACATTGAACAAACAATAACTGAAGGTGTTTAAAATCCAAAAGCTTCAGCTAGGTTAGATTAGATTTTGTTCATAGAATGAAATAACTAGTTAAGCTAATCATTTGGCTACAAGACTCAATTTCTATCAACTAAACCACGAAACTTCTCCTAAAATCTATCTATTACAGATTTTTGCATACTTTAACGCCAACGTTAATAAAAATATTTGACGACTAAGTGATCGCGGTGCGCTAGGGTTGAACTCGAAAATCTTGAAAATCGTAACAAAATCCCTTCAAATCTTCATCATACAACAATCCACACTACAAACCCTTACTACCACTATGGGCCCATTTGGATTAGCTTATTTTAGAGCTTATATAAAATAGCTTATGCAAATAAATAAGTTTTTATGTACTATTTATAAGTTTTTAAGATAGTTTATGAAAAACCCATTTATGAAGATACATTTTTCGTTAGTGAGAGTTTATAAATTAAAATAAAAGCTTATTTATTTACATAAGTTATTTTTCATAAGCTCAAACCAAACGGGGCCTATATCATGAAACATAGTACAGCATAATTTCACCCTCTCTACCAAACAACAATAAGAACAAAATTCAAAAAACCCTTTTCATCAAAACAAAAAAGCATAACCTAAACTAAACCAACATGGTGAAAAGGAACAATTTTTCCCTCTAAATTAACAAGTTAAAAACATCATAGCCACAGATAATAACAAGAGCTACAAAAGGCACCAGCAATGAATTAGGTATACATTTTTTCATGGCACAATAACCCAGATGAAAAAATGGCAATAAGAATTGAGAATGAGAGAAACAAAACAAACCTCTTTGGTGAAAGTGTGTAAGGATTAGAGAAGGGTGTAAAAAGGTGATGAGGGTGGTGCAAAAAACGAACTTCAGCAGTAAACTCCATTAACACGAACACAACAATGGAATTTGACAGTGACGAGGAGACACGAGTTCATGAGTTTGTGTCAGCGCATAGAGTGTGAGAAATGAAGAGATTTGGATAAAATATAGATAGGAGGTGGTGACACACGAGGCAACCACAAGATAACGGTTTCTAGCCTATTCAATATTTTCTCCGTCTCATTTTAATAGTCGTTTTTTATAATGTATGATGAGGTTAAGTAAATGATTAGTTGAATTGATTTATTTTATTTTGTTGACTTTTGCACTGGTTTGTGACCCATCAAAGGTGAGCGAATAATCTGGCTCGTACGTAGAGACATGCGTACTTGATAAGGCGTTGTTCCTCTTGGAAATTGAACCTGGTATTCCCCGGGTACGTCCTTGAATTGATTTTAGTGGTAAAACTAAAATCATTTTTGGGAGATTAATCACTTTAGTCCCTGAATAGGAAAGAAGGCATCATTTTAGTCCCTGAATGTAGGATAAATTGCAAAATAGTTCCTGAATGTAGACTTTGTTAGTCAATTTAGTCCCTGAATGCAGACTCTGTTAGTCAATTTAGTTCATGAATGTCAACTCCGTTAGTCACTTTAGTCCCTGAAATTGACTAACCGAGTCTACATTCAAGGACTGTTTTGCAATTTCTCTGCATTCAGGGACTAAAGTGGCTAATCTTTTCTCATTCAGGGACTAAAGTGACTAATTCGCCAATCATTTTTATTAATTGTAGTTATTAAAGTAGTTTAGTGGGGTAAAATTCAATTAATGGAAAATAATAATTATTGAATTGGTATTCTAAAGTGATATTTATTTTGAGATAGAAAGAAAAAAATGTTAAAGTAACAATTAACATGAGATAGAGGGGGCATTATTTAAAGGTCTTTTTGATTTGTTAAAAAAACTTAGGGGAGTTTTGGAAATTAAGCAAGACAACCATGAGATTTTTTTTGGGTTATCGGCTTTAGGGAAATAAGGTTTTCTTCTACTAGTATTTTAAGGATGTTTCTCTAATTTTGAGTGACATTCTTGTTGATGCTTGTGAGAGTTTGGTTTTCTAATTGTTTGGTCTATTCCATCAATATTGTGTGGTTTATTCCATTTTGGTCACTTTGTGTTGTTTGAATATGATGAGTGTGAATAGGGATGGTGATGACAACAACTGTCGCCTGAAAATGAGTCTGATTAGCTAGAACTATTGAGGCTTGGGAAAGCCAAGTACAATTCTAAATTTAAAATTCGTAATTCGATATGATAAATCAACCGACCTCTTTCTAAGTGTGAAATTAGTCCTGAAAAAATAAAAATTGAGAAGTTTTGGTATTTGCTTGGTTTTGATAATTGATTGGTTGTACGTAGACAAGTTATAAGTGGTGGTCTTGCTTTATTTTGACGTAATTCTTTTAATTATTCAGCGTTACATTTTTCTTAAAACCATAGTAATGTTAAGGTTGATGATGATTTACGAGGGAAGTGGCAACCCATAGGTTACTATGGGTTCCTAAAAGGCAGACAACGAAGGGACTCTTGGAATTTTATCAAGCATATGTCGTGAAACACTACATTATCGTGGTGCATGATAGATGATTTTAAATTAATGACATTATGCACATGTAGAGAAAGGCAGGACCTAGAGACCGCAATCGCTAATGAACATATTCAAAAAAGTTCTCTAGGAGGCTAGGTTGCTTGATATTAATTTGGAAGGCTATAATTCACATCGTTCAAATGTTTAGCCACTAATAGAGTTGTTGATGAACGACTAGACAAGCAACGACGAATGAAGATTACCAATTGTTCCTAAATGGTCAAATAGAAAATTTGGTTACTCTCGCCTCAGATCATTATTCAATTATACTTCATCGTGTTTTTTGCACACGGTCTAGAAGGACTTGTCACAAGTTTAAGTTCTAAAATGCATGGAGAGTTGATCCTAACTTGAACGAGGTAGTGAAACAACATTGGCATGATAATCCTGATCGCGATATAACCCCTTGGTTGGAAGGATGTGACGAGGATTTGGTGGTACATTGAAATAAAACTCATTCTAACCAGTTGAAGACATATATTGAGGAATGTTGTAAGGAGCTAAATTAGGATAGTAGTAGAAATGATGCTGGTCATTGTAATTCATTGCGCAGGAAAGTGTCACATCTCTTAGTCTAAGAGGATTTGTATTGGGAGCAACGAGTGAATACGTGTTGGTATCAAGATGGAGATTTGAATACAAAATTCATTCATACTTCATCCACTGTTACCAGAAAAGTTAACAGGATATCCTCTTTGGAAGATGCAAGTAGGGTACAAGTCACGAATAAAGCGCAAATGGCCAATATGATCGATCAAAAGAGGAGGTTGCCTTCATGCAAGGGTGAAAACCCTAACGGAACATGTTTCCCTAGCCAAAATTTTCAAATAACTAGACCATTGATCCGTGCTGACGCCCGGGTCATATAAGAGAACAAATACAGCGGAAATAAGAAAGTAAAAACTTTACTTTAATCGAAAAAATAGTATGATTCAGTTCATAAAATTAATTGGCGCAAACGTTTTTAATGTACAATATTAAACAATTTCCATGACATCAACCCTGTTACGGTAACATGACATATAAATTTGATGGCATAATTTATTGACGAAAAGAAAATCCAACGTCTGTCGAAATAGA
>Ga0228710_1003660_pt1 | contig 24386 bp, 21 predicted proteins | sample MedpolnodulmetaG_FD_177995 | JGI IMG/M metagenome (GOLD analysis project Ga0228710, IMG submission 177995) | Root nodule microbial communities from Medicago polymorpha collected in Santa Monica, California, United States - pink nodules | ecosystem: Host-associated > Plants > Roots > Nodule...
CACTATGAGAATCTCTTATGACATTTTTCATAACAACTTTTACTATGTAGTATTCTCATGGTGGGTCAATCCAATATAAATATTACTCCTAATATTTATATCTATGTGTAGACTTGATAACACTTTATCCATGATCTGTGAGATGTGATCATCAGTCCATCCACATAATAGTCTTTATGCTTTAATGATATCCCACTTCTCAATAAAGCTTGACTACTGATACTTTAAGAATAGCTTCCTTATGTTTAACTGGGTCTCACAATTAAGTTATACTTAATGTTCCATTAAACAGACTAACTATTCTAGGGACTTTATTATTTTGAAACAAAACAAAATCAATAAAGAAATACCTTATTATTTATATATTCACAATATATATTTATATCAATGTCATGATACAAAGCCAAACTCAATCAATATAGATTGGCTATTAGGGCTTACTCCAACACAAAGATCATTGAAGTCTTATGGTATCCACCTATTTTTGACTGGATTAAATGTAACACAGATGGTGCAGCCGGTGGTATTCCATCGAACGTTGCGTGTGGTGGTATCTTCAGAAACAACGAAGTTGAATGTATAGGTTGTTTTGCTCGAAACTTGGGTTTAGGATCCTCTTTATTTGTTGAATTATCAGGTGCCATGCATGCTATTGAGATTGCTCATAGTAAAGGCTGGTTTAATTTTTGGTTAGAGACTGATTCTATGTTAGTCATGCTGGCCTTCAAATCTATCTCTTTAGTTCCCTGGAGAATCAGAACTAGATGAGATAATTGTCTTTCTCTATCAAGGCAGATGAACTTTTTGATCACACATATTTTTAGGGAAGGTAATTGTTGTGCTGATAGATTAGCAAATATTGCTATGTCGTGTAATTCTATTTTATGGATGAATGAGATTCACTTACAAGTTAGAGCTGATTACATTAGGGATAGGTTAGGCTTACCCTGTTACAAATTTGTAAATGGTTGAAAGGTTAAGGCTTTATGTCCCCCTTTCTTTTTGGTTTCTTTTTTTAATATATAGTTTATGCCTTTTGCGTCAACAATCTTATATAAAAAAAAATTAATGGCTTTGGTGTTGTCAATGTTGCAGATCCGGAGACATGAGTATTTTAGAGACTTGAATATAGTCATATTTATATGCATATATACTCTGCCATTTTATGTTATTAACATTGAAGTTGTGAGTTTGTTTGCATATTCATATTTTGTGTTTTAACGACTTTGAATTTGTATTGTATCAATCTATTATATCATGTTGAATGAATATCGTTTATTTTTGTAAAAAAATATATACTATTATGTACAAATAATATAATTTAACATAAATGATAAAAAAAACACAAATTATTTGACACAAATACAACACCATGTGTAATTTGCTAAAAGTGAAACCTACCATAGTCCTCTCCCTTCTTTGTGTCTTTGTTTCTCTCTTCAGACCAGCAACCATGTTCTCTATTTTCTCTCTCAGCCACTGTCCACTGCCATCATAGTCGTCCCTCCCATCCGTTCACCATGACCAACAACATCACGCCGTCGACGACCTCCTCTTCTCCCTCACACCGTCGAAGATCCGTTCAGATCACCACCGTTCTCACCACTGATGCATCATCAATGAGAGAATGAGCCTAAATCTGTCATAACTCCGGCGAGAGAGAACTTAGCCCAGATTTGTCCTCACCACCATAAACTTGTTCAAAACTCACATTAAAATAAGATTGATCGAAGAAAAACAACGTCGGTGGACGATGGAGAACTAGCGAGAGAGATGTTGTAGTGAACAGTCTTGTGAGAGAAGGAAATGAAATAAAAAAAATGTATAATACTAGAGTGTCACACGTTTGGTGTATTGTTTGGTTTATTGTGTTATCATATTTGATCATTTAATTAATATGTATTAATTGTTATAATACCTTTCTTTCTCTCTCTTCTCTCCTTCTCAAACCCTAGACGTCACCCCTTTCTTCTTCTTTTTCTTGTCAGAGGGGTGATTTAGGGTCAATTTTGACCCAAAAATCACTCCTCCGAGTTGTTTTCCTTCTATCCTAATTGAATAAGTGATTTCACATATATTATGTTTCCTTTCGTTTGTTTTCGTGATTTCGTCGTCTCTGAACGACTCTGTTTGTTTTGATTTCCCGTCTTAGTGCAGTGCTTATTTGATTCACGTTGAAAAATTAGCTTTGAGCAAGTGCAGATCCGATCAATGACAATGACTTTGGCGTCGTCAACGTTGCAGATCCGGAGACATGAGTATTCCAGAGACATGAATATAGTCATATTAGTCATATTTGTAGGCATAGGTACTTTGCCGTTTTATGCTATTAATATGGATGATGTGAGTTTGTTCACAGGTTCATCCTTTTTGTTTTTAGCAGATTTGGATTTGTATTGTATCGATGTACTCTATCAATTTGAATGCATGAATATCGTTTATTTTTGTAAAAAAAAATGTATTAATTGTTAGTGTATAATAATTTTACATAAGCATCAATCATTTGTTGTCACATCAATTAATAAATATGAAAACATATGAGTTGTCATATTCATATAGTACCACATACAATGTATTTTTTATTTAGGATTATTCTTTTTATTGTTCAAGTAGCCTAGTAGCTAAAAATTCATTTTTTAAGGAGAAATGAGGTGTTTGAGGTTCGAACCACGGCTCCTGCATATTTATGAAATGTTTCTACCAACCGAGATAAGTTTACAGAAACATTATTCTTATTATTAGTATTAGTCAAAATAAAAGTTATTTTCGTTATCAAAATAAGAGAAGTAATTTCCTTTTCATTATTGGAAAAAATGCAAATGAGGCTAACTTCTTGGAAAAACAGATTGTTAAACAAACCTGTTAGGTTAACTATTGTCGCATCTATTCTCTCCACCATTCCATCTTACTATACGCAGATTGCTTGGCTCCCTCAACATTTGTGACAACATAGATCAAACCACCTGTAATTTTATTTGGAGAGATAGTTACAATAAAGGTATTTACTTGGTAGGTTGGAAGAAAAATTGCCTTCCCCAAAAATCTAGGCGGTTTGGGAATCATGACAGCTAAGGAAACCAATATTTGTCTCCTATAAAAGCTTGTTTCGGATCTACTTCAATCTTCTCTAAAACTTTGGGTGGATCTCCACCAATATGTATGTTTCTAGGCATAGCATCCTCCATGCTACCACTCATCCAAAAGATTCACCCACTTGGTCTTCCATCATGCATGCTAAAAATGCTCTCAAAGACGGCTTCTCTTGGCGTGCAAGATTAAGTAGTTCTTCCTTTTGGTTTTATTCCTGGAGATCCCTTAGTTTCATAGGGTCCCTTCCTCCTTACATATACATCTTGCACTCTACAATTAGAGATGTACTCTCCACCAATAACCCTCACACTAAGGTTTGTACTTTCACCTCCGTCCTTTGGTAGCCGATTTTATCAATAACATGCACATTAAGTGTAATCTATTCGTAAAAGATGCTTTCATGTGGACTCCCAACACAAATGGTACCTACACTACTAAGAGTGGCTACACTTGATTGTTGTCCCACACAAACACGACAATACAGATTAAGTCTATTTCCTCTTGGTCTTGGATTTGAAAATTAAAGCTTCTGGAAAAGCACAAGTTTCTTTTTTGGTTGGTCTGCCACAACTCTTACCCCACCCTCCTTTTGCTCAACCATAGAAATATTGCACCACCATCAACTACTTGCTCTAGTTGTGATATTGATGATGAGACTTTCCTCCAATGTGTTCGTGATTGTAACTTTTCTCAAATCATTTGGCAGCATGTTGGATTCCTAGATGCGAATTTCTACTCAAATATGGACATGATAAATTGGTTGAAGGGCGGTTCTATGAGTCTTCATTCTTTTCTCTTTGCTGCAACTGTTTAGTGGGCTTGACACCGCCAAATTCGTATGTGTTTAAGCAATGAAAATTGGCCGCTTAGTCGTCTCTCCTACAACATTCACAGTATGGTAGATTTTATAGTATCTTGTTTTGCTCCTAATTTCAATGGTGAGTCAGATGATAGATTCATTAAGTGGGACAACGATAATAGTTGTTGTGCCATCCTTAATGTAGATGGTAGTTGTTTGAGCACTCTCGTGAGAGCTGACTTTGGAGGAGTCATTCAAAATAATGTTGGCTTTTATTTATCTGATTTTTTTTTTGATATATTCATGACTCTTCTGACATCATGTATACTGAGTTTTATGCCATCTATCAGGGTCTAATTTTGACTAAAAGCTTAAATATAATTGAGCCGTTTGCTACTCTGACTCTTTGTACTGTATCAACCTCCTCAAAGGTCCAACAACGAAGTTTTATGTTTATGCGGTCTTGATTCAAGATGTGAAAGAATTGATTGAGCAACGAATGTCATTGTTTTCAATACTCTTAGAGAGGATAATCATTACATAGATTGTGTGGTCAAACTAAGAGCCTCTTCGGATAATGAGTTGTTGTACCATACCTCTCCTCTAGAAGATCTCTTGTATCTCTTTAGGATGGATGCAACTTGAGTAATTTTTTTGTGTGTTGTTTTTTCCCCGTATGTTTCTTTCATTTTTGCTTTGTAACAAAAAATAATTATTATTAGAATGATATAAATTTTTTGAAAAAATTGGAAAAAGAAAAAAATTATTAATTTCAAAGATTTAAACTTTGTATAGAAGATTAAAAAGTCAAGCTTGCTACCGAGCTAGCACCTAAGTGTGAAATGACAACATGTTCGATAAACACTGAAATAGTGCTTGTATAATAAGAGAATAAAATAAGAAAAGTCAGCTTGTACGTTTATTTGATAATTGACAAACAGTGAACAACACGGCAAAAATGTTTTATATAATATGAAACTTACCTAAATAATCTTCATACATCCTATAATTGTCACAAAAAGCTTCGTATATACTATTATGTATAAAAAAAAATATTGTGTCTGTGTGTGTATAAGTATGATATTTTTTTAAAGAATATATAAGTATGATATTATTATTATTTTTGACAAAAAAACATTATATGATTTAATAAATGATAAAATGTAATATCTGCCTTTTTAAATATTTTTAAATATTATGTGAGATTCATACAATCTCGTGAAACTATTTAAATATTGGAAAATGCTAGATATCAAGAATGATTTTATCAAGAAAGATTTAAGAATGACATGACACAATAATCACCCTTAGATTTCAGTCTCATTTATTAACCTTTCATAAAAAAAAATACATAACACCCACCACCCCATGATTTCCGGTTAGACAGAGATTTTATTGGCTTACATTAATTTCAAGACAATTTCTTGATAAAATCTAGGCTTAATTGCACTTTTGGCCCCCTATGTTTCAAGAAGTTGCGATTTTGACCCCCTAACTAATTAAAATACAAAACAACCCCCTATGTATTGGATCTTTGGCAGTTTTGGCCCCCTAGACCAATTTAGACTTGGTCAACGCTGACGTGGCACTTCAAAGCAATGCACACGTGGCGGCTTTGAAGTGCCACGTCAGCGTTGACCGAGTCAAAATTGGTCTAGGGGGCCAAAACTGCCAAAGATCCAATACATAGGGGGCTGTTTTGTATTTTAATTAGTTAGGAGGCCAAAATCGCAACTTCTTGAAACATAGGAGGCCAAAACTGCAATTAAGCCTAAAATCTAAGGGTGATTATTCTGCTATGTCATTCTTGAATTTTTCTTGATAAAATCTTTCTTGATGTATAGCATTGCTCACCAGTCAAAATTTACCAAAAAAAAAAAGTATGTTGCATACTGTTCAAAATTTTGTTTGTGAAAAGATTTATTTTTTTGAAGGAGTTTGTGAAAAGATTATTATATATAAATTTATTTTAATAAAAATATAGCCTTTAAATTTAAAATTGTTAATATTAATAATTGAAAATTAGTTGTTGATAAAATCTCAGTTTTTTTTTTTTTGTGATTAATTCATTCTACTCCTTTTTTGACAAAATTCACTCTACTCCTGACTACCAGTTTACACAAAATTTAAACTAAAAACTGTTTTATAAATTCATTCTTTTTGCAAGAAGGAGATAAGAGTATATTTTTGAAGGAAAAAAATCCAAAATTGTACGTGTATATATACATCACCATATTCCTTTCATACACGTCATTCATATGATATTGACTTTGAACATAAGCAGCTGACTTAGTTTGTTTATTTGATATAAATTGATAATACGACCATGTCAAGTAGTGGCAACCGTGTTGAATCCATAAAAAGTGGATCACCAAGTTAGGATATAAATTAATATTATTTAGTTAACTTAATTGCATATACTTTTGCTTTGCAAGTTAATTATTTGAATTTAATAATCTATACCCCCACTAGTGACAGATATACATGCTCTACGTTATAGTATATATGCATGGGATCATGGTTAATTCTTCTTCAAGATCAAGAAGATTCTTGTAAACTTAATTAAGCTAGCTAATCTATTTCGTCATTTGGTGGAGATTATGATGGTAAGCAAAATTGCTTTATTGAATTTCGTTTTCTCTCAAAAACTCGACTTTCCTATAGTTCCAGAACTATATTTTTTCATTAATTTGATCAATTACATACATGCATATATGGTTTATTGCTTAATTATGATGCATTTTTAATTTACTTATAAATGGTGCAGCAAACGATAGTGATTGAGTTGCCACTCCACTGTGCAAAATGCAAGAAGAAAATATTGGCCATATGCACCATTGCTGATGGTACGTGTTGATCATATAAAAGTGAAATGTTTTTTATTGAAACAAAAATGTATTATTCAAAAATACAAAAAATATATATATATAACCAATATTACATTGGTCCAAGTAGAACTGAACTTGAATAGCTTAAACAAGGTCTCAGGTTCAAATCTTGTGAATGAAAAATGTAGTTAAGAGGGAAGACTCTACTAAAGGTCACTCAGGTTACCTGATGAAGATTAGTCATCCTCGAGAAATCGGATATACTCAACAACAATAATTTAATAACATGAATACAAAAAAGATGCCATAATACATATTTCTTTTTTCAATTAAAATATTTCACTATTGTATTTTTAACTCCAATATAGGAACTAGTGTAATATTGTTACTAGGGTTAATTAACTAATCGTTTGTGAATGATATAGGTGTTACAATGGTTACTTTGGAGAGGGAAGGAAAAGATAGAGTGGTGATTAAAGGAGAAGATGTTGATGCAGCAAGGGTGACTGAACGTTTGAGGGAGAAAGTGACCAGGCATGCTAGGCTTGTTAGTGTGACCAATGATGAATAACTATATATAATGTTGCTTGAAGTATATGTGTTCAATATTCATATGTAGAAATGTAATTGTTTATTTGTGAAAATTATCCTCTACACAGAAATGTATTCATCAAATTGTTTGTATCGTTTTGATTTGTAGTAATTTTTTTATGTTATATGTCATATGTAAGGAATGTGTTTCTTTTAATTGGTATAAAACAGTATTTGGATATTTTATCTTCTTTTAATTGGTATAAAATATATTTGGATATCTTATCTTATAGAAATGCATAATGAACTTATTGTCAACTTTACAATGAAACACGGACTCATATTTGCTTGAACCATTCCCACTTCAATCAAAACACCACCTTACTACACATGTGAAAATGGAGGGGGACCAACCACCATGAAACACTTGGCATCCAAATGTACATATGACTACAGTCTACAACAACCAAATCTTTTTTTTACTGTATCTCTCTCGGTCCTAAATATAAACACTTTTTGCATATTTCACTTTTGTGAAAAAAAGTTAATAGTGTTTCTTTTTTGACAAATAACAATGTAGTTTTTTTGTCAAATAGTTTAGTGGTTATGACTTACGTTTTTTTGTCAAATAATTTAGTAGCTATAACTTACATTTTAAATGTGGAGAAGATGAGTGTTACCAACTGAGTTAAGTTCACATGGATAAATAACAGTGTAGTTAACGTATCCATAATATGTATGAACCTAAGATACAATTTACATGTGTATGTAGTTAGTTTTAACTTTGTGGAAAATGCTAACTTAAGGAATTAAATATTGTAAAAAGAAGTATGTGCAATCAACCTCTTAAAAGTGTAAAAAATATTTCAATATAATTTTTTTTGTTATCTTGTGTCCTGCAAACATTAGTTAATATGCTCTAGCTTTTTATATTCCAAGCAGGCACGAACGCAGGTGTTGGGTATTGGGGGTAGTTGCCCCCACCTTCTTAATTTTTTAATATGTATATATATTTTCCCTATAAAATATGGTATTGCCTCCACTGTGTGACCTTTTAAAAATATTAGTTGAAACTAAAAATATAATATTGTATGTTTATATATGTTTAAGTTTTATCGTTTTATTTAAGTCTATAAAGTTATTAATATTAGACACTTTAGCCACTTAAAGATTTTATATTTTATTTTGGTCTTTTAAGTTATAAATATTAGACAATCTAATTGTTTAAAATATAACCAAAAAGATATTTTAGTCTCTTAAGTTATTAACATTAGACACTAACATTTATAACTTAAAGGACTAAAATGAAACAAAAAAAATTAAGTGATCAAAGTGTCTAATATTTGTAACTTAAGTGGTAACGAAAAAAAATAACCTTAAGGAACAAATGAATACTTTAAAATAACTTAAGGCTTTGTTTGGTAGTTTGAGGGGTGGAGGGAAGGCTTTGGAGGGTTGGAAATATAGAGAAAAATGGTAAAAAGTTTCACATTTTTTAAAAGAGTAATTTTTTAGAGAATGACAAATTAACGCTTATGATTAATAGATTTTTTAATTTTAAGAATATTATAACTATCTGGATTAAATTTGAAGAATTCATGTAAATCCTACAACCCAAAAAAAAAACCTCCTCCAATACAATTTTTGAGTTCCCTCAAATGAGGAGTATTTTATATTATGAAGCAAATCAACCCTTAAAGCCTTCCCCTTTCAATGTCATCTATTTCTACCACTTGCTCATTCCTTTTCTTCCAACCCCCTCCCTTCTCCTCCAAACTCGCAAACGAAACATAAGTGATCGAGAGTAATTTAAGCTTACTTTCATATCCAATATTTATAATAGTAAGTTATTTTGCCCCCACCTATCAAAAGTTCTGGATCCCGTCACTGATTCCATGATATTGTTGTTGGTTGTTAATTAGAGGTTTATTTGAAGAAAAAAAGGAACAAGTGTATAGTAAATTAAAAAATGGCTTATATTTAGGTTTCATTTTTTTTTTTGTCAAAGGAGTGTAAATATTTAACACCAAAAAGAATATCTATCTGTCAGAAGGCACCATAAAATCTTATAATGCACTAAATAAATAAATAAAAACAAATATTTCACTTCTAGGTCTTTCTAGCTTTCTTAATAGTTTCCTCATCCAAATGTTCATGTTTTTTCTTTCTTTTGATGATAGATTAGATAATATATAGTAAATATGACATCTTTATTAGGATTTCTGTTTGCACAGAACCCTTTATTTGTCTTGGAAAGGTTCTGCATGTTATAACTCATTGGTTCTCTCTTCTTCTTCTCCTTTTTTGTGGAAGAACATTGGTTCTCAATTTGTACATGTATCTCAAGTTTTCCAACTAATACAAAAATGGCACAAAAGCTTGCCAATTAGAAAGAAATGATAAAAAAAAATTGAGGAAAATAACTTAATAATTACTATGAGAATTTTCCTGATCAACTACATATTCATTAGAAATGTCTTCATGTGGTCTCTTTGGAAATGTATATCCATCATACTCTGCTTCATCCTCAGATTCCTCACCACTGTTCCATTTTCTTTTCACAATTTTTGGGAACATTCGTGTTACTTCTTTTGCTTCCAACATTTCGTCGCCACTATGCAGTCTTTCAAACCGAACAGCACTCACCTTTCTCGCATTTCCTGCTAGTATCTGCATCAAAGACAAAGAGAAGCTCTCGATTCAGGTTTGTTACTTCACACAGATTTGAAAAAAGAAGAAAAAAAAATTATTCGAAAACTTATAAATAATAAACTACCACAAGGGACAATATCATCGATAGCAACAAATTGATTACCTCAAGTTTGAAAATATGTTTCTTCTCTTTCTGTTCCTGGTGGTCACCATTAGTGTCATCGTCATCATCTTCATCATCCCTTTCAAGAACTAACTTGATGCTTTCTCCTGTCCTTGGAATGTACCCAAAGGCTTCACATACAAAGCCCGATACCGTCTCATATTGGTGACCCTGAAATAATAAAGTAACCACCATATTAATAGGCCAGAAAATCTTAAACATACTTGGTAATCTTGTCAAAATATAAGATAGGCTATTTGAGATGCAAAGATGCTAGGGTAGGCTGCAATGGTTCTGAAGGCAACTTCAAAATCAACTTAATCATTGGTTCTACAAATAAACAATAAATTGTGATACTGGCACTTTTTTCCTTTAAAAGGAAAACCTGATTGGGTGCTGTAATAAAGAAAAATACACTAATACCAGGGAACTAATAGAAGAATGTTAACCAAGATTCCGAGCACTGATATAAGAAGACAAATATGTAAATGCATGTATGTAAAAACTGGTGAACCTCTGGCATCTTGATGTTCAAGTCTTCTGAGAGTTGATCAATGGATGTGTTAGCATCGACGTCAAACACGCCCTCAGCTCGCATTACTATGTAGCCGGTTTTCTTTTGTATTTCCTCCTGTAATAGCAACAAAAGAATGTTCTTTAATGAAAATTTGGCACGTAAAAGCAGAAAATAGTTGTAGTCACCAAAAATCAGATGCAAATATACATAAAAAAAATAAATTTCATTTAAATTTGCTGATTTTTTATCAATCAAATGCAAATATACAGAACAATTGTTGGGGGGGAAAAGTGACGGCAGTGTATATAAATTTGAAAACGTAAAGATTAAGTAGAAGCACATATACTGAGATTTACCTTCGAGTCATTTTCATCGAATATTTCACCAACAATTTCCTCAACAACATCTTCAAGAGTTACAAGCTGTTAAATAGAAAAATACGTAAGACATCAAGACTCGTTGATTCAAAAACCATTATCTTGTAAAAATTGTTAGACCTCATTGGCAGATCACAGAATGGACTTCAGATGAATCAGAAAGTTTAGTTACAATCAAATAAACTGTGTCAGAAGAAGTAAACATGCCCCATTTAGCAATTAAAAAAGGATTTACTAAATGCAACAAGCACATGGAAGGATGCCACATAAAATCATTGACAAAATAAATTCAATCATCACAGATTCAAAATTTATTGCAACCAAAAACAAGAAAGCTGAGGGAAACAGAAAGATGAGAACAGAAGGTGAATATCAAGATTTTGTAAATCATAATTGCCTTGGAATCAGAAAGTAGAGAAAAAAACTAATTTAACTTATATTATTAAATTAAAGTACAGGGGAAGGAGCATACTAATACCTAAACATGCATCTACAATAATTTAAGCAAATATTTGTACAGGATAATTTATGAAGTATTCTTGAAATAGTTTGTGATGAGTGGTATGATTTCAATGTTGATTCTGTTAGCTTTTATTTAAAATTAACATAGAAAAGAGATTGAAAGAAACATACACCCATAGTGATAGCATTTTCTAATTGATATCTTTAATATGCATCTTCTTTTTTCTACAGTTATACTTTGCACAGTTTATACGTCTTAGCAAATCAAAAATTCCATATATTCATATTTATGTCAAACAAACTGATCCGAGTTTGGTTGAAATCTAGTATGGCAAGCACATACCCCAACAGTTCCACCATACTCATTAAGAACGACAGCCATGTGAACCTTCCTGATTCGAAATTCTCTAAGAAGATTCCAAACAGACATTGAATCTGCAAAGGCAACAATAAGAATTTATTCATCCAATATTATGCACCATGTTAAACAGATATCGATGCGCCCATAGCCCAAACAATTCAACCAGTTAAACAATTCAATTTCGATGTGTTAAGATATAGTCAAGTTACCAGGTACAAAATATGCAGGCTTGTGAGCCAAATCTCCAACTGTGATACTTTCTAGAGTTTCGCCCTTCAAAATTAAACATTATATAATTCTGCAAACTATGAGATTGGATTAATAGGTAAAGAACTTATAACATGTAACCAATAATATTAGTAAAATCTTCCAACCTTTTGGACATAATCCAGCAGATCCATCGCATATGCTATACCCATTATATTATCAACACGTTGCTCAAAAACAGGAACCCTAGGAAACATGTCATGATACAGTTAGCACACTGGGAAAAAGATATCACTGAATTTAAACTGGGAAAAATTTAAATACCTTGAGTATTGATGTGTAACCCACAAGTGATGAAAATCTACAAGGCTTGAACTTGCATCAATTGCAACAACATCAACAAGAGGCGTCATAACTTCTCTGACATGTGTGTCTTTTATCTCCAACACATTTTCGATCATATCCTATAAAATATATTCAAGACACTTATCAGAAAAAGAGAAAAAAATATGAAAACAGATTAAACACTATAAAATAATCAAATGGCTTTTGTAAGTGGCGTAAAGAATAACACTTAACATACGTCATTACTAAAACAAAGAGCACATTTTCACATTAAATTTCAGGTTGCATTTTTTAAAAAACAATAGTGTAGAGACAATTTTTACAACGGAACATATCTATAAAATTTTATTTTCTCTAGAGGAGAGAAAGGGCTGAACATTTTGAAAAGAAATATAAAGTGATATTATTAGAATTAAACCCAATATTAATTACCTGTTCTTCCTCTTCTATTGCTCCACTTAATTCTGCACCCCTTAGCATCAGTTTTAGCTCCTCTTCAGTTACATATGGTTCACTAAAATAAAATATATTGCTTTTAATGTTGAATTCAATAAAAATAAATGAATGAGAATAACCCAAGATCATTGCTTCAACAAATCGATGCAACTTCCCAGATAAGTATTATCAACATATTCAAACAAGAAAAGCCTTTATTCACTAGGTGGGGTTGGCAATATGGCTCAAATGGCGCCCTAACAATATGTAATGAATCATGTTAATGAGACGGTTTAAATCCGCGTCTCTATTAGTTTTTTTTAGTTTAGCTCTACGGCCTAGCATCAGACTATCCTACATCTGGCCTACCATATGCTAAATCACCTAAGACAAGAGACTGCAACCTTTTCTACAAAGGAATTTACCCCAATTTTATCTCTAATGATTTCATTTCTAATACCACTGGTCTTTTGAAATCACTTATCCAAAGAGTTGTCGATTGGGGATCATGGAAAATTGTGGTTTGTTAAAATTCCGCTACACGTCATAGCTAAAGTGCCACTATTTGACAACATTTTGTACTAAATAGTGTATCACGCCGCAATATTGATTTATTCAAATTTTTCTGAGTTATAGCGCCACTAATCTATAGCCGCTAGTGAACCAAACTGCTTATCCATTGCAATATTCTCATCTCTGTACTGAACTTACTCTTTCTATAGGCTACCTATTGCGCAAGTTTCAGTCCCATCATACAATATTGTAGGTCTTATAGATGGTACAGTAAAGCTTCCAGTTTAGCTTGAGTGGCCTTTTTCCTATCACAGATCCAACCTGAAGTATTTCTCCAATTTTCACCTCTAACTGTGTGCCTCTTGAAGAGCTTGCATTCCAAATACCCCATTTTGCTTTTGTTAAAGCAAAGTCATGTGCTTCCAATGTTTGCTCCGTATCAACATAGAGTAAACATCTTAAAAATATCAGACCATCTATAATAGTAAAAGGTTGTGTATCCACTATGCTATGAGCTTAACACAAGAAGGTGGCCATGTTTACTCTTTATAACCAAGGATAAAAAATACATAAAGAAACAAAGTTCGGTTTCTTGTGCCATATGATTTGACCAAATTACAAACCCAAAAACTGTTACCATTTACCAACCATCTATCCGCTACCACATATAAAACCCTCACGATCAATAAAGTAACTTCATTTCCCCATTTAATCTCTCATACATTTAAACAAAAAAAACTTAGAAAAAGCAGAGTTATCATGGTGCATGGGTGAAAAAAAAAATGCATCCCTTTAATGAAGGGGCTAAGATTTACATCACAAATAAGATTCAGATTTCACGATAGACACGTTAATAAATAAAAACAAAAAACAAATGTACAAGAGAATATTAATGGCTGGCTATTTTTTCAGCATACCTACTTCCTTTTAAGCCAAGCAATTTAAGCATCCCCATCGAAAGAAAGGTAACAATTCTTCCTGCAGGATACAGTACCAGAGAAAGCCATGCCACTGGCCTGACCTAGAGGCATTAAAATTTATATTTGTCACTAAACAAAGTTGAAGAAGAAATGCCATGGTGTGCAAAACAAACAAAAATGCTTAATCAGCACATTTCTGTTTCCAAATATCAAAAAGTAGAAGGCAATAAATTTACAACTTACCACAAACCGAGCCACCTCTGTGGCATTATGAACCGCGATGCTTTTTGGAGTGATTTCAGTGAGAAGCAAAATGGCAACCTTGTATGATTACAGAGAGAAGAGAAATCAGTTATTATGAGAAAAAATTATATGAAATACGTATCAACATGCACACGTATATTATACTTACAAGAGGTGAGAAGAAACACAAAGTTATGAAATTAAAATACACGTACTCCCTCCAGTCTCAAATATAAGAAAAGATTCCTTTTTTAGGTTCATTGAGTAGTTAATGTATTTGGTCTACACTGTAAAGCAGCTACATTAATTATTCAATGAACCTAAAAAAGGAATCTTTTCTTAAAATTGAGACCAAAGGGAGTAGTTCGTTATCGGAAACAACAACTAAACAGATGCTGAAGCATCCATGAGAATTAAGAAGATAAACAGACTCAGTTTATAGCCCAATGAATTTGTAGCTTCAATCAATCAAACCAAGCTTCAGATGAGTGGTATGAGCAATGATATTTTTGGAGAAAAATAAAGATATTATAAGAGGTTTCGGACAAAAAGTCTATGGGTCAGAAAGAAGCTGTCGGGGTAAGGTTTTGTGATCAATCTGATACAACCATTCTGTTTGAAAAGATAATTTATACCAAGTACAAGTACTACAAAAAAAGACTAAATAAAATTTAAAATAAGATACTTAACTTTATGAAAATCCTACATCCTATAACGGTGCCTAAATTGCTGACATGTGGATAGCTTTTAAATGTATAAATTTAAATAACATATCATATCACCGCCCCTTTGTCTATTCACTAAAAGATTAGCCCGGGCACCTTTTTTCACAAATTGGTGATAAAGCTAGCAAGCTTTATATGTCAAATTCTGGTTGCCATCACATCAGGAGTTTGCAAGTTTAATGGGCAGCATGTTGATATACTGAAATATTCAAGGTTTGAAATGAATAACAATCAAGTAGCCTAGTGAATCTGAGTTTATGTTTTGATGACCTGTTATTAATATCCAAGCAAGAACAAGAAAACATACCGTCATCACTCCTGTTGCTGCGCTGACACCAGCTTCGCCGAATGCTGCAGTTGCAGCTTCTGTGACCAGAGCAGTTGCTGCAATATTTACCACACTGCATACAACTTATCGACATGAGAAACTACTATAATCAAGTTGACAAAATGATATTCTTCAATTAAAAGACAAATTAAAGAAGAATACGTTGTGCCAATAAGTATGGTTGTGAGGAACCGAGTAACATCACTTCGGAGTAGTCTGAAGACGCCATTTTCAGACTCCTTTTCAGCCAACTCACGAACCTAAAACATTGTCATCAACAGTAATCAGACATCAAAGATTTAAAATTATAGTCAACCATATTAATCATAGGAAGTTACATATCTAATGTACGGAAATGCATGCTATCAAAGGAAACAAACAAAATTCTCAGAGGAAAAGGAACTATAGTATAGCAACTGATGCTTCAATCAGTTGCATTTAATTTCCTTGTCAACAAATAGGTGAGTTGCTAAAAGCTTAACTGTTAGAGGCACTATTTTAGCAATTTGTGAATCTCAGACTATGCATACCAACTGAGCTAAGCTCACGAACCATGAATGTCCCTACATATTTTATTTCGTAAAAATAATGATCCTATTTCCACAAAACTCGCCTCCAAAACTCAACCCAACCCCGGCAACAATCCCTTTACAAACTACACTATATTCAGTAGACCTATATTGAACAATGCCATACACATAAAAATAGTCACTCACTCATAAAAAGAAAAAATAAGCATGATACCTTCCAAGGCCAAAGTGTAGTAATCGAAGTCTCTGCCAGAGAGAAAAAAGCCGAAAGACCCAAAAGCAAAGCCAGTAACAACCCTTGTTCCTTAAACAAACGAAGAATTTGCAACACAGTCGGCCAAGTACTCTTAAGCAAAAGTATACTCTTTCCAATAACACCATATCCAGCATTCACCACACCTTCAGCAGCCAAAACTTTAGGGCATCCAAACACCAACACCCCACAAACAGTAGCAGCCAAAATAATTCCTCTCTTCACCAAAACTTCATTTATAAACTTCAAATTAGCATCAGAAACATCGTTTTTCGCTCGTAAACAACCACTATCACTATCACTACCACTACCAATACACTTCACCTTCAAGCTAGCTCCACCAACTAACTTCAAATTTTTTCCATAACTTGAAAGATGAAACCTTTTACAAGTGAAAGGACCAACACAATTTGACACAATAGGAACAGGGTATCTACCATTTGTACCCAAAACCTTCATTGGCATTCTCTTTGCACGATTGTCATGTGCAGGGTAATACAATTTCGAACCCGAATTGAAAATACGATGACCCAGAGCCCATGATTCGAGTGACATTGCTAAAACACTAAAATCATAACACACCACAAGCTAAAAATCGAATTTTTATGCAAAGGAAGAAGCTTTGGAAAAACCGAACTTGGAGTATTTTACTGAATTGCGATGAAATTGGTTATCCGATGCAACCGAGGAAGGTGAAAAACAATGGAGAGAGTGTATATACACGAAAAAATAGTGAAAATTTTGGTTAATTGAAGAGAAAATTGAAATTGGGAAATTAGGGTTTGAGAAGGAAGAGAACGGGGAATTGAGAGTGTGAAGGCGTGGAGGAGAGTTGGTGGACTTGGACTGACCACCCCACTTGCTTTGGAGTCAGATGCTCTGTTTGAGGCGAACAAAGGATACACTTCTACTTGCTTAACTAAAATACCATTAATGCCCCTACATGTTTTATTTCATAAAAATAAAGGTTAAATCACACAAAGGTTGTTTTTGGTTTGAAATAGATTAATCCTATAAATTATTTTGGTCACATATAACATAAATTCTTTAAGTTTGTAGATGTAACGGATTGGTCCTTTAAGTTATTTTGATCATCCAATTTAGTCCTTCTGTCATTTCATCGTTTTTGTAATGTTTGGTTAACATAAAGACTAAATTGAAAACGTTTACAAACTTAAAGAATTTATGTGTTGTCAAAATAACTTAAATGATCAATCTATTACAAACATCAAACTTAAAGGGCTTATGTGTGACTAAAATGACTTGACCAATCTATTACAAACCTCAAACTTAAAATATAATTTTTTTAAGTTTATGAGAAAGGTTAACTTGTGCCCTTAAGGCACAAGTTAATAAGCTTAAGATAGAAAAATTTTTCTTGAAACTTGTGTATTCAATGATGTAAAAATTTATATTTTCAATATAAAATTTATTTATTATTTCTTTTTTTTAGTTGTTTAACTTGTGCCCTTAAGACACAAGTTAACATGACCCATAGTTTATAAATTAGTTTATAGTGAATAAAATGACCGGTTGAATTTATAGTCATTAACAAACAGTCTTGTTAACGAGTGTCCTTGAGGTACTCTTTAAACATTCCAAAATAAGTAATTATTCATTAAAAAGTCAAATATTTCGATTTTCAATGCATTGAATACATGTATTTTCATAAATACGTGTATTTTTATAAATATTTACCACTTATAATCTTTAAAGAGTGTCATGCAGATATTTGTTGACATTTCCCTTAACAAAATTAGTGGTAGAACTAGTTTTCTATTATTGTCTACTATTATCTACGACTAGTCTACTATGAGAATAAAAGGTACAACCGAAAAACCATAAATATCCTTGCATGCTCTATTTGAGAGAAAAAAATATATAGTTAATAGTTGATAAATTAGTTTATATCGGATAGTTGGTAAACTAACTTATAGTGAATAAGATGACTGTTTAAATTTATTTTATTTGGTAAAACTAGCATAAACTAGTTTTCCATTAATATCTACTATTATTTACTACTGATCTACTACTAATATATTAAAATTAATGATCAACAAAATTCTTTTATTAACTACGATTAAACTCATAATTTTCTTAATCTTGTAGGTTTAATAGTCAATCAAAACTAAATTATTATTAATTATAATAACTAGATGAAGAGTTTATGAGATTTGATTGAAACATGCTAGTTAGCTCTGGCGATTGTCTTGCGAAAACTATACTGTTCATCTCATCACCTTCTTCAACTTTACTTCACACATAGGAAACGTCACCAAACACCACTGCCTCCACCGATCATCATGGTAAAGGGTGTAATACCTTGGCCATGTCTGATTAATCCATATGAACCACTTGATTTTGCTCAAAACCAATCCAAACATGACCATGCAAACCCTAAAACAAATGCCGAAACTATTACCCAGCCAAAGCCCACCACTCTTAAACCTCTTACAACATGGAAATGTCTTTTTGATGATGATACAACCACCGATTCAACCATAAAAGCCCAGAACAATGAACCCAAACAAAACAAAACTTTTGCTCAAGGTGTCTCGAACCTATGTGACATCCCTACATCCCAGCTGCCTCAGCCCGTCCTTAAAGGAGATAAATTCTTAATCACAATACCGGAGGAAGAATACGTAGCAGGGATGGATACTTGCAAATACAACCTTCATGCGAGAGTCATCTGGCCAAAGGGAGCTATGCCGCTTACGATGTTGGCCTTGCGCAACAAGCTATCCACTCTCTGGAGTAATCTGAGTAGATGGGGAATCACGTCCCTGGGAAAAGGTTTTTATGAATTTACATTCTCTTGCCTTGAGGATGTGAAAAGGGTGAGATCTATCTCTTCTTGGAATTTAAATCCTGGCATCATGAAACTTTTTACTTGGTCAAGGGATTTCAACCCTAAAATGCACAATAGTACATCAGCTCAGGTATGGGTCCAAATTCATGGCTTAGCACAAGAATATTGGCGCCCTAGAATTTTGTTTGCGATTCCAAGCAGTGTAGGTACCCCGATTTGCACTGATGCTGCCTCATCTAAGCCAATGATGGAACAAACTTTTGGCCAGTATGCAAGAGTTCTTGTGGATATGGATGTTACACAGACACTTAGATATAAGGTGTTAGTGGAGAGAAATAATTTTGCTTTTTTTGTTGAACTGGATTATGAAAATCTACCGGATTTTTGCACGTACTGTAAAAAGATTGGTCATTACATGGAGATTTGCAAAAATAGATTGAATGAACCTGATAATATGGGTAATAAGGACCCCAGGAAGCACAAAAAAGAGGTTAGAAAGGAGTTTGTCCAAACCAATGACAGAAGACAAGTACAGGGCAATGATGTTGAGAACCCTATTGCGGTGGAAGCAAATATAGATTCAGATAAAGTGGTTCACTCAACTGACAAGGGTAAAAGCATTATGGCAGATCAGGCCGAACCTAGTGGAGTCAAGCAGAATGATGACTTGGTGCAGGGTAATAGATTTGAGGTTCTTGTTGATGGCAACGAAGCTCAGCTTCAACTTGTCAGAGACACAATGAAAGAAAATGATTTGCAGTTAGAACGAGAAATCAATGAAGAATTGGCTAGGCAAACAAGAGTCAACAGTCCAAATATTGCTCAAGGTAACAATTACAAAGAGACCAGCTCCATAGGCTCTGAATTTGTTGATGCAACCCAACATGGTTCAGAGAATATGGACAATTCCAGCTCCACAAACTCAGCAGGAAATGAGGGTGATCCAAATATAGGTGCGGCAATTACCATATCTGCACAGGAGAAACTTAACAAAGATTTCTTAATTCAGGGCAAACATAGCTGGAAGAGAAGAGAAGGAACAAAGACTGATGCAGCAACTTGAAGCTCATGATGCATTGATTCCAGATGAAACAAACAAAGAAACATTCACAGTGGTGAACAGATCAAAAAAGAAACAAGCAAAGAAAACTTCACCGGTCAAAAGCGGTTATGCTACAAGAGGTAAGGGCTCTCTCTCCAAGCCTTTTAGGTGAAGATTTTGTATTGGAATCTTAGGGGTTTAGTCAACTCCCCTACAAGGTTGGCCTTAGAAGATTAATACAACAAAATAATCCTGATTTAGTCTTTATAGCCGAACCATGGATCTCTTATAATGACTTTCCCACAAACCAGTTGAATAGCTTAAATCTTAAAGTATTTTCTTTCAATTCCAGAAATAACAATAACCTCAACCTTTGGTGCATCTGCGCTTCCCATTTACTTCCCAAAATTATCCAAATAGACAGCCAACATGTTACTTTCAGTATTCTATTAAACTCAAAAGAGTTCTTCATTTAAGCTATATATGTTTCAACAAGTTACCTGCAGAGAAAACTTTTGTGGTAATCCCTTACCAATCTGCAATCCCAATACAATAATGCACCTTGGTGCTTCATAGGGGACTTTAATGCAATATTGGGGGCCCATGAACATCAAGGTGCTTGCACTCCTTCTAGAACATCCATTATAGATTTTCAAAACTGGACAGATCATAATGACCTTATACATTTGCTAACCAGAGGTGCATTTTACACATGGGATAACATAAGAGGTGGCAGAAGGCATACCAAAAGAAGGCTAGATCGTGTCATTTGTAATCAATTTTGGTTAGATTCCTGCACCTCAGCCTCATGTCTCACCCTCATCAAACACTGATCCGACCACTTTCCCATTCTTTTTGAATTCAAAACCGACACCTTATCTTTCTCTTCCAATTTTAAATTCTTGAAGATGTGGACTTTGCACTCAGAGTGCAAGGACTTCATTTCTAATTCTTGGAGTGAAAGAGTTGTAGGTTGCCCCATGTTTATTTTGAGCACCAAACTTAAGAACCTGAAAAATGAACTTAAGATTTGGAATAAGCAAGTTTTTGGTAATATCCACTCCCAAGTCTCTGATGCTGAAGCTAACCTCGCCAATATCCAATCCCTGATCCAAACATCTGGTCACACTGATCAACTCCAAAATCAAGAAAATCTTGCTCATTTACAATTAGATGATGCCCTTAACAAGCAGCACATTTTTTGGCAAGAAAAAGCAAGAGTGAACTGGCATCTTGAAGGTGACAGAAACACAAAGTTCTTCCATAGAGTGACAAAGATCAAAAACAAAACAAAATTGATCTCATCTATCAGAGATGAAAATGATATTATCAGTGATCCTAATTTAGTTGCTAATCATATAGTTTCTTACTATAAAAACTTGTTTTCTTCTAACTTTGTTTTGCAGGAACCTCTCCTTGTGGACGAAGTCATCCCAAATCTGCTAGATGATAATATCAACAATTTACTTACATTGCTGCCCTCAGGAGAAGAAATAAAAAAAAGTAGTATTTGACTTAAATGGTGATGGAGCTCCTGGCCCTGATGGCTTCGGAGTTTGTTTTTATCAAACTTACTGGGGAATCATTCATGAGGATGTGGAAAACGCTGTTTTGGAATTCTTCAACACTGGATGGTTGCTTCCAAATTTCAATGTCAATACCATCACTCTTATTACAAAAACTTCCAATGCTGACTCTATTGACCAATACCGTCTTATAGCCCTGGCAAATTTTAAATTTAAAATCATTTCAAAGATTTTGGCTGATAGGTTATCTGTTATTCTCCCAAACCTCATCTCCAAGGAACAAAGAGGTTTCATCAGAGGTAGAAACATCAGGGATTGCATTGCCTTAGCTTCAGAAGCAGTTAATCTTCTTGACAACAAGAGTTTTGGAGGTAATCTGGCACATAAGATTGATGTATCAAAAGCTTTTGATACACTCAACTGGTCTTTTCTTCTCAAAGTCTTAAGAGGGTTTGGTTTTAATGAGGTTTTCTGTAATTGGATAGATGTAATTTTGAAGTTAGCTAAAGTTTCAATTTCCATTAATGGCTCTCAAAATGGTTACTTTCATTGTAAAAGGGGAGTGAGGCAGGGTGATCCACTTTCACCCCTTTTATTTTGTATAGCAAAAGTGGTTCTGAGTAGGGGTATCTCAAAACTTGTTGAAGATGGAAAAATTTATTTAATAAAAGGTACCAGAGATGTTAAAGTTCCATCCCACTGTTTCTATGCAGACGATTTGATGGTGTTTTGCAAAAGTTAGATCTCTAGCTTAACACATCTGAAGGAGTTGTTCACTAATTATGCAAAATGTTCAGGACAGATTATCAATACAAGGAAATCATCAATTCATTCAGGAGGTATAAGTCAGCAGAGATTGAACACAATAGTCAACTTGCTTGGGTTTCTCCATTGGTTCTTTGCCGTTCACTTACCTGGGAGCACCAATCTTCAAAGGCAGACCAAAAGTGAGTTATTTCCAACCTTTTGTAGACATAATTAAGTCTAAATTAGCAGCATCGAAAGCTTCATTGTTGTCTTTAGCAGGTAGAGTCCAATTAGTCAAATCAGTTATTCATAGCATGCTTTTGCGCACATTTGCAATTTACTCATGGCCCGTCAGTCTTATTAGAGATCTAGAAAAATGGATAAAAAAAATTATTTGGAGTGGAGATTTAGAAAAAAGGAAGATAGTGATTGTATCATGGAAGAAAGTTTGCACAGATTATGATGAAGGGGGTCTTGGTGTCAAATCTCTTATTTGTTTAAATGAAGCCTCTAATCTTAAACTATATTGGGATCTAATGAATTCTGATGAATAATGGTCTAATCTTTTAAAGAGCAGAGTCATGAGAGGTAGAGACTGTATTTCACATCATATCTTTTCCTCTATTTGGAGTGGTCTCAAAAATGAATTCAAAGTTATTCTGAACAATGCGTCTTGGCTAATTGGTAATGGAGAAAAAATCAACTTCTGGACGGACAACTGGTGTGGACTTATCCTAGCTGACACCTTTCAAGTTGATGTTGTAACCCTCATCTCATTCCCTGTCAAAGTAAAGGACTACATCATTAATAAGCAGTGGTGCATCCCTACAAGTGTCCTTGCTCTCTATCCGACTATACAGCTACTTGTTACTAATGTCATTATTCCCTTTGAAGATAAAACTGACCAACTCATTTGGAAACACACAACTTCTGGTAATTTGTATATGAAGGACGCTTTTCTGTTCAAGAAGAAGAATCATTTGAAGTTATCTTGGACAAAACATATTTGGTGCAAGGACATTCCTCCTTCGAAAGCTACTCTTGTTTGGAGATTGATGTTGAATAAGTTACCCGCTAACGAGAACTTATCTTTGAGAGGTTGCTCTTTCCCCTCCATGTGCTCCCTATGCTCCTCTACATCAGAAACTTCCTTTCTCTTATTTTTTGAGTGCGCATATGCAGTGAAGCTATGGTGTTGGCTTGCAACAAAATTAAATTCTCCTTTGCATTTTCAATCTAAGGAGGATATCTGGTCTTTAAGCGACAAGTTTTCCAACAAACATTGTAAGATCACTATTAATTCTGCTCTAGTTTTCATCCTTAATGCTATTTGGTTTGCTAGGAATCAACTTAGATTCAACAACAAGATAATTCCATGGAGAAGTTCCATCACCAACATAGCTGCTAGCATTCAATTGACTGGGAACTGTTCAAGAGCTACGTCCATTTCCATGTCTGATTTCGTTCTTCTCAAGAAATTCAACGTCACCATCCATCCTCCTAGAGCACCGGTCATCAAAGAAGTTTTTTGGAATCCTCTACTGGCTAATTGGATAAAATGTAATGCTGACGACTCTTCTGTGGCAAACAACTCTGCTTGTGGTGGAATTTTTAGGGATGCAAATGTTGATTTCCTTTTTTGTTTTGCTGAGAATACGGGTCAAGGAAATGCATGATAAGTGTCAAAAAGGAGTTAAATAGACTGTATATTTTAGGCACTTTGATTACTTGGTATGCAAGTTATCCTGCGAAAAGCTCACAAATACTGAAGAATCATTCAATTATGTTTTTCACATCTAACGCCAACTCTTTGTAGGAAAATACACGCTTGGACACTCTAGAAGCAAGAAAATATGAAGAAATGCAAAGGACAACTTTTCGAAGATCAAAGGAACAAAATAGGCAGAATTACCAGTTTACTGGCCATGGCGAGTAAGTTTACTTGCGAGGCGAGTAAGTTTACCAGTTTACTCGCCATGG
>Ga0228710_1003662_pt1 | contig 24378 bp, 16 predicted proteins | sample MedpolnodulmetaG_FD_177995 | JGI IMG/M metagenome (GOLD analysis project Ga0228710, IMG submission 177995) | Root nodule microbial communities from Medicago polymorpha collected in Santa Monica, California, United States - pink nodules | ecosystem: Host-associated > Plants > Roots > Nodule...
TGGTTATCTAAACATCAATTCCATGTCTAGAATTTATGTTTGGATAGAGAATTATTCTAAACCTAGATTCAAAAGTATTTTTCAATCACAATTAAATCAAACATGAACAATAAAGTGCAAGAATAATTTCCATATCAAATGAAATGCTAGAACCATACATTTATAGATCAATTGATTACATGATTAGCTAAGATCAAGTACCTCTAATCCCAACAATGGAGATTTACCTACTCATTGTCATGGAAGCCTTGTAAGAATGAATTGAAAGGAAAAGATTCATTACAACTTTGTGATTTCTCACCAAATGTGGAAGAATCCAACTTCTATCACTCTCACTCTATGAAGATCAAGCCCTATCTCTCTCTCTAAGGATCTATCTGTATTTCTTTGCAATAAAAGCTCTCTCCTTTCAAGAAATGATCAAGGGCTATTTATAAGTTTTACCATCTGCATCAACTCACCTCGCGAGTTACTATGTTCGCCATGGCGAGTTGAGGTTTCTTCCCTAGTGGGTTTGTGCCACGTCATCATGGGGAGTTTTAGCCGCCCTTGCTCGCCTCCCAAGTAACTTCACTCGCCATGGCGAGCAAACCTGTGCTTCTGCCTATTTTTTTCTTTGCTAACTCGCCATGGCGAGTAGGGTGCGAGCTGGTGGCGAGCAAATGTGCCTCTCTGCTTATTTTTTCCTTTGATAACTCGCCACTGCGAGTTGGGTGCGAGTTGAGGGCGAGCAAATGTGTCTTTCTGCCTATTTTTGGCCTTGTTGCCATTTGTTTCTTGTTTTCCATCTTTGCTTAGTGCCTTGAGTAACTTTCCTGCAAAATTAGGTAAAGTAAGATAGATAAAGCGTAAAAGGATTATAATCAATTATCTCTCGGCTATTTCCTTAATAACTTGCAAAACAAGTAACAAAAGTGCCCTAAATCTTCATTAACTTCCTGGCACTTATCAATAGTATCAGATATATGTACAGAAATGAGAATTAGAGTCTAAATAAAATTCAAACGTGTACTAAAGAAAGAAAAAGAAGTAACATATTTATTTTTTTTTTAGATGGGGGGTAGGTATTAGACTTAATTTTTTGTTTGAGGCCCGTAACATTTGGAGGCCCGGCCTGGTAGAGCACCTTGCACTCCCCCAAGGCCGGGCCTGCTCTAAAGGTGTGTTTGGTGGTTCATTGAGGTGTCAACATAGTTGGGGATGTCAAAGGATTATATTAACTAGATCATTGACCCATGCGATGCACGAGTCCTACCAGCTAAAACAGACGCAAGTAAGTTATGCATAATCTACTATATTCATATGAATAAGTCAATTGATTAGATTGAATCAATGTAGGTCATAGTTCATATGATGGGAAATACAATAAATTAGTCGCGTCATAGTGAAGTTAGCAATGTAGTTTGTTGCTATCATTAAAACACAATACATTAAAATTATCCTACAAAGCATATATTTAACACAAACTATCTTAAATTATGAAATACTTCTCTATATACGACATTTGAAGTCACATTGGTATCTTGACCATCTTCATCTGTTGTAAACATCTTCAATCCATCTTTGGAAGTAACTCTTGAAATTGCAACATATAATTGACCATGTGAAAACACAACACTTGACAAATATATCCCAACATTCTTTAAAGACTGTTTGTTGAAACTTAAAAGGAATCCTAACGTCATAAGGTTTAATAAATAATCTTGGTATAAAAATTTTCATGCCTATATTGCTTCCATATATGACTTTCCCTTCAAGCACAAATTTACCAATTTGGTCTTTAAAGATTGTTGTACCATTGCATAATCCTAATTTTTGATCTATATTCCTTAACAACATCGCTGGAACTCCAACCTTTAATCTGAGTTTGTGATTTGAAAGGCCAGAAATATTAATTGTGTTGAGAAATTCAAGAGTGTGGACATCATCAATCGCATCACCATCCATGTTTCGTGAAAGCGGCAAATCATGACTCAAATAAATTTTTGCTTCACCTAGAATTAAATCCAACATATAATCGTTTATTTGATCAACAATTGAATTCTTTAAAGCTAATATGACCCTATCTTGGAAATAAGTTATACCACTCATGCTTTCTAGTATCTTTGGATAAGTGCTCTCAACAATAGATGCAATGGAAATTTAAATTTGAAAAAAACATTAAATGATGTGTCTTTACCTTGCATAACACTCTTTTAAGAATTGCTTAGGAGGGAAGAGTCAAAAGCTATTAGGGTTTAACAAAAACTTGACCTAATAAATTTTTATAGTAAGTACGAAGTATGATAAATAACACCTCTAATCTTACTTAAAGAAGTTGTATTCTATTTTTTAGATAATGATATTAATGTCACATTAACAACAACAATGATATTTGGACACTCCAAATTTTCCTACACTCATTCAATACTTAATTTTATGTTTATAAGTCTTTTTCTATCACATATATCATATCATCGTCTCTTATCTCTATCTCTTAATGTATACATCTTCCTATCCTTTAACATAAAAAAAAAAATGTCCTCGATATATTTTATGATGTTGTGACATCAGCGGTAGCAATATCAACTTCTTATATAAAAGGGTAATCAATAATTTTGGTGTGTGAGCGTTGTAATTATAATCCTTGAATATCGAAATTGAAATAAATACATCATTATGCGTTTTTTTTTATAATATTATTGGCTAAATTTACTCACTAAAAACACTTTTAATGAGGATTAAATTGACAAAAAAAACATATTTAAGGATCAGAAAAGACACATATTTATGGGCTAATTCTCATTGGTTATCTGATAAATTACCCACAACTCCTCAAGATAACCTACACTCACAATATAAAATTATTGGCATCCCTAAATTGTGTGAATAAAAGGCCAGACTCCCCCTTTCATACATCACATGCAGACACTAAACACTAAACTAAATTTATGTACTCTAGCTATTTAGAATATACTCTTTTTATTTCAAACAAAAATAATTCTTTGTCCACCCTCCTTCCCTCCCTAAAAAAATAATAGAAAACTCCTTAAAATCGTTCCTTTATTTAACATCAAGGTATAAGTCTATGTTCATTCAATTTCTACAAACTATATATACTACATACTATATATATTCTGCAACTTTTAAATTTCAGTTGTTTTATTTTAAATTTATCTAGCTAAGAAAATTTCTACATAAAGATGTGGAAGCTGAAGTTTTCAGAAAACAAAGATGGTAATCAAGAATTAGTTAGAAGTGTGAATAAGAACATTGGAAGACAATTTTGGGAGTATGATCCACATCTTGGAACTGAACAAGAACGAGCTCAAGTGGAACAAGCTCGCAAACAATTTCATGACAATCGCTTCAAAACTAAGAACAGTTCTGATCTCTTAATGAGACTCCAGGTAAATACATGCATAAATAATTATAACATATAGTACAATTGCTTAGTTTAATTTAATTTAATTAGATTAGATACTTGAAGGAGAAATTTGTACAACTCTCTCTCAATTACCATGGTTAGTGGCTTAATCCTCTCGCTATGTTGGGCTACAGTTGGTGGTTATTTTTCTTTCGCTGCTCTTTTTGTTTTTTTCTTTCCCCGGTTTGTAATTATTGTACAGATTTTTTTGTTTTTCATTTGCACACCTTGTGCTAGGAAAGACATTTTGTGTTGATGATATATTTTATTTTAGCTTCTTCAAAAAAAAAAGATTAGATACTTATACTTACACGAATATGTGACAAGAGGAATGCTAGCAACACACATTCTAACACACACCTTTTAACACACTATCTTTGATTGGTTAAAATTCACATGGGTTCCACCAAATCATGTGGGTCCCATATAAATTTGGTGGGTCCCATATAAATATTAACCAATCAAAAAGAGTGTGTTAAAAAGTGTGTGTTAGAAGGTGTGTTGTTAGCATTTCTCATGCGACAATATGTATATATGCAAATTCTCTTTGAATTAAAATTCTTTTGTTCATCTTTGACTATTGATTTTATTTTTTGAAAATATATATACTAAAATGTATATACTCTAGCACAAAGGTATGTTAATATTCCTGAAGGGTAAATAATTAATTTTGGTTTTGTAGTTTGAGAGGGAAAAAGGTTTTTTAAATATGAAATCAGAGAATAATAATAAGGTGAAAATGGAGAAGGAAGAAGGAGATGTAATTAGTGAGGAAATAATAGGAAAGACACTAAAAAGAGCATTGAGATGTTACTCAAAACTGCAAACTGAGGATGGTTTCTGGCCTGGTGACTATGGCGGTCCTTTGTTTCTTTTGCCTTCTTTGGTATGTATAATATCATTTCCCTCTTTTTCTTATACAATGTCCTAAGCACTTTTTTTTTGTTGTTGACAAAATCCTAAGGTCATTTAATTCCTAGGAAAAAGAATGTCCGAAACATATTTGTTGGCATTTTACAATATCACATTTTTAATTTAGTCATAAAATATCTCTACAAATATCTTTTTTGAAAAAGATCTCTACAAATATCTTATTCGCATGATTTGATTGAATAGATGCGTAAAAACATTTTATAGAAATTAACCTCTTATTATATATTTGTTGAAGTGTACAGAAAGTAAACGATAGGCTCTCCAACATATTTTGCATGATTTGCTTGTTTTAAAGGGGAAAAAAAAAATCAGCTTATTGCCTTTAAAAGTGATCAATATAATTGAATTTACTTCTGTAAACTATTTTTAAAGGTTACTTCTTCAAACATGAATAACTAATAATGAGTATCTTTAAAGATTAATGTATTTTCTGAAAGAAGAAAAATAATTAAAATTCCTTATAAAAAAATGTATTAGAAAGAGTACATTGTCAGCAATTTCTTGATATAGTATCTTAAAAAAACAAGAAATTTCTTGATAGTACTCCTAAATATATATTTTAACAGGTGCTTGTCAACGTGATGGGATCAATTTTAACACATTATATGTGATTGATAATAAAAAATTAGTTTTTCTAATAGTTTTATATATTGTCTTTTTTTTAAGGAAGTTTTATACATTGTCTGTGATGTGGATTTCAGTAAACAAGAGTTTGAGATTGTAATCTAAACAAACAAAGTTCAAATCCCTTTAAAGATTATTGTAAAATTGTCACTAGTGCCACTTTAATTTATATAATTTTTCAGCTCTCCAATATTCTCTAAAAATTAATAATTAATTTAATATGTAACTTAAATCATTAGGAGATCCGCAATTGGACGGTGAGAATGAACCCCTCGAATTAATCGGTCTTGGGTTGGGTACGTTGTCGAGTTTTTTTTTTATAAAAAAAACACCAGGAGATTTAAAATAATTGTTATATTTGAACCATCTTATACTATGTTGTTTTCTTCTTACATGATATTATACTGTATTTATTATAAACTTAATAAATTTATCAATATATGATTAACTGAAATATTTAAGATGAATATTTAAATTCTAAAAAAGGTACGCATAACTGATTCAACTCTTCAGCAAAAAAAGTATAATTCAAGAAAAAAATAAATCAAAGTATTATATAGCCTCCTTGATTTTCTTGCTTTTTTTGTTTCTCTTTTCTAGCATTTGCTATATTGCTATCTTGTTTTAAAAAATAATAATTAATTATCAATTGTTTCGGTTGTTAAAGTACATAAAAGAAGTGTACCTAAATTGGATTAATTATGTGATAGGTAATAGGATTATGGGTGACTGGGGCTCTTAATGCTGCGTTAACACCCGAGCATCAAAATGAAATGCGACGCTATCTCTTCACTCATCAGGTAATTCGTTTTAAGTAACGTAGTAGCTAGAACTTCAACTTTAATGAATAAGTGATGAATTCGAGGTTTAAACTTCAAATCATATATATATATATATAATAAACGTCTCTACCAACTGAATTATATGTTCATGAGAACATTATCGGATAAATGTTACTCTCTTAAACAAATTAATTTCACTTGTTATTAGAGGATGAGTCTATTTGTTTAAGATTACTAAAAATAAACTTCTTATGAAATTAATCAACAAATTAATTTCACTTGTTATTAGAGGATGAATCTATTTGTTTAAGATTACTAAAAATAAACTTCTTATGAAATTAATCAACTGTTGCATCTATAACTAATTGACATGTATCAAAGTATCACAAAATAATGTTAGCCAGCTCATGTGAGGAATATGATATTAATTGTTAATATATATGGTATGCTCAGAACAAAGATGGAGGGTGGGGATTGCATATAGAAGGGCCCAGCACAATGTTTGGTACAGCTATGAATTATGTGACCTTGAGATTGCTTGGAGAAGATATCGACAGTGGAGATGGAACCATGCAAAAAGCAAGAAAGTGGATTCTTGATCGTGGGGGTGCCACTTCTATTCCTTCATGGGGCAAACTCTGGCTTTCTGTAAGTATTTGTGTATTTATTTTGTGAGGTTTTGACTTTGAAATATTGTTATACTATAGTTTAATGTACGTTGTAATTGTTTTGTTTTTTTACAATAATACAAGTGTATAAATAATGAAAATAATACATTAAATATATATAGGTACTTGGAGTATACGAATGGAGTGGAATGAAGGCAATCCCTCCTGAGATATGGCTTCTTCCCTACTTTGTTCCTTTGCATCCAGGCATGTTCTCATTATTTCTTATTCGGCCTATGTGGTACCATGTATTTTTTATATGATATGATACATATAACATGATATTATGTGGTACCATGTATTTATTTATATGATATGATACATATGATATTATGTGGTAACCATTATATGTATTTATTTATTTATATGATATGATATATGTTACTAATTAAAAAATTCACAGGAAGGATGTGGTGTCACACCAGACTTGTATATCTACCAATGTCATATTTGTACGGTAGAAGATTTGTGGGTCCATTCAGTGCCATTGTTTTATCTCTCAGAAGAGAAATCTATACCTTACCTTATCATATGCTCGATTGGGACCACGCTAAATATCGTTGTGCTAAGGTTCTTGTCTTAATTAATTATGTCACATATTTTAATTAATTGTGTCACCTATAATATTTGAAATTAATAATGAATAATAATTGCAGGAAGATTTGTACCATCCATGTCCAATGATACAGAATATTTTATGGGGTTTTCTTGATAATGTTGGGGAACCTCTTCTCATGCACTGGCCTTACTCTAAACTAAGGAATAAAGCACTCAAACATGTTATGAAGCATATACACTATGAGGATGAAAACACTAACTATATCTGCCTTGGTCCTGTTAATAAGGTTAATTATATACTTATTAATGAGACATAATCAAATGATTTTAACTCAATAAGTGATTATTACGATGAAAAATAATTCAAAAACAGGTACTAAACATGGTTTGTTGTTGGTTGGAGAACCCAAATTCTGAAGCATTTAAGTGTCACATTTCAAGAATCAAAGACTATCTATGGTTGGCTGAGGATGGAATGAAAATGCAAGGATATAATGGTTCTCAATGTTGGGATGTTGCTTTATCTGTTCAAGCTATCTTGGCTACCAAACTTGATGATGAATATGGTTCAATGCTTAAGAAAGCTAACAATTTCATAAAACTCTCACAGGTAATAAATATTGTACACATATTTTGACTGAAAGTTACATGATTATGAATCACTAATGCCATGGAAGAAAAAAAAAGTAACTAAGATCTATGGAACACAAACACTCCTCGGATTAGGCGAGTTCCAGTGTCTGACACATGTCGATATCCGACACAACATATATTATTCCATTGAATTATGTGATTTTCTCAAAGTATCGTATTTTGGTTTTGAAGGTTACAATGAACAGCTCTGGTAATACTAGTTGTTGGTATCGCCACATTTCTAAAGGTGGTTGGCCTTTCTCAACTCAAGACAATGGCTGGCCTGTTTCTGATTGTACTGCAGAAGGCTTGAAGGTAATCAATTTGCCATTAATTTTAACAAAACACTAATTTGTCACATATTTGGATCAGCTAAACAAATCATATTTTCAGGCAGCCATTTTGTTATCAAACTTGCCAATTGAGAATGTTGGGAAAGCAGTGGAAACAGAACAACTATGCAATGCAGTTAATTTGATTTTATCCCTGCAGGTACTCTAAACTGATCTTTCACTCAAATACAGTTAATGTCATTGTTAAAATAAGACAATAAAATAACCATACAATAAATGTCAACTCTACAGAATAGAAATGGTGGATTTGCATCCTATGAACTCACAAGATCTTATACATGGCTGGAGGTACATCTTTTTTCTCAGGAAATTAATTGAGGAATGTAGATTCAATTTTTAAATCTTTTAACACTGAATTGGTTTATGTAACAGAAAATAAATCCAACTGAAACATTTGAAGATATCACCATTGATTATCAGTATGTACCTGACATCGACACATTTCCTTGTAATTATTTCCATGTCGTCTATCACTTGAATTTGTGAAAAACGAGTCTGTTATATATAGGTACGTAGAATGCACATCAGCAGCGATACAAGGTCTCACCTTGTTCACTCAAAAATATCCACGACACAGGAAGATGGAAATAGAGACTTGCATTGCTAAGGCTGCAAACTATATCGAAAGCATACAATTGGCAGATGGTTCATGGTTTGCTTTATTACTAGTCCACAAACTTAATTATTCGCCAAAAGGGGTTTCAAAAATTATATTAATTTCTTAATGTGAGTTTAAGGATTTATAATTACTTAACCATATAGGTATGGATCATGGGGAATCTGCTTTACATATGGGACATGGTTTGGAATAAAAGGGTTGATAGCTGCTGGCAAGAGCTACAAAGATAGCAAAAGCATAAGAAAGGCATGTGAATTTTTACTTTCAAAACAGCACAGGCTTTCAGGTGGGTGGGGTGAGAGCTACCTCTCATGCCATTACAAGGTATATAGTATGAAATGAATGAACTTTAAAAGTTCTATTCTATCCCTTTCAGCATAACATAGCTTTTCACTAATAATAACATGTAACAAATTAACAGGTATACACAAACCTGGAAGGAAACAAGTCTCATGTAGTGAACACTGCATGGGCTATGTTGGGACTTATTGAAGCAGGACAGGTATAATGTAGTTTACTATGGCAAGTTAAACTAAGCTCAAATGCTAAGAATTATATAATTAAGAGCATAATAAATAAACTCGATATTTGTTATTTAACGGTATAGGCCGAAAGAGATCCAGCTCCATTGCATCATGCCGCCAAGGTTTTGATCAATTCACAAATGGAAAATGGGGAGTTTCCTCAACAGGTAACAATTTTAGATCCATTGTTATGCAGTAGACATATTTATATTGATGACAGAAGAAAAACTCTTTTGGCACCTAATCTTTCTTTGTCCAGCACAGATCTTAACTATTATGCATTACTTTTTTTATAAACATAAATAATAGGAGTACCTAATATGATAGATGTATTGTATAGGAAATAATAGGAGTCTTCAACAAGAGTTGCACTATCAATTACGCAGCATATAGAAACATTTTTCCTATATGGGCTCTTGGTGAATATCGAAGTCGCGTACTGCTTTGTCCTGACAAAGAGTCCAGAGCAACTGCATAATAATCAGGTAAACAAATGTCTATATTGTTTTACTTGTAATAGAGTAATTCACTTGAATCCTCTTACCGCTAACTAATCTCATACCTTTTCAGCTACAAAACTGCCAGCAAATGGAGCAGGAGGCAAAACAAAGTGCACTAAGAGCTTCAAAGTTTATGTTGAATACATGTGAAATGTAAATTGCAACTTACTTAAGATATCTATTTTACAATTTACTTTTATGACAGAGTGCTAAAATCAAGCATTTCTCGTACCGAGAATTTCATAATCCATTTATCATGTGCAACTTTTCACACGAAATCAAGGCACTGAAATCTCAAGGCTTTGTTAACCAGCTTAAGCAAGCCCTTCTGTAAACAATATTTTGCCTTTCCGGAACTAAAATGACTTGTTGCAGCAGAGAATGGTTGAACAGCTGCTAAAGGATTATCTTGAAGCGAAAATGCAAGCTGCCACAAATCGACCAAAGCCCTCAGCGTAGCAATTGTATGTCTTCTTACAATCCAAAACCATGAATAGTTACAATTATGAAAAACATAGTTCCTTAAGGAAATGGAGCAAATCTTGTTGAATTCACTTTTGGTCTTAAAAATCAATTCAACAACTTTTGGAGACTGTAAAGAAAGCACAGTTAGAATTGTGATATACTGTTATTTAATCATACAATATAACATTCCCCCAACAACAACAACACACAAGCTCTGATTCCCTATGTAGTAGTTCATTGGTCCTACGTATGTCCTAAATCACTACCGAAGTTTAACTTCACAAATAACAATTATAGCCCTTATTGTACATAAAAATCATGAATGAATTTATCAAATTATTGGTATAGATTAAATAAGGATAACTTAAGTATAAGATAGTCCACAAGCCTTCAATACATGTTGAAGTAAAAAAATAATAATTCAACTTTTCAGAGAAGACAAGTAAACTCAGCCCATATAAGAGAACAACCACCACCAAAACAGTGAAAAATAAATAATTTAAACAAGGCTACTTTTGATACACAACTCTGCTATAGCGAGAGGACATAGGCAATGGTTAGTAGATGAAAAACAGACACATTATACTTGGGAGCCAAGAATACAAGTGATTACCTTTTCGAAGTAGCTTGCTTTCTTCTGAAAACATAACAGACGAACAAGATCAAACAACCAAGTATAATCTTGCCCCTCAGCACCACGAACTTATCATTATACAACTTCAATTTAATAGCATGCAAACACCAGGAACATGCCTCTATTCATTCAGACAGTTTTGAGATACCTGCATGTTTGCCTTTCAAGGATTTAGGCGATCCTTTTATATTCGTGTAGTTCTTTAGGCTTTAGGAGATCCTTTATATTCATGTAGTTCTTTCAATGAATATGTTTCATTGTTATTTCTATACGATTGCAGAGAGGTAACTTAAGACGAAGTGATACTTTTACGAGAACGGTGTAACCTTCTCAGAAATCCCTATGATTACAGTGGCAAACCGATATTTAGTAAATAGATAAATGGGAAAATCACATCTTAGGTGAAACAAGATAGTATTTACAAAAAGATTTTTAAATTTTCAAAACTAGCTGTGCTGTTATGTTGCAGAGAATGTTCAATCATATATTTACAGTGTTCAATTTGCAATGCACCATGTTTTAGTATTGAAATGATACCCACTCTAGACAACGAAGCAATGAAGATCGATGAGTTTGTTATAGAGAATGCATTTACCATGACATTTTAATGAAAGAGAAAGATAAGCATGTATTCAATACAGATATCACTTGTAGAAGATAAACATTCACGGCTTCAGCTGATTTCCAGTTCACAAAATGCATATCATTTGCCAAATTTAGCATTTTTAATCCGGAAAAACCACAACACTAACTCTGATTTCAAATTCCAGTTCAAATGTCTGATTAAAAAAGCTTTCATCTTGATTGTAGAATTACTTGCAACCCACGAAATTGCAAGATCGTAAATCTTCTAGAACACAAATTACTCTGATTGTAGCATTTTTGTCAATTCTCAAATTTAAGGGGTTTAGTTGCATGAAGTTACAATTTCGATGAGGTGCTTGGCTATTCACTAAAATTGATATTCTTCCATTCAAATATTCAAGAAATTGAAATAGAACAGAACACAAATGGATCAGAGAAAGATGGAAAGGGTTGATTGGGATTTTATAGAAAACTAATCAACAAATATCATAGATGATTAGATCATCTGATAACGATGAATGCAATTGATAACCATTGATAGGAATGTTACGACCTATTGTCGGTAAAGGGACATAAAGCAACAATCCTTCCTTAAATGTCATTCAAACTGAATGTTCAAAAGAAAAACTATCTATGTGCTGCTGCTACTGATTGTATCGCTATCAACAGCAAATTCTTCGTCCACTAAAGTATCGTAATCCAGGTCGTCAACAATCTTCTGAATCAGAATCAGTAAGATCCATCTCCTCGTCCTCCTCTTCTTCGTCAACCAAGTCACCTTCATCATCCTCATCTTCCGAATCAGTAAGATCCATCTCCTCGTCCTCCTCTTCTTCATCAATCAAGTCACCTTCATCATCAACTTCCTCATCTTCTGAATCAGAATCAGTAAGATCCATATATGAATATACTTAGACTAATGCAGCAGAAAATAATTATTATTAAGGTTATAGGATCAACTACAATAAATTTCCAACAAAAAGAATAATAAAAACCGTTCTTATTCACTAGTACTAGTACGGTATCATTAGAGGTTGGTAAGAAACTTATTACCTCATTAATCAAGGAAATCACAGTCACTAAAGTAACTCATTATGCTGAAGCTCCGGCGAAGGCAAAGCGGTAGATGGAGGAGGCATAATGTGGTGGTTTCGGATGGGAATGAAAAGGAAGATGATGACAGAACAAGATACTAGGGTCTGGTTGGAATCCAGTCGACAAGTATATTATAAGATACTAGGTTTTCTTGCCAAAATATTATAAAATGTTGCGGGGGTGAATTTTCATAATCATCAATAAAATATTATTTTCTTTAAAAAAAAAAATCTTATTTATTTAGTCAACTCAAACCAGCCATTCTTTACTAATGCAGATTATTTTGCTTTGATAAATTTTAGTTTTCTTGTTGCGAGTAAACCTTTGTTTGGATCTTTGAAAATGTCACTCGCTGGTCCTCGTGAATTTAGTTCGGTTGGTAGGGACAATGTATAATATATGCAAGATTCAGGTTTAAACTCCGACCACCACAAAAAAAAAGGTGTCACTTGTTATCAGATAAGTCCTTGGATCAATTTAATGAATCAAAAACTCCCCAAAAGTATGTTCTATTAGTCAAATGCATCCAAAATATTAACTTGTGTTAATAGCGTAGATGTATCTGTTACATCTGGAACTTTTGGATTTTGATTATCATATGCTTTAGTTTTGGATTAATTAGTTGATGGTCTTATATAAGGAAAGAAATATAAAAGTACTGATTTTTGAGTGTTTGGATCTAAAATGTAAAATTTTGTTGTTCTAGTGTTGGATATTATGATGGTGCTTGATGGAGTTTTGAGACAGGGAGAAGGAAGATGAAGATTGAAGTTTGTTCATCTTTTTCCAGAAGATGAAAGAGCTATTGCGTTTATTTTGGTCCCTCGTCTATGTGGGTGTTCCAGTAAGCATCAGATATGGTAAAAAATAGGGACGTATCATCAAAGCTAACACCAAGATAACGTTTCAGACTAATTCGACTAACAAAACTAACATTGAGGGAGTTTTTAATAGTTTATGTTGATACAAAGACGCGTGTCTTAGCGAGTGATATTTTCAAGGATTCAAACGAGGGTTTGTTATATATATTTTAGTTTCTTGTTATTTTACTTTTCTATAAGAAAAAATTAGGGTGAGAATAGTGCCTCGGTACAAAATAAGGAGCATCTTAGAGCTTAAAGAAAATGAGATACGAACTCAGACGAATTCAAGACCTATCTTTTTATCACTAGATCAAACCCTTGAAATTAGTTTCTTGTTATTTTTTTATATATATTTTTAAGGAAAACTTAAATATGGATATTTTTGTAAAGAAATCATTAATGCATGTGAAATTTTGTAGAATATGTTATATTAAAGAAAAACAATAATTTGTAAAGAGTTACGGAGGGAGTATATATATAACTTCTCCACGAACAAACAGGTACTAAACATGGTTTGTTGTTGGTAGGAGAAGGCCAATTGTGAGGCATGTTGCTTTATCTTTCCGAGGTATCTTGGTTACCAATCTTGATAATGAATATGGTTCAATGCTTAAGAAAGCTAATCATTTCATAAAACTCTCATAGGTAATATTGTGTATATATATTGACCAAAAGTACCTAATTATGAAAAATTAATGGTATGGAAGAAAGTAGTCAAGATAAATACAATGTTGCATTTTGCTTTGAATGTTACAATGAGCTCTGGTAATACAAGTTGCTGATATTGCCACATTTCTAAAGGTGGTTGGCTTATCTCAGCTCAAGACAGTACATGAAAACTGCTCAAGTAAAAGGTTTACAACATAGCACAAAGCACCGGCCGGGTGTGCTCCCTTGCAGCTGCCTTCTATGTGCCTAAAAAGTAAAAAGATCGCGACTCGCGATTCTTAAAACCCAAAAGTTGTAACCATTTTCTTCAGGAGTTCCTTGCTAGTCTACTTAGCTTACATACAATAAACAGTTGTGCCTTAATTTACTTGATGTATACAGCACAGCTATAGATAAAAATGTAAGAAGCTTCAATTTAAACCATCCTAAAATCAAAAGTTCAGAACACTGCAGTATATTTGTGATATCTAATTTACAATTTATTTTTATGACTGAGTGCTATAATCAACATTCCTCGTAAAGAGAATATTATGACGCATGAATTCAAAGCACTAAAATCTCAAGGCTTTGTTGATCAGCTTAAGCAAGCGCCTCTTTATGTTTACAATATATTGCCTTTCCAGAACTAGATGGATAGTCCAAATGATCATTGGAGGATTACTTGTGGCATACTCATGAAGGTCAGGCTTGATCAACAACTCCATCACTGACCTTGACGTGTTGCAGTAGCGAGCGGTTGAACAGCTGCTAAAGGATTAACTTGATGGGAAAATGCAAGCTCCCACAAATCGACCAAAGTCTTCTTCGTCACAATCACCTGTCTTCTTACAATCCTAGACCATGAACAATGATTATTCAGAAAAATACAATCCCTTGAGAAAGTAGAGCAAATATTGTTGAATTTACTTTTGGTCAATTCAACATGTTTTGGTTATAGTAAAAAAAGCACAGTTACAAAAGCATTATTTTCTAATACAGTATAAAATGCCCCCAACAAGAACAACTCACAAGCCTCGATTCCCAATATAGTAGTCCATTAGTCCTATATTTTCCCGAAAACACTATCCAAGTTATGCATGGTTTTATCAAGTTATTGGTATAGGTTAAATAAGGTTAAGTTAAATACAAGATAGTACCCTAGCCTTCAATACATATATGTTAAAATTTCATAAAAGACTGGAAACTCGGCCCAGAAAAGAACAACCACCACCAACAGTGAAAAATAAATAATTTAAACAAAGCGACTTTTGATAGGCAGCTCTTATATAGTGAGAGGACATGGACAATGGGTTATAGGTGTATAACCGACACATTCTACTAGGGAGCCAAGAATTCAAGTGATTACCTTTTCAAAGTAGCTTGCTTTCTTCTTAAAACATAACAGGCAAACAAAATCAAACAACCAAGCATAATCTTTCCACTAGGTACCACGAACTTAGCATTAGCGAACTTCAAGTTAATAGCACGGAAACACCAGGAACATGTCTCTATTCGTTCAGACAGTTTTGAGACAACTGCATGTTTGCCTGTCAAGGCTCTAGGCGATCCTTTATACTCGTGTATTTCTTTCGAAGAATAAGTTTCATTGTTATTTGTAGGTGATTGCAGAGAGGCAACTTGAGACGAAGTGGTGCTTCTAAGAGAATGTATAGAGTGTAACCTTCTCAGCAGTTCCTATGAATACAGTGGCATACCAATATTTAGTAAAACAAATGAAATGGGAATTCACAGCTGAAGACAGACACGATATTTAGAAAAAGATGAATTTTTAAATTTTCAAAACTAGTAGTTTCGTCATATTGCAGAGAATGGTCAAATATTTACAGACTCAAAACTTAAGATATACTGGAAAAGATGATTGGGTCAAAGTTGGTAACTTTACCTAGAGTAACATTTGTTAACATTCTTCATATTTTAAACTTTACACTCCCAAAAAAATTAAAATTTTGAGTCATTAATCAACTCAATGCAATTTGCCTTCCATAAACATATGCATAAAGAACAATGAGAACAAAGAATAGGAAAATATTACAAACAATTATTGACATTGGTTCTTGCAATTTGTACATAATGATAACCTAATACTCAGTTGCTACTTAACCACATTAACCGTACAGGAAAATTAAGTCGATTTGATGTTCACAAAGTGCATGTGGCAAATTGAGCATTTCTTATCAGGAAAGCACACCATATCTTTGTTTCCCAATTCCATTTAAAAAAGGTTTAATCTTGTCTGTAGAATTACTAACAAACATAATTTACAGAGAACACCCTTACCTGTTGATTTTCCTCAGGCAATGGAGCATTTTCAACCCAAGAAACTGCAAGGTCTACCTCTTTTAAAACTGTAGCGAGAAGTGTAATGGCATAGACCTCAACAACTTCCAAATACTCATCAATACCTATAACATAGTGCCTTTCGAAACGACTTCCACCCTCTTCGTTTACCTTTGGAATGACAGCATGATATTGTCCATCCCCAAGACTCCATCCATTAAGAAACTCCTCGAGAAATTCTTGTACGCCCAAAGTAGAACCTTGTCCAATTTGTAAACAAGCTCTGAATGAAATAAGAAAAACACATAATCATATCATTAAGGTATACAATCAGTGTGAACTGTAAAACTAAGTAAAAAGCATTATACCCAGTAAGAAGAACTTGGACTGGAATAGCTTTTAGTGAAATGAAATACTCTCTGAGTTGATTAAGAATTTCTGGAGTCCTGCAGCAAGCCACACATTCATGATAATTAGTGATTTTATATATAGGATCCATTTGGATTGACTTATTTTTTAGCTTATGCAAATAAATAAGCTATTAAGTATTATTCATAAGCTTGTCAAATTAGTTAATGAAGATACAATTTTTGGTAGCTGAGAACATATGAATTAACATAAAAGCTTATTAATTTACATAATCTATTTTTAATAAGCTAAAAAAAAAGTCAATCCAAACGGGCCAATAATGATGAAATATTGAGAAAAATGTAAAAGGTACTTGCTTGCCAAGTTGGTTGAAAGCTTGAACAAGAACCATAGAAGTTGATTGAAACATATCTTGAGTAGTTGTTGAAATGGGTGTATCATCATTGCGCAATTTTTTCAAAATGGAAGAAGATAATGATTCAGCTTCTTCATACATGGAACAAACAAGATAGCTACAAAACAAAACAAAGAAGAATGTTATATATCAATTTCAATAGTAATAAATCGCTGATAAATGAAGAAAACAAAGAATACCAACCTCTCTGAAATCTCAATTTCTTTCCATATCGCTGTTTCGGATTCCGAAGAATTGTTCATAGTTTCCATCGTGAGAGGTTAAGCGGACCAATGACGGCGGCGGCACGGTGGTTGTGATGACGTGTCACACTCAACTCGACAGGGATACCTATGTGCTAAGGTTGTCTTAATTGATTGATTAATTCATTCTGTTTCAAATATTATTTATTTGGAACTTCTACGATACACTCGTAAATTGAGGTGTACATAAATCTATAAATTAACGATTAATTTTATGGAATAAATAGTTATCGGTCAGCATTTATATTTTAGAAAATATCATTTCATAAAAAAAGCACATCATTTATTGTTTATAAGAATCATAGTAAATTTTTTATATATTATGATATAAAATAATTAAAGTTCTCTATTATGAGCAATAAAAATTCAAAAAAAAAATCAATTTTATTTCGTTGACACTTTTGGTGAATAAGATTTAATCAATATAATTATAAATGATAAAAAAAATAATATTTATAAATTTTAGAATTATGATATATAGAGTTTTTTTTGGGTTATGCATTCTTTGGCCCAAACATTATTCAATTTAAATTCTAGATAATTGCTCTTTAGACTTCAAAGTCTGCTATTACACACTTGAAAATGACCTTTAATACCTTTAATACCCCTAATTGCAGTTTGTTGTTTAATTTTTCTCTTTAGTGCGAACTGTATTTAACTACCATTAATGGTATTTTGGTAATTCTCAAGTGTGTGATAACAAATCTTTTAGTGTGAACAAACTAAAATCTAATGGATTGATCCAAAAAAATATTAAAATGTTGCAGTAAATTTATTTGAGAATTGCTCTATTCACTTGCGGACTGCTCAACTTTTGGAATAACTTGATCGAAAGTTACGACTCAATCCAAAAAAGTTAATTGAAACATAACTCCTGATAGGTTTTGTATAACTCATTCAAAATACTTTTGAGCAATCCACTGGATAGAGCAATTCTCAATTTATTTACGACTCCAAAATTTAACTAGATTGAAGCGCATTTTATTTTTATTGAAATTCCTTTGTGGAATAAGTTGTTTTTTTAAACCAAAATTAGGTTTATTTGTTTTAATAAATTTTAGTTTTTTAAAAACAAACGTCAGTATGTTAGTTATTACGTTAGTTTTTTCCTTGTCAAGACTTGAGCATATATCTCAAACTTCTTAACCATTAGCTCAAAAAAGTTGAGCTACTCATCTCAATTTTAGTTTTCTTGTTATTGTGTCATGTACATATGTATTCTTTTTGTTTAATATTGCTGCATATAATATAATAAATATTATTCAACTATTCAACCACATGGACATGGTTCCGACCATAGGCGAAAAAATTCAGTGTATAAAAAAAATTGATTAAATTTTTCTTGGGAAAAGAAACAGGTACCCTTTTCGTTTGGGAAAAGAAACAGGTACCTTTTTCATCTATAATAATACAAACAAAACACACCAATTTTATCTTCAAAAATATCTTACAAAAATAAAAAATATGCGAGCGAGTAAAGGAAAAAGTAATCTATGAGCTGCAAAGTTTCTGTTGAATACAACATTGGTGGGATAAATTGCAAATTAAATGATACAAAATTTGCCCTTCTATGAGGATGAGTATATCATACTATTTTTATCCCGTTACAAAAATTTCTCCATTGGATTCTCCATAAAAATTTAATTATAGAAAACAGGAAACCTCCTCCAAAAGCTTTTAACCTGATTTCTGCTCTGATTTCTCCATCAATACAAGTATAAGTGGAGAACAAATATATTCCAGTCACATATTCAATGTTTGTTTTCATTTTCTGCCTAAACTTCCACTTAGAGTTGAGAACTTGTCAAGCATGAATTTGGGAATTACTAAGAAAAGCAACCACACACCGCGTACTTTGAAACAACTTATCTACCCTCTGCCATACCATGCACTGAATATCTAGGAGTTTCCTTGCTTTTTCTTGTAAGTGTGAATGTTGCCGAATTGTCTCGCCATGTATCTGGCAAGATGAAGAAACATAATAAATATACAATCAGGAGATAAAAATCACATTGATTTGAAATTCTATAAACAATGAACTGGCCAACAAGATGAGATGTCACAAACCTTCAAAAATAGCCTGATGACAGCTTGTAGAAACTCAAAATTATTTCTGGAGGAGAGCTCAAAAATAAAATAATCCATTAGTTGTTCAATCGGTACCAACTCAGGTCTCTTCTCATCTTCTTGCTCATCATTGTCGTCATCAAGGATCTGAAGCATTCGGAATTCCATATCCAGAGTTGATGGAGATAATCCTTTGATATAATCAGTGAATGCTGCAACTGCAATATAGAATGTTAGATCCTAACAATACATGTTTTCAGAAAAATGAATAAATCCTAAGTGTATTTGGACGAGCACTCGCCAAAAATGGTTAAAAATGAATAAATCCTAAGTGTATTTGGACGAGCACTCGCCAAAAATGGTTAAAAATGAATATATGTTTAGACGTTTTTACTCTAAAAAGGAAGTCTGATATAAAACCAAGTGCATATTTATAGAACCGGTCAAGAAAGAAAAAAAATCACGTATAAACCAAGGCTCAGAGACAACCACTTTTATTTGAATCGAACATCATCTTGAAGGATGCAAATAGTTTCCAAGCATATGCTATAATTAATCGACTGTAACTTACATACAAAATGTAAATAAGAATGAAGTGTTGGATTCTTACAATTGTCTGACTCTTTTGTGGATTGAAGAAGATACAGAAAACGGGATGACGGCGTATCTAATTTTGTCTTGTTCATTTGTTTTTCATTGTCTATTCCATCCTTCTCCTCTACTGATATCTTTCCAGGCTCAAACAATATTTCCCCAGAGAGCAATGGAACTGAAGGCAGGAAGAATGGAGCCTTTTCAGGTTTTTTTGGAGGCTCAATAGGTTTATTGCGTACCTGGAATTCACAATTCGTCATTCAACATAGCGGACATAATAAATGTCATTCACGAGCATAATAGAAAACAAAAATAGAAAATGAAGAAAATAAGGTTCAATCAGAAGTTCATAGAATGAGAAGGAATTATCTGAGTAGTAGAAGACCTTTATAATGTCTAAATTGATCAAGCTTTGCCACTGGCTCTTCGGAAGCAATGAAAGTGTAACTAAATCAGGTATTTGCTTATCTTGAGTTGGGAAAGCCGGAGCATCTTTAGGTTGAGAGGCATTCACTGGCTCACCAGAAGGCTCAACTTGAGTATCTCCTGTGGAAGAGATAGATGGCAACTTGACACTCACGACCTCTTTTCCACTTGCATATGAATCGACATTTGGACTACTAGAGAACATTGCCTGGCTTACCCTGGTAAAATTTCTCAATATCAGAAATTGTTTCAAATTAAGATGTTCAATTACTTTCTGAAATTTATAGAAACCATAGATCCAATCAATTTCATTTAAATTACAAAGGGAACACTTCTCCCATTCAAGATTGTTTGCAACTTTCAGAAACATAACAAAATAAGTATTGGTTAACATGATGGTGAAAAAATTATAGAGAGAATGTTGCCTCAGTAACTTAAATTCTAGAAAATGAATTTCACCTACAAGAGGGAATCAGTTTCCTCATCTTACAGGATCATTTGCCAATTGCCATAAAACAATACATAATAGATACAGCAAACACTTAAAAAAAATGGGAAATATTTTGCAGAAAATTATGTTTAATGAACAGAGAAATTTTTTTGGAAACTTACCACAGGTATACCCCATTTTGATCAACATGGGTAGTTGCTAATATATCCATGTTCGGGGACAGTGATAATGCCGTGATAGGGACATCAACTTGTATAGCATCTATCTGTCTCGCTAAGATCACATCCCAAATTCTAAGACTTCCATCCATACTGGACGAAAGAAGCCATTTCCCATCCTCACTGAAGCACAAATCTGTTATACGATCTGTGTGACCTTCAAATTTACGAACAAGTCTGAGAGCCACAACATCAAACAATCTAATTGTTAAATCATCTGCTACTGTAGCCAGGAGACCTGAAATTCATCATAAACCTTCAATCAACTTCATGGCTCAAGAATATGAATTATACAGTAAAAATTAATTTCTATTACTCATAATCATAGCTCATACACATTAATATTATTATTTTATTTTAACACAAGGAATTGGTAATTTACAAACACATGGATATAGAAACATGAAAAGTAATGAATATTCAGATTACCATTATAACGATGGTAAACAATCTTAACAACAGAACAACCAGCATCCAATTTGCATTTTAGACTTCGTTCTTTGAAATCCCAAACCTGCAATGAAACCCATAAATGAGGATTCCTAGTATAATTAGCAATGTTAATCAGTGTTTTGATTGCTTGTTATTTGATGTAAACAGGTGACAATTATAGAGTGCCTTCAACAAAAAATATGAACCTTTATATCTCCTTGATATCCCACACTTATCATGAGAGTATTTGTTGCATCACAAGCTACTCCAACCACTTCACTATCATGAGCACAACTTCTTGATTCTGACATGTCAATGTAAGCACCCCTGTGAATTCCAGATTGAAGGTTGAACTTTTCGATCCAACCACCAGCTGTCCCTAAAATGGCAAAATTGCCACAAGCACTGATGGCACAAGTCTGTTTCAATATGAAAGCAGTATTCAGCTAGTATCCAACACTCTCTCAAAATGCATATAAAAAAGTAACACCCTAATTACTAAAATGGAAGTTGAAGCAACAAATTGAGCGACCTACTAAAATAAGCAGAGCATTTCACACATATCTTCTGTGGAAGCGGTAATTGTTAGAAATTAAAAAAACTTAACGAGGAGGAAGTCCTAACCTTTACAGGTGTTGGATTTTCAGGGCATGGAGTCAATATATGCTCTCCAAGAACAAAATTTTGAAGTCTCCACACATATGCTTGGGCAGTATCCGTATGGCAGGTAACCACATTACACCAATCGCGTTCTCTAATTTCAGCTGAAGTTTGCACAAGAAAATAAGTGAAACTTCTGACAGTGTTTTTTGTTATAAACCAATTATTCTAAATGCTTCAAGTGCAACACAATAGTCAAATTACATGCATACAGATGTTTGTGCAAAGATGAATTTTTAACAAGTTTTCTTGGCTTAACAACTGATTTGGGACAATATTTGGTGATTGGAATCTATTTGACATAAATCACACCGTCGTTTAAAAGAGGTTTCCTTAACAATATGCGGAGTGGTTGAGCAACATTGATAAATTGATGTTTTCCCTTTTTCCTTGTTTATTTCATTTTTGTTATGGAGTATTCCTTATCCAAAATTGTACCAAATTACTAAATCTTAATCAAACTAGCTAGAAGGTAAAACAAATATATTTATCATTTAATCATTCATTTCTTTGTAAGTATACCCATCATCCACTTAACAGACATTCTTCTGATAAATCAATTCAAAGAAGCAATCAGTATAACATTAAGTCATTGGATTAATAACCATACATAAGTTTGATCACCACAACTACAGTACAATTACACCAGAATGAATGAATGTCATGAAAAAGAACTTACCACAATCAAACGCAATCACAGGCTTCAACTTTATTTCTTCCTCCTGTACAAACACACATATACAGAAAAAACAAGAGTGGATAATTTGAATTAAAGCATGTAAAAGTCAATGTACAAATTTTAAATTTGCAAAAAAAACAATTATTTAGAAATAAGCACAGCTATAACTAAGTGCACCATAATAATTTCATTGAATAAGGTCGAGTTGAAGAGGGAATATCACTAGCTGCAGATATTTTCAATGAATGTGATTTTTCATCAACAAAGAAAAAAAATATAATCAGAGTAAAATATATTTCTTAATCTCTCCCTAGTCCTTATCCATGTTGACATCAAAAGCAAAAGAAGGCATTATCGCTCAGCCTAATAACAATAATTACAAACTCTATTTTTACCGACTTCCAGATTTTAACACAACATACAAGAACCATGAATAAACATGCTAGACAAATTCAAGATGTCCACAAATCAAATGAATTTGCATCTAAAGTAACATTTCAAAGTTAACATTTTTACTCTTCTTCAAAAGTTTGTTGACAAAGTAGAATAGCAAAGAAGTACTGATGTTTATTGAATAGCAAAGCAGTACCTGTTGTTCATTGAATACAATACATTGCCCATACCCCACAGATGTATTTCAATCATGTGCATTTGAATAAATCGTTCAACTTCAAAATATTACAATTTTTTCGATCTCCATAAACTTTGAAAAAATGGACACAAATCTAAGACTTGGAAGAGAGTTGTATTATTTCAGGGAAAGAGAATAAAAAGAATATATGTTAAAACTCTATAAGTTACTTTTAGCAAACGCGCAGATATTTGAAATTTTTTTTATTGCAGATATTTGAAATGTTAACTACACGGAAGTAGTATAAATTGAAAACCCAAAACCCACCAGAAAATAAAGGAAAGAAAAACTTTAAAACACAATCCATCAGAGAACCTAGGCAACCAGTGCTCCCCTTAAATAACATAAACCGAACAAATTCTTTGGCAAACAGTTTTAGAATTCTTCAACCAGTTTCCAAAATGGCATCCTCAACCTTCTTCATCTAGTTTCCATAACAAGACTCTCAGATTATGCACAAAAGGTTATTTCAGTGAAACAGGCGTTATTCTGTAATGTGTACAATCGTGCATGCAAATAGAAGGGACAAACATTTTGTCATTCCAATAAAATAATAAGTACTAAAGCGAATGGCTGCAGTACTAGAATAAAAAAGATAGCAACTCAGATTAACAGTAGACTCCTAACTTGGTCTACATGGATCATGTATTTTTTTTAATGAAACAGATATTACTCTGCAGGGTGTGCATGCTGGTGTGTGTGCGCGCGTAACCAAAATTTAAACAGGAAATAAAAAATAAAGGAGCAATGCATTCAAAGATCTGTTAGGCAACAAAAAAGAAATCAGAATGAGAGAGCACCGATATTACCTTAACTCTCAGCTTTTTAGCGCGTTTAGAAACATGGCGTTGAGAAAGTTCCCTACTTTGTTGATCCTATTAACATTTCAAATTCAATAAGTGCATCAGCGATAAATATGAGGAAAGATAGAGTAGAAAATGGTTTTGAACAGCAAACATACACAATATATTAAGCCATGAAATATAGCCAATATAAAATAGGGGGG
>Ga0228710_1003663_pt1 | contig 24374 bp, 8 predicted proteins | sample MedpolnodulmetaG_FD_177995 | JGI IMG/M metagenome (GOLD analysis project Ga0228710, IMG submission 177995) | Root nodule microbial communities from Medicago polymorpha collected in Santa Monica, California, United States - pink nodules | ecosystem: Host-associated > Plants > Roots > Nodule...
ACTTATTTTGTTCTTATATGTCAAAAATGCCAAAAAAATTATGCTTAGCATGTGTTTTTTTTTTTTATTTCTAATCCAAGGGAAAAGGATTCGCTTTGACTCGGTGTCACTGCATAATTCTTGCTTGTTTATTCATTGTTATTTTAATTTTAGACCATAAAAAAATCAAAAAACATAAAAAAAATTCAAAAAAGGATTTTTTTTTCTTTCTAAAACAAACCTTGATTCTCATCAAGAGATTTTTTTTTCATTTAATTTTCTTTTATAAATACTTTAATACATTTAAGTATATTTGAACCCTTTTCTTAAAAAAAACTAAAAATCACCAAAACAAATATTTTCTTTTGCCATTTGGATTTTATTTTCAAACCTTTTTTAAAACAAATAAAGGGTTAATAGTGTTTTTAGACCCTGTCTTATAGGCTATTTCCGGTTTTCGCTCCTATAAATTTTTCGGTTTAATTTGCATCCTTGTAAAACTTTTTTTTTTTCTTCCGGAAAACACCCCTCCTCCATCCAACTCATCAAATGCGCATATGTGGCGCTGACTTGGTTTTTTTTAATTTGTAATTGTCCACATCATATTTTATTTTTTAAAATATCTAAAAATTAATTTTCAAAAATAAAAAAATCCAAAAAAAATTCCGATTTTTTTTCCAAAAAATTTAAAAATCGAAAAAAAATCAAATATTCAAAAATCAGAAAAAACGATAAGATTTTTTAGAAATTTTTGGTTTTTTTTTCGAAATTCACTTATTAAAAAAATCTGAAAATATATTCGGTTTTTTTCGAAATTAATTTTTTTTAAAGATTCTGGAGTTTAATTTTCAAAATAGAAAAAAGTTAAATTTAGAAAAAACAAATTCAAAAAAAGTCAGATTTTTTTGCCGAAAAAAAAAAGTTTAATAAAATTTTCTGCAAAAAAAAATTATGGATACAAATTTTTTAAACATATTCAGATTTTTTTTATTTTGAAAATTAAATTCCAGAATTTTTTTAATCTTCTTAATTTCGAAAAAAACTGAATGTTTTATTTTAAAATTTTTGAGAAAAAAATCTTAATATTTTTCTAAATTTTAAAAAAAAAATCTGATTTTTTTTTTCGATTTTATAATTTTTTGGAAAAAAAATCTGAATATATTTTTGATTTTATCTAATTTTTAATATTTTGAAAAAATTAAAAAAATTAATGATATTTTTAGGTTTAGAAATAAAAAATCTTAAGTTTTTTCGAAAAAAATCTGAATTATTTTTTTAATTTTTAAAATTTTCAAAAATAAAATTCTTAATGTTTATATAAAAAAATATAAAATTTGGAAAATATTTTTCGTAAATAAAAAATTTCCTAAATTTTTTATTTTCAAAAATTAATTTTCAAATTTTTTATTTCTAAATTAATATAAATGAATTTATATTATTATTTTTTTTAAAAAAATAGGCACAAATGCCACGTGTACCCTTCAAAAAATAAAAAATAAAAATAATTATACAGTCAGCACGCACATAAGCATATATGCACCGTCAGCATATCACGTAGTATACCACGTCAGCAATATGCATAGTCATATTGGAAAGGGGTGTTGTCCCGAAGAAAAAAAAGTTTTACAAGGATGCAAATCAAACTGAAAATGACCTATATTACAGGGGTGACAAACACTATTAACCCAAAAATAAATAAATAAATAACATCACACAAATCAGGTGGTTTCTTTTACTCCAAACTACGTGGTTTTGATTCCTCACGGGTATGTAGGCAAAAGACTTTGTCTTTCCAAATCAAAAAAATAAAAAAAAAATATTTTCTTTTCCTCATCACACTAATCTTTTTTGCAAGCAAATAATAAACAATTTTAGCCAAAAATATATAAATGCAAAAGGTTCCTATAGAGTACTATAGACGTTTAAGGTGCTATTACCTTCCCTTTACGTAACTAAACCCCGGAACCTTAAATCTCATTTTAATAACGGCTTTTATTCGAACTTTTCCCCTTTCCCTTGAAAAAATTGAAGATCGGTGGTGAATTATAAATTTGTGAGTCAACGCTAATCAATAGCTTGATCTCCGAAAGTCATTGCAACAATGGTCTATACAAAAAAAATAAGAAGACAAAAACAAAAGTTTGGTCTCTTCAAACAAAATAAATAAATAATAAGTTGTTTTACTAGCTAGTATCCATTTATTGTTTGACACAAATGCTAGTACCTCATCATTTCTGGTTGTGACACAAAGCTAAAGGTTGCAGGAAGTATTTTAAATAGGAAATCCTTAGGAATTAACTCTAAATTGTTTGTTATCCCTCTTTCTCAAATATACTCCACCATAACCTAAGTCACGTTATAGTCTTGAAAAGACCTCTATATGTGTGGTAATACTGACTTTGAATGATTGTTTAGAATTGCTTCAAATACACAACAAGGTACAATCACATAATGACTGAAGTGTGTAAAATTCCTTGACCAACCCCATTGGATTTAGGAGATACATACGTGTGTCGTGAAATTAAATTTGGTCGAAAGTATGAGTATCTTCTCTAAGCATGTCCCGCTTGCATGGAAGTCGTAAGTCAGTCAAGTATAGAAATGGGAAGAGAAAAAATCTAAGCACCATCTCTGGAAAGGTATGTTAACTCCTAAAATTCATGTAAATTCTAACTTCTTTCTACTTTGTTGCTTGAGGACAAACACCAGCTTAAGTTTGGGGTTGTGATGACGGAGTATCATATGATGTTTTAGGCTATGTTTTAAGTTATTTTCTTTGTATTTGAAGGCAAACAAGATGTCATTTAAAGGAGTTGTTCATGGTTTGAGAAGCATTTTGTATTGTTTTCATTCAAGTCGTTGTAGTTGTGTTTCTTCCCTAACTATGCAACTACATATGTGTTTTGTGTCTTTTTGTTATTAAATGTTGTAATTCGGCAAAACATGACACCTCATGAAGGATCAATGGGTTTAAAGAATGAAGATCAATGGTTCTTGAAAGATTTTTGAAGACAATACAATTTGGGAAAAATTCATCCCAAGTTCCATGACATTTCAATACGGAAGAACGTGGGAAGAAGGACAAAAAAGTGCATAATTCACCCCTGAGGGGAGTTTTGACTTTTCGTGGTATTTTTGTTCTTTGCTAAATCTGTCATGGTTGTAATGCGGCAAACTGAATAGATATCAAATTCGTGTTCCCACTTATTGATCTCTGATCGTTTCCAGATTTGTTGAAATATACAGTTTCAAGGGTTAAAGTTTCGTGATGGTGTCACCTTAATATCTATATTAGTCCCTCTGATTGGTTTTGGGATGATATCCTCATCATTCTATTTAATTGATGTTGGAGTGTTTGGCTCAAAAGAGACGTTTTACATGTTGTTACTGCTGCAAAGAGTTGTTCGTTTTAGACTCGTTCCATGTTGATGGTCGATCCATTCACCAGTACGTAGACCTCTGGTTAGTGCTTGTTAAGATTAAGTAGTGGTTTGAATTATGTATTACTTATTTGGGTTGATCTACACATTTATATGGACTTACTAAATTAGGTTTTATATACCCTAATTTTTGGTCTTCTGTAATTTTTTTATTCTTTTTTAATATATTATTATGAGTGTGCATGTAGCTGATTCTTGTTTTATAGGGATGCCAACATAATTGACATGTTTTAGCACACCTTGTGCTGCAACAATTACGTTTTTGGTAGTATTATATTTCATTTTGCCTTGTTAAAAAAAAAACATAATTAAGGTGAATGCATAATTGTCCCCGTGAGCTTAACTCACTTGGTAAGGGATAATGCATTATGTATGCAGGGGCCGGGGTTCGAACCCCGGACACCCCACTATTTCACCTTTAAAGTGAATTTCTCGAGCCGCTAGGCTAGTTGACCAAAAAAAAATACATAATTGACATGTTTATGAAACAGTTAGTGCATGTATATTCTTTTTTGTTCAAGTGGTGCATGTATACTTTTAACTTACCTAAAAAAAAATGAAAATAAATACATTTTTGCTTTCAAAAAGGTTGCGTGATAAAGAAGTTTATTTTTATTTTTGTGTGAAAAAAAAAGATTGATTAGTCGACAAAGATACAATCAAACGTATAATAAAAGGAAAGCATTCGATTAAAATACTTTATTTATTCTATTATAGTTACACCTTATATAAACTTTAAAGTATGTAGAACAACAAGTTAAAACCAATCTTCATTTCATTATATTATTCATCTTTGAATAAAATAGTTGTTGCCATTCGTTGATAGGGATATACTACAATCACCTGCATTTAGAGCAATAACTTTGTTTTGTATATTCATAAATTCCTTTCAAATGATAAATTAACGTGTCACTGTATAAGTATTAAGGAACCTTCATAACGTGGATGCATATTAGTAGCTATACTATTTCATGTGACTATTTTACTACGGGAAAATAAGTGAAAATTTCTTCATCATTGACATTTGTATTACTCATGAGTTGGGTACGTAATTGTGTTGATAAGACATGAACTATTAACTAATCAAATATTATTTTTTGAGAGCTACTAATCAAAATTTTGTTAATATAATAAGGAATAGTGAAATCATTCGGTAATTTGGGGTACTATACATCGAAGATGCCAAAACAGGAATCGGAGTTTATCGGGCAACCTAGTGGGAAAAAAATTCTCAATATGTGGGAAAGTGATTGGCTGGCATCCCATTCCTATCATCAAAACATGACGACTGCCAAATAATTTTGCTTTTTTATTGTTTAACTATCATGAAAGATGAAATTTTTGATATAGTTCCTTCAAATTAGATAGATCATATATTCATATGGACTACAATATTTTTGCTTAAATGTAATTTGGGTTAATTGTTTAAATTGACTCGGTAAAAAATAACATTTATTCTACTTTTGTAATTTGAGAATATTTTTATAGACTTAAAGTTCAGGAAAGTAATATAGATGTTGAATCTTTTCATGTTTTTTTGCGAGCATATTTATGACAATAAAATATGTATTTCACAAAAAAGTTAAAATTTTAAGCCGATGGTAGACTTAATTATGAATTTTTGTTTCCCATAATTATGAATTTCTTCAAAAATTTATAATTAATTTGGCCTTCAGTTAAAAACTCAAAAAAATTCATGGTGAAAGTTCTTATGATGTTCTAACCATGTCTATAAAATTAAGAATGAAATTTGACACGTGAGTATATGCTTACTCATAACAAAATTGTAATTTTGCACGTTTTGACTGAAAAATTAAAATAAATCGACCCGTCTTCAAAATCTTATAAAATTTTGCACGTTTTGATTGAAAAATCAAAATTAATCGAGTTCTGTTTGCAATCAATCAACTCAAAATTCAATTTATAGGCGAGATTTCCATTGTTTTGTTTTTTTACAAAATAAAAATTCAGAATCTATTCATCCCTTGTCGAAAAATTCTATTTTTTCATGGAAAACCTATATTTTAACGTCATAAACATAATTGCAAAAATTCAACGTTTATGTCACTTTTCCTGAATTTTATATCTATTAAAAAAATTGAATATAAAAAATATAAAGAATTTCAATTTCAGACCTTTATATGGTCAATTTGTACAAATAGCCCACATAATTTTGTTCTTTCAAGTATTGCGATTTTTCAATTTGACATTTCACTTTTTGGTATGGGGCGGATATAAGCATCCCTCGGGCCCGCCCCTGTATCAAAAATCCAGATTTCTCCCACACCCATACCCAATTAAATCGGATTTTTCTTGTTAAATTTGAAACGGGGGCGGCCGGGTATAGGCGGAGACGGATTTTGTTGCCATGTCTATTTGAACGATTTTAAGTTTAACCTTTTCATGTTTTCTCATTTGTAATTTCATAGTGCCTCTCTACTTTTCTTGATTTGTGCTAATGCACATCATTTATTCACGTAACATAGCATTTCTCTAAAGTTAAACTCGTGCATGTGAGTGGAAACTTTCACAATTTAGAAACAAAGAATCAATATTCCCCATCCTGTTTCGACCTCACTTTCACATATTTATTGTTTTGTTTTTCATTTTTTTTGTAAAAGACGCGCTACCTATGACATATCGGTACACATCAATAATTTCATGACATAAAATCAGGGGAAATTGGAGAGGAACTACCACAAATTACAAAGAGGAAATTACATAGGAGATCAAAATCCATTAGAAAAGGTAGGTGGCCACATTTTTTTTTGAAAGGAGGTAGGTGGTCACATAAATGCAATACTTAATAGACGAAAAATGTATTTAAATAAAAAAAATTCTCTCAACTATTTATAATATTTAAATCTAAACTCTTAAGACTAGATGTTATTGCACTTTGAATATTCAACTATTACAATATAGTAAAATATAGTGTAATTTTGTTTGAACTTTTTTTTAAGAATATGCAATGCTTATTTTTTTTGGGGTCTTCGGTGTCTAAAAATTCACCTTTTAAGGTGAATAAATAGAATGTTTCAAGTTTGATTCTCAGTTCCTGTATATATTATACAATGTAGCTACCAATTAATTTAAGCTCATGGAAACTATGTAATGCTTGGTTACCTGTTGGTTCAAGTGACAAAGTAATTTAGGACAATATGCTTGATTACCTGTTGGTTCAAGTGACAAAGTAATTTTGGACAACATTTAAATAAGATCTCAAATTTACACTAAAAAAAAATTAAATAAGTTCATAATCTCAAATTTCCCTCTCAAGGAAAAAAAATCAAATTTATGTTCAAATCCACGACACCTTAGCTTCTTTCTTCAACTAATTTATGTTCGTTTGCTCAAAAAAAAAAAAAGAATTTATGTTCTTCCTCTAATTTATCTTATCTTATCACTAGTCCAATTTATATCATATAAATAACTAAAATTAGATATTAAGTTTTGTCTCTTTATATGAACTCATCCCCAAGATTCAATGACCTCCCAATTCATTAATTATTTTCTGCATGAGTTTTATGGAATAGGTATACCTGTATCTAAATTTATTAATATAATAGATTCTATATCTCTATTAAGATTAACGTGAGGATATGTGGTTGAAAACCTTTCAATATGTGAGGAAGAAGAGTATTTTATCAGGATTTGATTGAAAATGTCTCATACGGGACTAAAACAAGTATTTTGAAAGAGAAGAAAATACTCATGCTTGGAGATGTTTCGGGCAGAGAATAGAAGTTATTGTATTTTCCTTTGTTTTCTTTCCATAGTGCCAAAATCCTATCTTCTCCTCAAATTAGGTAGCAAAGGGAAATAATAATTTAAATTGAATAAAATGAAGCAATAATGTCAATTATGGCATCATTTCTTTATTTGAATGTTAAATAAAGTTAAAGTAGTTTTCATGCATCCATTTCACCAAAAACAAAACTTCCATGCACCCACTATTAAAAAATTAGAGAAGAAAATTTATGGATAAGACATCATAGAATTTATGTGTATATTGAGTCAAAAAAGAATTTATGTGTATATACTTTAATTATACCTCAGAGAAAAAAATAATACTTGCATAATAACAAGTTTAAATATGTGGTGAGTGTATATATCTTTGACTCGACTTGAATTAGCTTACATTCAATGTAACTTCCTAATTCATAAAAAAAATGATAGGTGAAAAGCTAAAATTTGCATGACAAAAAAAATAGCTCATTGGCATAAAGTATGTAGTGGCCAGAGTTCGAACCTCAAATTTTTTATTTATTTATATGTTAAGGGTAAATTTCTAACCACTAGAATATTTGAAAAAAAAAATAAGAGAGAAAAAATTCTCAACCAAAAACATGACATCAGTAACTTAAATATTATTGCACCATTAATTCATTAATTAAGTATTTTATGTATGAATTTTATGGAATAGGTATACCTTATCTTTTTTTTTGACAAGAAGGTATACCTTATCTTAAAATAGCAATAGATACACTACTAAAAAAAAATAGTAACAGATAGTTGCTATATTTTTTATTTAGATTAAAAGTGATGATGTGGTTGATAGTATTTCATTATGTTAGGAGGAAGAATATTCTATGATCGGGATTCGATTGAAAACGTCTCAAGAGACTTTATTTTTTTACTAATAAGGGACGTCTCATGAGACTTAAAAAGTATTTTGAAAGAGAAAAAAAAATACTCATGCTTGGAGATGTTTTGAGCAGATAGGAGAAGTGATTGTATTTTCCTTTGTTTTCGTTCCAAAGTTCCAAAATTCTATCTTCTCCTAAATTTGGTAGTAATGGAAAAATAACAGTTTAAAATAATAGAGCAAAATTCTCTCTTTTCTTAAATTTGAGGTTCACCTAATAGTTGGCTTTGGATATTAGAATTTGCTTCTTTCAATTTCTCATGTTTGATTTTCTCTGATAACAATTTCGGTGGGTGTCATATAGAGTTTTGCTCTGGCTTTAAATGGGTTCTCGCAAGTGGGCGATGAAATTGATCATCTTAGATTAGTTGTTTTTTGAATCCGATAATGAGTTTAAAAAAAAACATTTTAAGATAAAGGGAAATGATAACAACCGTCTTGATGTACTTGTTAAGAAATTTAAATATGAAACTTTATGAACAACGTATTCAACACATTAAAACTTTATGAACCATCTCTACAAAATATTTATCAATTATTTTTCATTTTTAAATCCTTAACAAGTGTTATGTTGTTATTAGCATGACCATAAAATGAATGAAGCAATAATGTCAATTTTTGAATCAAGAACATAATTTGATAATTTAATTATTTAAATATTAAATATATAAATTTAAAGTAGCTTTCTTGCAGCACATAATTTATGTCTATTCACTTATTATACCATGGAAAAAAAGTTTTTTTTCTTCTAAAAAATAGAGTTTATGTACTTAAAATCTGTTATCTATTTTTATATTGAAATTTTTTTTTCTTCATATATAATATTTTTGAATTGAAAAAAAATATAATATTTTAATACTAAAATTAACTATGAAGAAAGTGTTAAAATAAAGAGTATTTGTTTTGGTTGGTGGCCGGGGTTCGAACCCTGGACCTTGTATATATTATGCATTATTTATACCAGCTTAGTTAAGCTCCCAAGAACAAAATAAAGAGTATTTATCAAAATTGTAAAAGTAAAAGATTCAATCAATATTTAATTTTTTTTTGTCAATATTGTGATATCATAGCATGAAGTTAGAGTACCTAAAACTCATTTAATGAATAAAATAAACAACATACCATTCACAATATTCACTGTGAGGACTTTTTTGCATTTATCAAAAACTTCCAAATACATCATTAAAATGTAATTTACAAATGAAAAAAAATAAGAATATCATTGCCTTAACCTTCTCCCTTTGGTTTCTATTTTGTCTTCACATTGTTCCTCCAAGAACTTTTTTTTCCTATAAATAGTCAAGCAATACCCATCAATCTCTCCAGCACAATCCTCTCATCTTCTACAGTGTCCAAAAGAAAAGAAAAACATTTAAAAAATATGAGTCAGCAAGAGATTCTTCACTCTCCATGGCCTTTAATCTACGAACACATAGACTCATTTGATCATCATCATCATCATCATCAAATTGTTGAGCCATATAGCTTCACCATGGTTGACCATCTTGATAACTATAATCCATATGGTCTCATCATGGATGACCATGTTGATGATGACTATGTTCCATATGGCATCATCATGGATGACCATGTTGAATATGATTATGAATTCAATACTCAATTAAGCACTTCAGAGAATAGTACTCTCTCTGAAATCTCCATATTCACCAATGATCATATCCAATTTCCAATTGATGAAGAAACCTTAGAACTTCCATCTCTAATGGAATTAGATTCTTTTGATTCCATTTTGAGTCCCCAAATTGGTAATATTCATGAACAAGAATATTACCAAGAAGAAAGTGAAGGGAGTTTCCCTTCACAAAATTTTCCACATAACCTCGAAGGGAAGAGTTCAGATCCCCTCGGAGACAGTTGTAAAATGGCCACCAGTGCCACTTATGATCATTTCCCTTCACAAAATTCTCCATGTGATGCATGGAGTCCAACACTTTCAATGAAATCAGATTTTTCATCAATTCAACAATCACTTACTTTGCCACAAGAAAAAATGGAAATTGAAAACCAAGTGAGTCTTCCACACTTGATGGAAGCACACGGAGAAGCCTTGGAGAAAGGACAAAAAGCACTGGCAGAAGTTAATTTGAAGTGTATAAGCCAAAAAGTCACCACTCCTATTGGTGACTCTCTTGAGACACTTGCATATTACTTGGCTCAAGAAGTGACAAATCATGGAGATTACCTCAAAGGCGAGGCATACAAGAATTTTCAGGCTGCCTTTAAGGTATTTTATCAAGGGAATTTGGTTGGAAAAATTGCTCATTTTTCAGCTATTTCATCAATTCTTGAAGCTGCCATGTTAGAAGATTGTGATGAAATTCACATAATTGATTATTGTTTTGGAAATGGTGTTCAATGGCCTTTTCTATTGAAGGCTGTTTCAAAAATGAACAAAACATTGAAATTGACATCAATTAAATGGAGTGATGAAAATTCTGAATGTGTTTGGAATTTTGAGGATGCCAAAAGGGAACTTTATGAGTATGCTAAATCATGTGGTTTGATACTGAAGGTAGAGGAAAAGGAATTGGAACAATTGATTAGTGAGATCAAAATAATGAACGAAAAGGGTGGAACGAAAGAGTTTTTGGCTTTCAATTTGATGACGGGTCTTCCGCATATGGGAATGGTTAGAAGTAGAAGAAAACATGCTTACGAGTTTTTGAAGGTAGCTGAGGATTTGATCAAGAACTATGGTAGGAAGGGAATCATTACTTTTGGTGATGGTGATGCATTTGAGAAACTGAAAAATAGTTTGAATTTCAAGTCATATTTTGAAGGGAATTTGGTGCATTATAAGGCTTTGTTGGAATCAATTGAGTCACAGTTTTCAGAAAAATTCTCAGAAGCAAGAATTGCATGTGAGGTGTTGTTTGTGGCACCTTATATATCTTCTCTTGATTGGTTACAAACATGGGAAGAGATGAAAAGTGATGGTTATGTTAAAGATGAGATTAGCATAGAAGGTGGAAGATTGAGCAAAAATGTTTTGATGGAAGTCAGAGAAATGTTGAGAGGAAGTGATAGTTCATATCAAGCTAGAATTGAAGGAGAAAATGAGAATCAACTTGTGTTGGAATGGAAAGGAAGTCAACTCTTAAGATTTTCCATTTGGAAAAATTAGTCTAGGAAATTAGGAGTGAATAGTACTTTTTTAGTTTTTTAAGTTTCCTATCTAAATTACACATTCAAATGATAGGTGTGTAGTTATTATAATTTGATTTGTATAAAGATTCTTTATGCATCCACAAAAAGATTCTTTTTATGTATCCACAAAATATGCAAATCTGAAACATATTTTAATGATAACATTATGTTTACTTAAACACTTTGATACACTCTTTATTAAAGTCACTTCTTGTTACTAGAGACATTACAAGTCACAGACCTTGTCAAAATAACACAAACTAATGCACAGTTGAATCAGCAAAATTTACCAAAAATATTGTCTAACATAAGTGGTGGATGTTTGGATCGCTTAACCATTTGGTCAAGTGTTCAATCACTGACCACTGTGTATGAAAAACATATGTTTGGAGAGATTAGTCTCATACATGAATCTCAGTTAACTTAAAAATTAACCTCCACAATTGCAAGCAGAAGATACTTTAGGTAAAAAAAAAAAAAAGACTACAGACTAGTAACTGCAACACATAAAACAGAGAAAACTGCTGAAAAAGAAAAGAAAAGAAACATCTCAATTTTGTGATAAATTAATGTGGACTAATAATTAAATAAAAGAATATATTGTTTGAAGTTTAAATGAAAGAAACACGCCTCTTACAAAAGTTTCTTTAATATACTTGATGTAAGCAATTCCGCGTGTAAGCAATTTCAACGAAATTTTAAAATTTAATATTACTAATATATAGATTAGGATATGTCCCCTAATTTCAAGACATGTTTATATATATTAATTTTGGAGTTCGATCCCGGACTATGGTATATGAAGAAAATTTGTTAGAAATAAAAGAACTTGTCTTATGTGTCATAAATTTCTCTACATAGATCGGTTATTGTTAAATGATGCTGGAAACTTCGTATCAATATTATTTTAGCTTAAAAAATTGTGAGGTTTGTTTGTTTATATATAAGTGATGGAAAAATATTACCTCATAATAAAAAAATGGATGGGAAAATATGATGTAATTCCTCTTTGGCCGTTTTAAATAAAATAAAAGAGTTTGAGGGAGGGGGCAACCATCTATAAGGAAAGCGAAATGAAAGAACAAACAAGTACATGAGGACATTACGTCCCTTTTCAATTGACTTAACACAAAATTCACGAGCAAGTCATAGGGTGAGAGTCTAATTCCTTTTTGGCATATTCCTTGTCTTCATGTAAGCATCTCTTATGCTATTCATATAAGCAACTCATTTTATTCATTTATTTTAGTGATTCATTCAATTTACTTGGAAGAAATTTGTTATTTTAGAGATTTAAGATTGGTGTCTCCCACCATCTCACATAAGATTTTGGGTAAATTTATCTTCTAATGATACATGACTGAATTTTACATATTATATATGATTTTATACAATAGGAAATTTGAGTTTCAATATTATTGTTTTTTTTCTTTTTCAAATAACATATGGAAGATATGTAACACAAATTACTTCTTAAGAGGTCATTCATCCTAGCTAATTCAATTATTCTCCATCATAAACGCTTAATTTAATTAAAGTCTGATGAGATATACTATATTAGTATTGTTATTATACCTTCTTTTGTATGCAGACAAAGCGGTAAACATTATGAAATTTATGCACACAAGTGTGAGGTCTCGATTTCGAATGTAATAGTTTTGCATTGTCGGTTGAACTAGATTTTATGAATATTTTTTTAGTTGTATTTTGTGATAATCTACGGTTCCCATAAGAAGGGGCCCTAAGAATTCGAAGTTTGGCCGAGAGGTAAGTAAAAAATGAAACTCGAGTTCTCTTAAATGATTTGTCGCTCATTAACTAACCACTTGAGTAATTGTATTATTTGAATTGGTGGGAGAAATATAATAAGACATTTTTGTTAATTTTATTTTTCTTCTTTCAGAAACTATTAAACTCATAAAGGTAAGCACTTCTACATCAGACTTAGAGTGGTTTAAAAATTAAAAAAATCTAATCCTAATCTTAATTTTTATTCATTCAGTTAAAAACAAATCCTAATTATTCAAAAGAAAGTGTTTCCCTCCTCTAATAAAAGGAAAAGAAAAGAACACCAAACTTCAAACACAACCTTGTTCATTCAACATTTCAGTTTCTTTCTGACTTCCAACGAAAACGAAAAAACTCCTTTTCCACATAAATGGCTGCTGATTATTCTAGAAACTTTGACGTGAATGACCTGATCTCCATAAGCAACTACTTCGTTAAGGGTTTGAAAGATCTTCCTAATGATCGTGAACTCAACATCCTCTTTTCTCTCTTCCTGTTTACTCTTCAATTTCTGCTTGAAAAATATTTATTGGGGTTTGAGTTTTTTGTTAATGTTTTCTTTTTTACAATTTTCTCTTCCAATTGGGTTTGTGCTTGATTAGTGAATATTAGTAGTAGAAATTCATGTGTTGGTCTGGTGGTGTAGGCTTGTGTGTGGTCTCATGTTCGAATCCTCTAGAAGCTAACAATTCGTGTGTTGGGTCAGTCCACAATGAACTTTGCTCTGACTTCAATGCCCGCCGCTAGTGGACCATGAGGTTGGACCCCCAAATTAAACGGTCTTTGGAGCATTGGATTGGACTCCCTCTAGTAAGAAAGTATGGGAATTAAAGTTTTCCTGTTTTTTACACTTCATCGTTGCTCATTTTTATAATTGGCTGCGATTGTTTGCTATGTTATGTGTATTTGTCTGGTTTTATTGAGTTGTATCAGTTCGTGACAATTGAGTATGTTATATAGAGAACTATTGGATCCTTTACTATTAGTGTTATTTATTTATTTTGAGATGTTGCATATTTAATTTAGGTGTTTGTTGACAATATAACTGTAAAAATGGAGTGAAAGTTTGCAATAAGGTTTTTCAATGTTTTTATTCTCTTTCTCTATTATTGTCTAGGATGTGATATCTTAAGTAATGATAATGGAAAATAAGAAACGTTCGATTTATAGAAAGTTTACTTGCAATTCAACTCGAAGTAGTCTGTTTGTAATGGCAACTGTTTCATTCTAAAGACTACATTTGTGGACAGATGTGATCATGACTATATATGGAAGGGATGATGGAATGCATACAGATGAATTTAGCAGTATAATTTGTGCAGAAGTTTCTGGCCAGCACAGCAGGATGCAGACCATGGAATCCTGTAGAATTCTTAGTGTGCTGGTGGTAGTCTTTTTTGGAAGTTATTTTGAAATAAATGAGAATCACATGGTGATTCAAGATTATCTTGGTTATTTGCATTGGTGGAATCTATGAATTTCGGGCTCGTGTATGGAGCAAGAGTGAATTATTTGAATTTTTGTGGACAGTAAGCTGTCATAGCAGAGTTAGTGGAAAAAGATAGGATTTTTTTAGGTATTTTTTATAACAAAGAAGAGTAACCCTTTCAAGCAGATTGAGCTCAGCCTCCATTCCATGTCCTCCTCCTTATCTTTCGACTCTTCATTGTTTCTCCAACGAGTCTCCTATTATGCTGATGCCTTTAATTGGAAAGTTGTTTATAGGGATGGGCAAAACCGAAAATCAATGAGAATTTGATTTTTAGGTAGAAGAAGTTGAAAGATACGCCTCAACAATGACAATGGTTGGAGACCAGAATTATGAACTAATGAGCTTTTTGAGTAAATTTTATGCTACTTTTTTACTGTTATTTGTATATAACTAACTTTTTACTTACATAATAAATGATTTATTTCAACAGATATGTGACTTCCGCAATCCGGTATTTCACATAATAGAATTTTATTCTTTTCACTATTTTCCGGGATTTACTATTAAAACACTGATCAAAAGTAATTCCTTTTAACTCGACTTGCTCATATGATTCCAATTCCTTTTAACACTGATCTAAAGGAATAACTTTAGACAGTTGAAGTCTCCTTGAAAAGGACTTAGAATCTAATGGAAAAGTAAGAATGTTCCAGCTGATTTATATGGCTCATAGTTCTTGCTGAATCAGTCCTATGTGAATGGTTTCTTTTTACCTCCTTTATATCTTCATGAAACAATTTTGCTCTTCTTTCTGCCAATTTGGCTTCCTGCTTTTTCTTTTCTTCTTCAAGTGAATTACTATGACCTACATCATCTTCAGATGCTTTGATCTAATGTCTATAATTTGATTAGTTTAATTCATGTATAAACTCAAATTATAAACTCACCCTGTTATACATAAAAAGAACATTACAAAATTATAAATTAGACTGGGTGTCTCATTAAGTTATTTTAATTTTGAATAGAAAAGGAGCTAAAAGGAAACCAAAAAAAAAAAACTACATCGAACTAACATTTGGAGTGGAAACCCCTCAAGCATTAGAGTGCAAAAAAGGAGCAAGAGAATTAGGCGACTGACCATAAAAAACTAATGTTTTATATGATCATAACTCAAGTTATCATGTTGATCGGTACACTTATGGGTTATTGAAAGGAATGCTAAACTTTGACTTTGACAAAATCACCAAGCATTCTTCTAAAATGCATAATCTACTGGTGGCCACAAATACTACCATTTTTGTTGCGTGAAAGGCGATTAACCACCACAGAAGAATTCAAGCACTACTCAATATGTTTGTAAACAAACTTTCAAAACCCCCTCATAACTTGGCCGAAAAAGATGTTGTCCCGTCCATATTGCTAACCAACTTTCACTCTAATCAAGACCACCACAACCAGCAAGCAACGCAACATGAGCTTTCTAAATATGTGAAAATTGAGCTCATATATTGCTCTATATTTTATAATTTCTATGGCGTTTACATGCTACCTTTGATCTCAGGATTTTTGGAATTGAATGGTACGGTCATGCTTGTTTCTAAGTAAATATTTACATGGAATGGTTTTGATATTCAATTGTGATATGCTACATGGGCTAGTTAATAAAAACGTTTTTGAAGCAATATAAACCAGTGCAGAAAACAAATTCCAAACAGTTCAAAAACCATTTTGTACAACTGTTTGAAAAACTAGTTCGGTTCGAGATTTTAGAACTAGTGCACTGAGCCAATTAATTCAGATTTAGGTTCTATTCGGTTCAATTATTTAAAGGAGAAATAAGCTAAAATAATGACATCATGAAAACAATGCTTGTGGTATTATAACAAATAATTCTTAAATAAAACTGTGGATGTTAGCTTACGTTGGATTACTATATATGATAACTGCCAACATTACTAGTCCTTTATGCATTTACCATTTATGGAACATTATTTCAAGCAATTGTGGACACATTATTTTCAAAACATTCAAAGTTAGGTAAGGAAAACAACAGAAGAATATGAAACTAGTAAATCCATAAGAATGAACGTATTAGCAATGCATCCAAAAATTGACTAAATCATTTGTTTAGGATCAACACTGCAAAATATGTACTACAAAATATATAGATCCTTAAAGAGAATGGAAAAGAAAAAAGAAATAAAAGGGTTGATCCGCAACATGAATGCATCTTCCAAACAATTCGTTCATCTTAGACACCATTTGCTTATGACCAAACATAAGTAAGTGTCACGTCAGTGGAATTACCATAAACTTGGTACAAACCATACAGGATTAAAAGCATCACCATGCTTTAATGTCTCCTCAGGAAAGTATTTGATGCTGCTATCATTCAACCAAAACATCCCAAACTCTAAACTTATCGGTGGATTATATCTTGGACATCCAAAAGTAACGGCAAAGTAGATACTATTCCCTCTAACTAACTCATCACTGTAATCAAGTTCATCCCTTGACATAACCATGCTTTTCCAGTTACTAACAAAAGCCACTCTATCTTCCAGCTTCACATTCTGCCACCCAATAGGACTCTTGTTCGTGTCCAGCTTGAACACTTCAAAGCTGGTAAGCTTGGGTGGCTTATCATATGCTGAAACAACATTGAAACGGTCCGAGACACGTTGTTGAGTTTCAATCTCACCATTATAGCACATAGAAATGAAGTATAACTCTCTTAAATTTTGATGTTTGGCTAGAAAATTGCTATATATACTTGATCCTGGTGGCCTTCTTGTTCTTGGAAATTCAGCCAACACTTCAGCCTTCGCCGGTCCATTAGTGCAGTCTTTAAGATCATAAACCAATATAGAATCTGAGGATGGGTCTGTTACATATAATTTTGTACCAATAATTTCTATGTCCATAAAACAAGTCCCTGAATCCTTATTTGGCTCAACCATAGTCCATGACTTTTCAAAGAGTTTATAAATTGCAATATGACAAAAATCACTCAAAAGGGCAACTATATAACAATCAGAATCATTACAATTTGGTTTGGAAGAGGCCACCATTTTTCTCACAAATGATATCCTATCACCAATGACGGAGGGCAAGTACAACTTTGATGGTATGGTGATTCGAACATCAGTCACTGGATTCAAAAAGAAAATTTTTGCAAATCCTTTTTCAGAATAATCACTCACAATCAACCAACCTTCAACTGTGCCAACACATTTATTATTGCGCCCTAATAGTTGTGTTCTAAGGTGATGTACACTCTTTGTGCTCAAGCCATAAAAGAACCTTGAATTGTTGGATTGTACAAAAACTAATGGAAATTCAGGTAAATGGCAACAATGCTTGTTTTCAATGATATTAGAAACTGTTTTCCTACAAGAACGGCATATTGCCTTTAATGCAAGGCAATCTTTAAGGGGCAACAACTTCATAATCAATTCAAACACATCGATTGGTAGATTTGTCAATATGTTGTTTCCTTCCATCTCGTATTTTTTCATTGAGCCACTGCAGAACCATCGCCACTTGCAAATATTAGTTTAATAAAAGAACTAAAAGTTGCTTTTGGTTTAATTTTCATATAAAAAGGCTAATTGAAGTGTGTTGACATCACTATTAAGAAAAGAAATTACAACAACGTCAAACCCTAATAACTATTTGCAAAAAAGTATAACCAAAAATGTGTACATAGCCATATAAAAAGGTAAAATCAGAGTTTGTACATACATGATTTACGAGGCTAGGAGAATTTGAGTAGCTCCACTATCAAACCAAAATTTTGGAATCGAATAACCCTTGATATCGTTGGTCTGGTCATGAGAAACCCTAGTACACCGAGACGCTTGAACTTTCACACTTTATATAAAGAGGCGTAGTTGTTTTACATGTGATTTGTGAGTCATAGACCAATTCTTATAAAGACACCCCCACTTATTATTTGTACATAATTGCAAAAAATGTCGAAAATAAAATGTCTATAGACTTTATGTCTATAGGAGAAAATAAAATGTCGAAAATATGATAAATTTGAAATTATAGAGATAAAATATGTAGCAAAAAAAAAAAAAAAGAGAAAAGAATATGTATTTTTTACAGAGATATTTTTAAGACCATTATAAGGTGAATTTAAACAACTAGCCCATATAATTTTGTTCTTTCAAGTATTGCGATTGTCCCATTTTTACATTTCACTTTTGGAAATTTTACCCTATACCCCAACACATATACCTTCACCCCTACAAATTTTTAAAAATTTCAATTTTACCCCTCTTACTATATTATCTTTTACACATACATTTTTCACCCTCATTTTCAACATCTCCAAATTCAGGATGAGTTTACCCCCACATGATATTTTTCCAAGTACGTATATCCGTTTTTTTTTCCTTCACTAAAACGTTTCCGAAAATATTTCGGAATACTCATATATGTTTCTGAAAATAATTCGGAAAACTCATATATACATTTCTGAAAATAAAACGGAATAGTCATATGCTAAGATTTCCGGTGCATGCTAGTATCTTACAATACCAAATAATTTTCTCTGTCTAAAACAAACAACCGGAAATGTTTATACTTGTTTTCCGGTGCATTTAATTTAATAGTTTCTTATTCATGATTCTTGATAAACGTTTATGCTAGTTACTACAATACCAAATAACTTCCTTAATTCTTGAAGGTATAATAGTAGGGATGTGGGGTATAACTTCCTTCACTTTTTGATTGAGGGATTTTAACCTGATTTTAACCTTTTATGTTTTCTCCTTTACAATTTGATAGTGCCTCTCTACTTTTCTTGATTTGTGCTAATGCCACTTCATTTATCGACGTAACATTTGTTTAAAATTAAACTCGTGCATGTGAGTGGAAACTTTCACAATTTAGAAACAATATTCCCCATCCTGTTTCGACCTCAATTTCACATACTTATTGTTTTGTTTTTCATTCTTTTTAAAAGGCACGCTACCTATGACATATTGATACACATCAATAATTTTACAACATAAAATCAGGGGAAATTGGAGGGGAACTACCACAAATTACAAAGAGGAAGTTACATAGAGTTCGGAAATAACAGGGTTGAAGAAGAAAAATAAACACAAAAATATAACGTGGAAACTCCAAAATCGGAGAAAAAACCACGACCGTTGTCTAAACCGACAACCAGAGAATTATTACTATGTAAAATTTTTTACAACAAATAGACTTCTCTCACTCTCACCCCAATGCCTCGGTACACCCACACTCTCACAAAGAAAATATTTAAACTAAGTCAGATATAAGCTGATAAGTGCTAGAAAGTGTTAGTTTCATGATTTATATTAAGCACTTTTGGTTACTTGTTATTCAAGTTATCTAAGAAAAATATATGAAAAAGTGACAAAATGCATAATTATGCTTTTTAGGTCTTACTTAACCCAATTGTGCAGGAAAAGAGTGAACAAGATATGAACCAATGAAAGAAAAACAAAACGAGGAGCAACCTGCAAATTTTGGTCTGCAACTGTCATTCCTGCCAGGCACAACATTTCCTGCCTGACGAGAATTACAGGTCCTCTGACCTGTTTGACCAAAACATGTCGCTGTGGCGACAAAATCCTGCCTGGCAAGATGTCGCCTGAGCAACAAATTATGGCCATGGCGGGAATGAAGTTCCAGAACCCATGTTTTCCAAGATCATATGTCGCTATGGCGACAAATGTCATGCCTGGCGAGAAAAGGCGGTTTGGGGCAAGTGGATGATGACGTGGCAGAAACCCACTGGCAAAGAAAGCTCATGTCGCCTTAGCAACAAAATCCTACGTGGTGAGAAAGCACTTTTCAGTAGAAGTATAAAAGCTCATCTTCTCATTTCAGAAACATAATTATCATATATTATGCCACTTTAGGGAGAGAGAAACAGGGGAAAACAGAGAGAGACCATCAATGAGCAAGGAGCATAAGGATTGAAGGGATTCACAAGATCATTGAGACATCATGGCTTGCTTCCATTCCATCTCTTCTTTTCTCCTTGTAAGGTTACCATGACAATGAGTAGCTAGACTCTTTTTGTTGGGATTAAATGTAATCAACTCTACTAGTATGTATTCCCTTTGATTATGATGTTTGATTTTAATTATCTCATGATGTTGAGGTTATTCTTGTTTTCCATGCTTTTAATCTTATGGATTTGATTTGTATTGAAAAATACCTTTTGAATCTAGGTTAGAATAATCTTCTATCAAGATTTTATTCCTGACATGGAATTTAGGTTTTGATAATCACTTTGAATATTGGAACCCAAAGCTTTTGTATCGTTTAATAGCTTGGGAAATCAGCTATACAACGATACAATCGACTATTGGATCATTTAATAGTTTGGGAAATCGACGATTGAACAAGCCAATAGAAATTACAACATCATTTGGACACGAATGATGTTGTCGAGCAATATATGATAATATCGATTCATAATTAGAATCCCCAGCATAATCATTTCCCTGTTAACTCTCAAACGTTTTACAATTCCGTAGTTTTATAGCTTACGAAACGAAACAATCTTGAAACCCTTAGCTCAGAACGGTATCGATTGTTGAACGGCTTAGAATATCGCACAAGTCCCTGTGGAGACGATACACAAAAATACTTACTTTTGATACTACATCATAAGCTTAAAGTGCTACTGATTGGTGCATCTAAAAACAAAGAAACTAGGTTCAATATATAGCCTTGGTTTTCCCCTTACTTCACTAAACTAAGCGATGTGGGACATAATCACCAATAACTAATATTTTAAACCTCATTCTTTATTCAAGAAACATGACAATCAAATCCAACAATCTCCACCTTGTTTGTATGAGTTTCATCTTCCGCTTCCATTGTCTATACCGACAATCATACTCCACCATAAAGAGTATACTTCACTTGAAACTGAACCATTCCAAGAATTTCTTCACGTCGAAACCTTGCTGAAAGATTATGGTGCAACTCCCTTGTTGGCTTCGAGGAAGTTCTTCAGCCATCCACATATATCACCACACACCTTGCATCATTGCCAACCAATGCCCGTGTGTTGTTCTGAATCCGCTAGCAATTACTTGTCCTTTTGCATGGAATAGCAGAAATACCATAAGGACACATTTTATCTTCTAGATAAGATCACCATCATCTCCCAAAATAAGGGAGACATTGCTAACACTTGCCTTAGAGTCTTTTTCAAAAACTGCTCCACCTGGACAATTTCTCTTTAAATGCCCAGATATTCCACACTTCCAACAAGGCATATTGTTTGCATGGATCTTCTTCCCATTAGCCCCACTTCTAGTTAACAACATTGAGCTTGATGAAGTGTTTTCATCACTTTTCATCCTCCTTTCTTCAGAAATAATTTTAGTTGCAACTTCTTCAAAACTCAAACTTTCCTTCCCATACATCAAAACAGGTTTGAGATGAACATAAGAAGGTGGAAGAGACAAAATGAGCCTTAACGCTTTATCTTCATCATCAATCTTAACTTCAATAGATTCTAACTCAGAAACAATATTATTCAAAGTACTAAGATGATCAGAGATTTTCGTATCCTCATCCATTCGCAAATTGTGGTATTGCTCCTTCAGCAACAACCGATTTGAGATGCCCTTTGCCTGATATAACCCTTCGAGCTTTTCCCAGAGTTCCTTGGCTGATGATAGATTATGCACATTCGCAAGAACATTCTTTGCCAAACACAGATGAATTGCACTTGCAGCTCTCAAATCTAGTTCCTCCCACTTATCGGCCTCCATCTTGGAAGTGTTTCCTTTCAACGCCTTGTGTAAACCTGATTGTATCAACACATCCTTGACTTGTACTTTCCACAAGCCAAAGTTGATTCTTCCATCAAACTTCTCTATGCCAAACTTCATTGCACTTGAATAAGACATAGCAGTTGCACAATACCACCGTTCTTCAGCACCTTCACGATATCACACTTCTATTTCTGATGTGGAAGATCAGACAATGCTGCAACCACAGAGCATACTAAGAATTGTGATATCTCACGGAACCGAAGCTCTTGATACCACTGTTAGGAAATAACAGGGCTGAAGAAGAAAAATAAACACAATCACAAACACAAGAATATAACGTGAAAACTCCAAAATCGGAGAAAAAACCACGACCGTTGTCTAAACCGACAACTAGAGAATTATCACTATGTGAAATTTTTTACAACAAATAGACTTTTCTCACTCTCACCCCAATGCCTCAGTACACCCACACTCTCACAAAGCAAATATTTAAATTAAGTCAGATATAAGTTTAAAGTGCTACTGACTAGTGTATCTAAAAACAAAGAAACTAGGTTCAATATATAGCCTTGGTCTTCCCCTTACTTCACTAAACTAAGCGATGTGGGACATAATCACCAATAACTAATATTTTTAACCTCATTCTTTGTTCAAGAAACTTGACAATCAAACCCAACACATAGGAGATCAAAATCCATAAGAAAAGGAAGGAGGTCACGTAATCGCGATAATTAATAGACGAAAAGTGTGTTTAAATCTAGACTCTCAAGAAGACTAGATGTTATCCCATCCATGTGTGATTGCACTTTGAATATTCGACTATTACAATGTAGTAAAATTAGTGTAGTTTTGTTTTACCTTTGTTTGAGAATATGCAATGCTTGTTTTTTTTGTCAACCAGTTACGTGTTTAGAAATTCACCTCTTAAGATGAATAAGTGAGGTGTTTTAAATTTGAACCTCGGACGCCATATATTATCCAATATCCTCCTACTAATTGAACTAAGTTTATAGAGAGTATGCAATGCTTGATTACCCATTGTTTCTAGTGGCAAAGTAATTTTGGACAATATTTAAATAAGATCTCAAATTTATGCAAAAAAAATAAATAAGATCACAATCTCAAATTGTCTTCTCAAGAAAAAAAAGAGCAAATTGTAGGCTCTCTCTTTTTTTAAAGCAAATATGTCAGGTAGATCTTCAAATCCACAACACCTTAGCTTCTTTTTTCAACTAATTTATGTTCTTCCTCTAAATTATCTTATGACCTGTCCCATTTATATCATATAAATAAATAAAATTAGATATTAAGAAAGTTTTGTCTCTTTATATGAAGTCATCCCCAAGATTCAATCCAAATTCATTAATTATTTTCTTCATGAGTTTTATGGAATAGCTATACCTCTATCTAAATTTATTACTATAATAGATTCTATATCTATTAAGATTAACATGAGGATATGTGGTTGAAAACCTTTTAATACGTGAGGAAGAAGAGTATTTTATCAAGATTTGATTGAAAATGTCTCATACGCGACTAAAACAAGTATTTTTTGAAATAAAAGAAAATACTCATGCTTGGAGATGTTTCGGGCAGAGAATAGAAGTTATTGTATTTTCCTTTGTTTTCTTTCCATAGTGCCAAAATCCTATCTTCTCCTCAAATTAGGTAGCAAAGGGAAATAATATTTTAAATTGAATAAAATGAAGCAATAATGTCAATTATGGCATCATTTCTTTATTTAAATGTTAAATAAAGTTAAAATAGTTTTCATGCATCCATTTCACCAAAAATAAAACTTCCATGCACCCACTATAAAAAAATTAGAGAAGAAAATTTATGGATAAGACATCATAGAATTTATGTGTATATTGAGTCAAAAAAGAATTTGTGTATATACTTTAATTATACCTCAGAGAAAAAAAAATACTTGCATAATAACAAGTTTAAATATGTGGTGAGTGTATATATCTTTGACTCGACTTGAATTAGCTTACATTCAATGTAACTTCCTAATTCATGAAAAAAATGATAGGTGAAAAGCTAAAATTTGCATGACTAAAAATATAGCTCACTGACATAAAGTATGTAGTGACCGGAGTTCGAACCTCAAATTTTTTAGAGAAAAAATTCTCAAC
>Ga0228710_1003664_pt1 | contig 24366 bp, 11 predicted proteins | sample MedpolnodulmetaG_FD_177995 | JGI IMG/M metagenome (GOLD analysis project Ga0228710, IMG submission 177995) | Root nodule microbial communities from Medicago polymorpha collected in Santa Monica, California, United States - pink nodules | ecosystem: Host-associated > Plants > Roots > Nodule...
AATGGTCTCAACACCATAATAGAGTGGTCACATCACCATATTGGTTTCAGTATTAAAAGAGTGGTCTTAGTACCATATTGAAGGTGTAATTCTCGAACGGTTTTCTACAGTGCAGTAGTTAACCGCATAGTTGTAGCTGGGCTTGTTTTATCCTGGAGGCGGCGTGGTTGATAGCCTGCCTTGCACAATTTTGGGCAGTGCCACGAAACGTCTTAAAGAGAGCGACATGGTCGTGACTCAACCTAGTAACAACTTTGGTAGAAAATAGAATTTGGAAAACTAAAATACAACAGTTTGGGAATCCAAAAACAACAGGTGTCAAACTCACTTGTGTGGTTTTTTTTAATCTAACGTGATAGTCAAATTCAATGTAGGATCCCCCAAAACTCACAACATTATGATGAAGTGTTTGTTAGTTTTTAGATGTCATTTTTTAAATTTTGGCTTAATTACAGTTTTGGTCATCCTATTTTCACTCACTCACATAATTTGTCCCTCCATTTCAAAGTCACCTAGTTTTGGTCCCTCTTTCAAATTTTCAAACATAAAGATGGTAATATCTCATATTTAAATTGAAACTTATAGAGAGTTTTCAGGTAATTATACGAATAATGATCATTTTACATCACCAGATTGTATGCCAGGTCATTTAAAATATGTCACATCATTGTTTTTGAGTCTAAAAATTGGAGAAAGGGACCAAAACTAAGTGATTTAAAAATGAATGGATCAATTTCGTGATTAACTTAAAATAGAGACTAAAACTAAAATTAAGTCTTTAATTTTTCAATCTTAAAATTTAGTTTTTGGATGTTATTCTCTTTCTTGTGAATTTTTCCATTTAACCTCTGTTATTTCAAATTTATTTTCTCTTAGTCGATGGTGGCAAATGATAATGAAAAATTTAAGATGTATTATGTTGGGTTAATAAATACATGTTTATTAGATATTTAAAATCATGTGGCTTTTTTTTAATGAAATCTAATTTTTTTGGTAAAATAATTATCCAAAAATATTCAACTACTTCAATAAACTCATAGATTTATTTACAAATCACACTATTTCATATACTATCGCAAACAAAACATACAATACTTATTTATGTTTCCTTTAGCTTCTCTCATGTTGAAATTCCTTTTGGTATATTTTTTTTTCATTCAATTTTCTTTCCCCCTCTCATGTAAGAAAGGAGCATAAACTTTTTTCAATGAAACCATCACCAACGAACCTTTTTAAACATATTGCATCTTTATTTTGATCTTATTTGACCATGTCACGTAATTATGGACACGAAGAGTTGCAAACTTGAATAAGAGATGTTATTGTGTCATATGTGAGTTAAAATTTTATATTTGATGAAATGAAAGATTTTGAACAACATATAAGTGAGATGACTCATATACCTACTGATTTAAGTTTTGGTTGAATATGTGATATCAATCTCACTTGTGTGTTGTCTCTTAGTCTAATATGGCGATAAAACTCAAGGTAGGATCCCTTGGAAGTCTCAAAATTAAGATGAATTGTTTCATTAGCTTTTATATCTCACTTATTTATTTTTTTAATCTTAAATTTGAGTTATTGGGTATCATTCGTTTTCATGCTATTCTTTTTTTATTCATGCTATTTGAGTTATTGGGTAAAATTTAACAATGGAAAAATGCATGTGTTTTTCTAAGTTGAATAAAAAAACACATGCTATTCTTTTTTTATTCATGCTATTTGAGTTATTGGGTATCATTCGTTTTCATGCTATTCTTTTCTTATGGTTTATTTTCTTTATACTCATGCAAGAGATGATTGGAAACATCTCTTCATGAAACCACCACCAATCTATCTTTTTTACCGTGTTATGTCTCAATATTACTTTATTTGGATGAACATGTGGTGTTAGTCTCCCTTTTATGGCTTCTCTTAACCTAATGTGATTGTCCAACTTAGTTTATGCTCCCCTCGAAATCACAACATTATGATGAACTACTTCCTTTTTGGTGTTTCTACTTCTTTTTCTTTCCTCTTCTCAAATCTCAACCTAAAGATCCTAACAAACGAGTAAATAAGCCTACGATCTAAAAGATAAAAAGGATAACCTCTGTGATTTTTGATAGATTCGGTTCGACGTGTCTTCAGTCTAATGTTGGTTCGTTCAGTTCGGATATGGCTCTCGTGACTGGATTTGGTACAGTGAGGATCCGGTTGTGCGTGAATCGGCGATTTGGATTGCGTCGTTCTGTTTGATTGTGGATGGCAGGTTCCTTGATGGTTTGTGTGATTGGGTACGGCGAGATTGTTGTGGTTCGAACGGCTTATGTTTGTGACTGAGTTTGAAGTTGCGTGCGGTTTAGGTGTGATTGTGGGCCGATTGGTTTTAGGGGTTGTGTGGTTTCGATTGTTTGTGATTTGACAATTTTGTTTTGATTCTGATGCGTGAAATTGGTGTGAAGATTGGGTGATTTTTTGTGTGCCTGTAAACTGTTGTTATGATGTTTTTACTGATGAGTTTTTGGCTGTTTGTGCGTGTCAGATTGTGTGTTTCGCAGGTGTTATTTATAGTGTTAGGATTTTGATTCTAGGGTTTGTTAAAGAAGCAAAAAAAAATTGGTGGCTTTGGATTGAGAAGAAAGGGAGCGTTTGTTACATTTTCTGGATTTGAATTGATGAATAGACTGTAATTGGTGGCTTTGGACTGTAATTCTTGAATTGAGATGAAAGGGAGCGTGTGACAGATTTTTTTGGATTTTATCAAATAATAAAAAAAATAAAAAATAATAATAATAAAGAAAACAAGATAAAGACTAGAAAATAATAATAACAAAAAAAGATAAGGTTAAGAATAGAAAAATAACTGATAAAAGAGAAAATAAAGATTTTTTTTAAGCAAAATTAAAGTTGATTAAAGTTAATTTAAAAATTAAATAAAAGATGGAAATTAACAAGAAAAATTAAAGAGAGAAAAGGGCCCGACTCGAAACCAAAAATGAGGTATTTTAAAATACCTCTCTACCGAATTTTTTACTGAAAAGTCGAAGACTAATCAGGGTCAAACGACATGTGTCAATGGGATCTTGGATCAAAAATTGGGGTATGACAGTTCCTTACATTTTAAAAGTTTCAAGTCGGTCCAAAACGTTGCTCAGGTTGGAATAAGTTAGTCTCTTTCGCGACATGATATTGAGTTTAATAAAACCAAAAAAATTTAAAAAATGTTTTAAACTGATTTTCTAAATAAGTTAAGGTTCTATCACCCATATTGTCAACCCAAATCTTTAAACGTTAAGTGACGGAAGGGACTAGTTTATTCCAACGTGAGTAACATTTTGGACCAACTTAAAACTTTTAAAACGTAAGAGATCAACTTAAAACTTTTAAAACATAAGGGACCAACTTAAAAACTAAAATAAACATGAGGGATCAAACATGCATTTAAGCATATTCTATATGACCAAAATAAACCGTGAATAAATTAATGAGCATAATTGTTACTCAAAAAAATAACATTTTGCGACCGTGTAAGGCTCAGATGGAGAAGTGGCAACATCAGACTAAGTTAGAGAAGGCAAGGAGCTACAAATTTTGATGTGAACCTTAGGTTGAGGTTCAAAATAGAAGGTAAGTGTGAAGAGTCGTGTGCGAGATACTAAACCTGAGAGTATTAAAATAATATTAAAAAACCCTTTGTCATCAAATTAAATTGAGATTGGATGGGTAACCCGTTGCTTAACCCTGAACCCAGTTCCTTTGAAATTTTAGATTTCATATTTTTATCTTCCATTTTATCCTTTTGCTTTAACATGACATAATTAATCCAATGTTACTACGTTATGATCTGTAGATAATCAATACTTTCACTCATTTGCTAATATTTAATTACAGTATTAATAAAATTTCAAAACAATGATAAAAATGTGTATTAAAAGTAATTACAATTAAAGAAGAAAAGAAAAGAGGATCCAACGCCCCATAGCCTTTGTTTCACTCTTTCACACTTCACCAAACTGAAGAAACAATAAACTTGAACAACCTATATTTCTATCTTTAGTATCATTCCAATTCATATTTACCACTTGTTTTTTCCTTTTTCCATTTTTTATTCAACCACTACCTTACAATTTTGAAACATTACTCCATAATCTTGACTTGCTATGATTTCGGTTTCTTAACCATCAATCTTGCAATTTCAACACCGTATAATTGTCTACCAAACAATAACACAGTACAATTTGTCGTCTTCCTCATATTTTAACCTAATTTTGAGTACAAATAGAAACAATAAAAATCAGAACAAGGAGGCTAAAAAGAAAGAGCAACTTGTAAACAATGGGGAGTAGCAAAAATACCTTGTTCCTCTCCTTATACACTATCCCACCATTATTCTCACCCAACATACAGTTTCATCACCTAAATCTATCTATCCAACAATCACTCTTTTTTTATAAAAACCAAAAGATTTATAATGGATCATCACCATTTTTTCTATGAACCCATTTAGACTCATCATCATCAATATAAACCCAACATTTACCCTTAGAACCCTAAATTAAGAAAAACACATAGCAATTGAAATCTATATACCGAAAAAAATAAGGAGAGAGGCAAGGCATCACCTTTCTTTTTTGGTTACCGGCATCACTTTATCTTCTTATATTTAACTTTTTTTTCTTTCTCTTGTATTCTTTTCTTAGAGTGTTATGAGAAGTACCTAAGGTATAGATTATTCTCGGTCATCTTTTTATACCATGAATATAAATCCACTCTTGTGTTCTCGTATATTTTCTAAAAACATGGTTTAATTATATTGATGACTACTCTAAATTCTCTTTTAGATTTGATCATCACAAAATTTTAATATACTAAACATTTATTTTGCTACTAATCAACATTAGAGGCTAACCAAAAATAAATATTATATTGATGACTAATCTCGATCCTCTTTTAGATTTTATCATCACAAATTTTTAATATAATCAAAATTTATTTTTCTACTTTTGTTTAGGGGAACTTTATTTATTTTTCTACTTAATTGACATGCAGAGAATAATTAAAATAAATATAAATCGCTAGAAACATGACTAGTTAAACAAAACAAGAAAAAATAAACGGTTAATAACATAAACATCGTAATTTTAATCAACAAACTCTTTAATTCTCAATCTTATGAAGCACGATTAACATAAACTAAATGTGAGATTAATCAGATAGATAGAATAACAAGCTAATTTTTATTGAAATGAAAAGTTGGTTTTGTATACTTATTGTGTTTCATTTGTTTCACCCTTTCAATCTTCAGGATTCCTTCTTTGACACAACAAATGAGTAGTTGTTTGTCTAATTGAATATTTAATAAAAACAAAGGGCATAGATATTGTAAGTGCACGATCCAATATTTGGGCGAGGCTTTTTTTGGTGGTTAAAGTTTTATTTTTAATTTTTTTTTGGTTCAGACGTGTAAAATTTTCTTTTACTTTTTATGGTAAAAGTTCATCTTTGCATCTTCATGGTGTCTTTTAAAAGATAATCTTCGTCTGAATATCTTATTTGTAGGCCAATAACAAGCATATAGTCACCAAATTTCGCTTCCCTTTACGTAATCATCAAGAGATGGTATGCAGCTAGAGAGTAGCCACCATATTCAAAAAATCGCAATAAGTTTTGGTATGACTATGTATAATTATATATCACTCGGAAGAGAATCACAAGATTCACACCATTAGGACCACGGGAAAATAGGCGTGACAATGTCATTGATTAACTTTTAAATGCAAGTTACATTACTTGATTTCAATAAATGACACAACATTTTAAGATTATCTTTATGCAAATTATTGCATATAAATTAAGAATGCAAATGCACCAAATTTTAAAACATTACAGATAAATTGAAGAGCTGCACACTGCAAATACAGGAACCAACTTTTAGAGTGTGTTTGGATGGGGTGATTGAAATTTTTTAAAGAATTTAGAATTCTAAGCAATTTAAATGATTCAATTAAATTACTTTCATTTCTCAATAATTTTGTTTGGATGGAGTAATAAAAAATTTCATAGTCATTATTTTGGGCAAATTTTATAAATTTTAATTTTTTGGGGCCAAATTTGAAAATTAATATTTGGGGTCAATTTGTAAATTTCAAAAAAATTGAGGGGTCAAATTATAATTTTTGAAATTTTTGAGGGCCAATTTGCAATTTTTGAAAATTTATTGGTCAAATTGAAATTTTTGAAAAATTTGGGACCAAAATGCAAATTTTGAAAAATTAAAACAATGAAGATATTTAAAATTCTTGGCATTTAGGTGTCATTTGAAATTCTCTAAATTTAACTTGAATAAAATACTTCATAAATTTCCATCATTTTGAAAATTCTTTAAATTATTATCCAAACAATAGAATTCACCTCAAAGTATTTGAATTCCCTCAAAACATTACATTCCCCCAAAACATTCCCTCATCCAAACACACTCCTAGTTAATCTATGTCATTTTCTTTCTAATTGTTTTGTTTAGGTTTTTAAAAACCATTCACAACCTTGATTGTGTCTGCAATGTCAAGATTTGCTGCAGTATCATTGCAATTGCCTCAACCGTGTATAAAAATGAAGTATTACAGCGTTTTTTTTTTTTTGTATAAATAAATAATGTTTATGTGAATAAATAAAAGTCTCTTTTCTTTTAAGAAAAAGTATTGTTCTATATATAGAAAATTACACATGAGTGAAAGGCAAGCAAACAACAAGTTGCACCATTAAGTATGTTTGGATGACAAAATCAATCCTCATAAACATATCATTAGATCAAATAACATTGTGACATTCTAAATTTAACAAAGTGAATATGTTGTTTAATATGTATTTCTTAGAAGTTCTTTGATTTTAGGCTTGGAAAAAATATATTGTATGACTTTATAGCATATGGAATTGTTTCATTTTGTAAGATAGCCGAGGCTAACTTTGTATGTGGAAGTAAATTAATTTTTCTTATATCAAATGAATGATGTAACTGGTTTATTTTAATCTCATGGTGGTTTAAGCTATGCTTTCTTGCCATTAACCTTTGATATTAAAGAGATTTTCAATTGTGCAACAAACGCATCTCATGTTAGATTTAATTTTGACAATAAAAATAAAACTAATTTCACTTGATAACAAATAAACTTGTCAAAATCAAATTTACATCTCCATAATCAAATAAAAAGTTGGATGTCACATAAGTCTTAACTCAACCGATAAAAATGTCGAAATTGTTAGACTGAACATCATTATTGGGATTCAAACTTCGGCACCTCCACTTCGTGTGTTTAAGTTTATGATGGTTTTGTCATTTCGTCTATCTATTTAAAAAAATATTGGGATTCGTGATTTAAAGATTCTATACTTCGTAAATTGATGAGAATTACTTTTATCTTTATGTATATAAACAAAAATCAATTATGTACAACTCACTTTTAATAAAAATTAATTATATGATGTATCTAAACAAAACAATTATCTACAACTCACTTTTAATAAAAATCAATTATATAAAAATCATTTCTATTCCACATCATAACCAAAATCTTTGGAAATTGGCAGCATCTTTATGCCAGTATTTCTATTGAAAAAAGAGTCAAATCTTTTATCATGTGTTTGATAAAGTTTCAAGTCATTGTCAATGCGGGATATGTTGCAGAAATAACATGCAATTACTTGGTCAAAGGATGAGAAAGACAGTTGGTATGTACTTTTTATCAAATCAGAGTACAAAATACGTTGGTGGATAATGAGTCTCCTGTGTGATGTATTTATTTTTGAGTAATGCGAGCAACAATCTCTTTTGAACATTCTCTCTAATACTCACTCTCTTATTGATTTAAATAATTGTGAGTTTACACTTTAAAAATTGAACCAACACAAAGTGGTGGGACATACATTTATTTTACCCAATAAGAGAGTGAGTATTAAAGAAAGTATTGAAAAGTGAGTTTTGCTAGCATTCCTCTTTATTTTTTGAACTTAATTAACCATTTGTTAAAACTATCTACTTGAAAAATTGCTGCAAAAGTGGTTTGAATTTGATTCAAATAACACGATTTTATATGTGTCAATCTTTTTCTTTTGTACATAGACGAAATGACAACATCATTATAAACCTACACACATAAATAGCGAAGTTGGGGTTCAAACCCGGTCATGACATCCGACAGATATATTTGTTCGTTGAGTTAGAACTTGTTGAGTTGGAACTTGTAGCCATAAGCTAACATTTTTAATGTATGGAAATAGAGTTGTAAAAGGAACAGAAAAAAGTAAAAGAATGTAAATTGATTCCATTGATGATTAGAAATTTAAAATTTGAAAAGGAAAAAATGTTAAAAGAAATTCAACAAATCAATCCAACACATAAAAAGATAATTTACTTACATACCGCAATCAAGGTGAACTTTGTACAAATTTCTCCGTCCTTATTGTGTAAACCTATGCTCTACACTTCAAAGAAATAGGAATTCAAAATAGATTATAATAAGTGACACTCTTCACTTTGTAATGCGATTTTATAAAGATAAATTAGATTAAGTATAAAAACTTATGTATTAGAACATATATTTCGAGCTACCTACCAAATATTACATGCACTAAACTTAATTGATATTACTCGTGTTGAAAACACGAGGTCTTAAAAAAAGACCGCAAGGAGGTGAACTCTTCAATTTTAGAGTTTGTGGTTGGGTTAGCAACCCTCTATAAAATTGACTAATAATATGAAGATTGTCTTCACTTATAAACACATCTCCAAGCTATTTCTCATTTAATGTGAGACTCTTAACATTAATTTATAAGTTGTTTTTTATATTCTTTCAAAAAAGAAAGTTGTTTTTTTATAATCATGGGTTAGACCTAATATAATATTTGATTCACTAATGCGTTTGAAACAAGTCTTTGATTGTTTTTATAGATTTGAGTGTATGCTTGTTTTGCTATTGGATGGGTCAAAATGAATTTTAGGTGTGCATAATTGATTTTATCTTTAGAATTGATTTTAATTTAAAAATAGAATTTGGAGTTTTTGCATCTATAGCTAGAATTGATTTCTAACCTTAAATTTATCAGACTAATGTAATTGTTTTGACTTTCCTATTTACAGGCACTCCTTATGCTTGAATTGTCAGGTTTTGTGAATAATGAAATTTCATTTTAGCTTCTTCAAAAAAACACCTTAAATTTATCATATAACACTCACTTTTACATGAATATATCTAAACATTAACAAATCAATTAACTTTCAACACATTTTTAGTCAGAAACCATTTTATGCTATCAATTTATTCAAAACCATTTGTTTTCTCCCCATAATTCAACAAACACTTAAAATATTGAGAATATGTGGTCAAGGAAATCAATCATAGAAGTGAAAGAAGTTAAGCTCCTAGCTTCTTTCTTTTTTTGTATTTACCCCCAGTTGTTAGGAAAAGAGACCCTAGCAATCTGAAGTACGGTTAAGAGATAAGTATTTGTTTGGTCAAGAATTGTTCCACCTATGAATCTCTTAGTTTTAAACATAGTTGTCCTCGCTAGAAAAATACAACTTTCATCTAAAATGTGACTACTACTACTACAATTTAGTGCATTCAAAATTATTGTTCTTAATAAAGCACTCATGTCATGAATTGCATTTGATTTGTTCTCATGACATATTGTAACCATTTTTCTCAGATTGGAAATTGCTCAAGAGCACGTTATTTCCACTTACAGACACCAACATATTTTGCTGACTGTTTGATATCACATAGTTGAATATATGGACCCCCTCAAAACTATTATGAAACAAACTATATACTATAAATAACATGTCATAAGTGCAATCCCTCAATCATGTAAAAAGGACACTAAAAACTTTTGACTAACATGTACATATATAGTTCTAAATTTTACCACTATAATCATCTTTGAAATGAATTTAGAATCTTACATAATTTCACACGCAAACCAAAAGTAAAACAACTACATAAAAGTGTAAAACACAAATTCAAACACTAGTAAGAAGTATTTGATTACTAATACTATAAATAGCTTGATCAATATTCAATATCTATGATCATCATCATCCCTTTAATTACTTTTTGCTATACTGATTTTTCTCTTCTTCAATTTTTTTGATGAGTTTGAGAGTCTATCCCCTCGAGGACCGTTTGGTAAATATCGAACAATTCATATTCAAACTCGATATTTTAAAATATTAAATTTAAACTAGTATTTTTTTTTTTGGACTATCTAATCAATATCGGACGACCACCAATATCTCAATGAGTGAAAGCCGGATCTGTTGAATGCACAAAAACCAAATTCCTTGGTTATCCCGATGAGGGTCCATGATTCAATAAATCATCAAGAAACATTTCAAGAAGAATTGCATCATCATGGTCATATTCAAAACATTGATTATCATTGTTTTGCTCTTCTAAGAAAGTTGCACTTGAAAAACTTGAAATTTCTTTGGTGGTTGGTGTAGTACTACAGCTACTACTAAAGCTGCTTCCAGTATAAAAAGCTTCTGATTCCATTTTAATTGGTAAAGGAATATTATTAATTGGTGTTTCTTGCAAATCCAAAATATTGTAGGAGTCAAAACAAGGTGTGTTCGGTTTTTGATCAAAGACAAAGGGTGCTTCAAGTTGAGGTTGAAAAGTCAAAGTACTTGAAAAGTGGTCAGAACTAGTAGTATTGTTGAAAGTGTAAATATTGCTGCTTGTGGAAGTGTTTCCTGCTACATACTTTTTCTTTAGTTTAGTGTTCCAGTGATTTTTCACATCATTATCTGTTCTTCCTGGTAATTGAGCTGCTATAAAGGACCACCTGATGACAAAAAAATAAATATGATTTATGCATATTCATATACGAAAAACGCAAAAAGAGAATACACAAGATTTGATCACCGAGTTCGTCTAATTTTATTTATGTCTTTGACTAATTTTAGGTTGAAGTGTCTTTCTATTATTCAAGTTTAGCGTTACGTACATGTTACAATTGTGATTAGATACTACGGTTAAATTTGTTAGATTATCCTTAAAAACTATGAGGGACCTGTCTACTTATCAGTAAATTATGAATTATACTCAACAACAGTAAATAAGGAATTAAGAAAGAACTAACTATACAATCATGTGATAATAAGTCTAAGATGAGTGTGCTTAATAATTTCATATTATATTATATCTCATTATATTCTCTGTTTTTGCATGTAAAATGTGTAGAAATACCAATGGCAAATAGAAACTATTGATAATAAGTAATGGACTTGCCTGCTTCCTATGGTGCTAAAAAGGGTGCAGATAATGCTGTCTTCCTCTTTAGTGAAACCTCCAAGCTTTATATTAGGCCTTAAATAGTTCAACCATCTTAGACGACAACTCTTCCCGCAACGATTTAAACCTGAAAATATTACCAAAAATTAAACATAATGAAAAATAAATTTTGAATATCAAAATATTGATTTCAAATAAGATGTTTTTTTTAAAGTTGTAAAAGATAAAAATTAAGAGAAATAAAGATAAACATATACGAAATATATTTTGATGTTCAAGTAAACATATATAAACATAATATGATACCATTGAGAGAAAAAAAAAACATATAAACCTCCCTAAATGAAACTTTCTATAAGAAGTAGGGCTTGAAATCTAGAATATGAAGTTTGCATATACCATCTTAGATTTTAGATTTAATTAAACTAAAAAAAATGTAAAAGTGAAGATTTTTCAAGTTGTATAACAACAAAAAAATATGCATAAGTAATTAAAAATATATAAATCAAGGGAAGTGTTGAATTGAAAAATCACCTGCTTTTAGGGGGAGAGATATCCAATTTCCAGCATTGCCATTTTCTTGAATGTAGTGTTTGAGAATATCATCTTCTTCATTAGACCATGGACCTCTTTTCACTTTTGATTTGTCACAACATGGAGCCCTTCCCATGACCTTAATTATTTACTCAACAACCCTAGAAGACTAGTATACACAAAAGGATAAAAGATGAAGAAAAAATAAAAGAATACGAATGTATATTTATATGGTTAGAGAGAATATATATTGTTTTAAAGATGTACACATTAAGAATATGAAATTGAAATTTTCCAAAGCTTGACTTAGTCTGACTGAAAATAACTGAATTTGCTTTATTTTTCCTTTTTGGTTATCTTTACCTTTTCTGTCCTTTTTTTAACCTGTGTGCTCAGTTACTTGTTTCTAACCTACTGAGCTGGTAAAAGATTGAGGACAGAATCAGTCAACAATGAGATCTCTTCAAGATCAATGAAAAAAGTACTTATATTTTTTTGTACAAAAAAAGTGTTTATATTATTTCCTTTGAGAATATCAACTATTGTTGATTTCACCTAGTCAGATATTTATGCGGTTAGAAATCTTGAACTTTTGATCTAATTAAACGGTTTATATTAGTATGAGATGAGATAAGCGTATGTGTTTGCTTAATATCAATTTATTTGTGCATTTTAAGCTTAGAAAAAATATATAATATCTCTTGACCAAAACAACAACAAAAAAAGTCTATAATATATACTACTCTCTACTCATTAATGCATTTTAGCTAAGTCAAGTATGTATGTGTCTAAGAAAAAAGAAAACAACGCGCATGCCTATTATCCCTATTTTTTATTTTTTTATATTTCTTTTGTACATCTTGTGCTAGGAAAGACACTTTGATTTAATATTATACACCATTTTAGCTTCTTCAAAAACAAAAAAAAAAGACTTTTTTTTTAATAATGAAAAGAATAAGACATATATTGGTATGTATATCCATAGGCACATCCATACACACATAATTCATAGCATATCTCTTATCCCTTTAAATCAAGAGTTAAGAAGAAGAAAAAAATATTCATCATATGACCTATCTTTTAAGTTTTTTTTTTTAACAAAGAAAAATGGAATATATTATCAATAAAAAATCATTCTTCCTAGCACAAGACGTATTAGAATTGAACACCAAAGTTTAACAAACATTTGCATGCCTAGAAAAGAAAGAAAAAAAATTAGGAAAACTCTTTTAAGTATACACATATCCATACACACATAATATCAATGTATTAGATTTTTTTTAGGATGGATTTTTTTTTATATATAATTGTTAGACTAATTAGTTAGGAACTAACTCCTAAAAAAAGTTACTAAAAAATTAGTACCAGGGTAACTAAATATGGAACTAGTGTGACTAATGTTTAACTATTCTATTATAAGACCATTTTAAAAGATTTGATTATTGTTTCAAAAAAAAAATTTTGATTATTGTTAAATATAAGACTCTCTACAAATTTTTAGATATATTAATATAAGAGTCTCTACAAATCATTAGATAATATCTATTACGTTTTTTTAATATATCTTTTATTAATAATAGGGTTAGATATGTTTTTGGTCCCTATAAATATGTCAATTTTTTATTTTAGTCCCTCAAAAAATTTCCATCTTTACTTTTGGTCCCTCTTTTAAAGTAAACTCATATGTAGAATTCATATTTTTGAATAAAAGTTTGCAGAAAAGTTCAAAATATTATAAGAATCTCACGTAAAAAAAAATAGAATTGTTTAACAAAAGATGAATTTAATATGAATTTTTATATATTTTACGGTTAAAAATTCATATTTAATTTGTGCTTCATTAAAAAATTCTATTTTTTTTGGGAAATTATTTTAAAATATTTTACACATTTCTGCATAATTTTATTAAAAAAATACAAAAATTAAATTTAAAATAGGGACCAAAAGTAGTGATTGAAAATTATATAGGGACTAAAAGTTGAAGGAAAATGTTAGAGGGACTAAAACGAAAAGTTGATATATTTACAGGAATCAATAACATATTTACCCCTTAATTATACTCGTATCAATTTAGATTAAAATATGAAGAAAAAAAATCTACATTACATCGAATACATTTATACATAAAAAGACTAGTATTTTAATAGTCATACACAAATTAAACATAATAATTAATAATTACACTATCAAAAAAAGTGATAAATATTCACTTATAAATAAGGACCAACCAAACCAAGTTATTCGACTCAAGTGGTTAATAAGTTTCAATTAATAAAGGACGAATCGTTCAAAGAAACCCGAGTTTAATCTCTGAGTTAAATAATTTTTTGTCAAACTATATTTTTCTCTCGATTGAATTTCGAATTATAAGAGTCTTTTCTTTTAAAGACGGAGAGTTAACACCAAAACAAAAACAAAAAATGAACAATGAAATATTAGTTAACTTAAGGGCATAAGTTAGGTCTTAAGGGCATAAGTTATAATCTTAAATTTCGTACATTCAAAATCTCGAAAGTATATAATTTTATTTTTTCCAGTACAAAAATTCTCTTTCCATTCTAATTATTAGATTCTTATCTTATCTTGTGCCTTTTAACATACAAGTACTCTTCAACCCCATACGACAAAGTTGTGTACACAAATTGAAAACAACCCAACACCAAGAACACCAATAAAAAATACTTTAAAACGAGGCTTTAGCCTTTCTTAAAATGGTTAAATATATTTTTGGTCTCTGTAAATATGTCAACTTTTCATTTTATTCTCTTTAAAAAAATTCTTCAACTTTTAGTCCCTATAAAATTTTCAATCAACTAATTTTGGTCCCTATTTTTAAGTTATTTTTTATACTTTTTAATAAAATTGTGCAGAAGTGTGTAGAATATTGTAAAAATCATTCCCAAAAAAATTAGAATTTTTTAACAAAATATAAATTAAATATGAATTTTTAACCATAAAAAATATAAAAATTGATATTAAATTCATGTTTTGTTAAAAAATTCTTTTTTTTTTGGAGAGATTCTTATAATATTATCAATTTTTCTGCAAAATTTTATTCAAAAATATGAATTCTACATATGAGTTTACTTTAAAGGATGGACCAAAAGTGAAGATGGAAATTTTTTGGGAACTAAAAGTTGAAGAAATTTTTTAGAGAAATTAAAACCAAAAATTGATATATTTATAGGGACCAAAAACATATTTAATCCTTCTTAAAATCAACCAAAAACATGAATTTTATCTCTTGCTTCCACCTCTTGATATTAATCTACCACTTACCCCTTAAGAACCACTCCATATCCAAGGTGACAATGGCCATATGATAAATCTAAGTCTTCTATATATTTCACCACTAATTACATACCCAAATTGTAGAAAATGAGAAGCTCCATTATCATGACAAACACCAATATTATCTTTGCTTCCACCTCTTGATAACCCAAGGTGACAATGGCAATATGATAAATCTAACTCTTCTATATGTTTCACCACTAATTACATACCTAAATTGTAGAAAATGAGAAGCTCCATCATCATGACAAACACCAATATTATCTTTGCTTCCACCTCTTGATAACCCAAGGTGACAATGGCCATATGATAAATCTAACTCTTCTATATGTTTCACCACCACTAATTACATACCTAAATTGTAGAAAATGAGAAGGTCCATTATCATGACAAACACCAATATTATATTTGCTTCCACCTCTTGATAACCCAAGGTGACAATAGCCAAATGACAAATCTAACTTCTATATGTTTCACCACTAATTACATACCCAAATTGTAGAAAATGAGAAGCTCCGTTATAAAACTCTATCCAACTCCAATCACGTAAACACTTTGTTCCATATACATCATATGAAAAAATACATGTAAAGGAAAATGAGTTGAAATTTGTCGTTATCCTCGGAATTAAATGCACACAAAACATATCCCTCTATAATGTAGAGCCACACACATATGTAAGAAGAAAAAAATAGAAAGTGAAAAGTAATTGATAACTTGATTATAAATTAAAACTATGTCATTCCAATAAAGTTGTATAAGTCCTAAAACTTGTTAACAAAAACAATAAGTAAATTAATAAATTAATAAAATGCTTTCATTCTATAATTGTAATTGTATGCGTAAGTAAATTGGTCTTTAAAATTAATAAATCAACAATCAAGTAATAAGTTCCATGAATTTGAATTTGTTAGGGCTTCATTTTCATAAAACTAGAGAGTTAACAAAAAAATTAATATCTTTTAAAAATTAAAAAAAAATTACTATCTCCGTCCCATAACAACTGAGTCATTTGTAAAAAAATATTGTCTCAAGAATCTTGACTCATTTCACTTTTCAATACAACATTAATTACTTTTTTTTAATTATAAGTATAATTAATACTATTCTCATCACTCTCAATTCAATATATTCTATTTTATATTTATGATAAAGAAGAATGCACCAATACTTGACACACTCAAAACTATTTTTCTCTCTCTTTCGTTTATACACTTTTTTTAATCTATGTAAAATGGTTAACTAGCCCAGTTAAACTGGATCGGAGGGAGTAACAGAAAAGTTCCTTAAAATTGTACTTTTTTTGTGTCGGATATTATTGAAGAACTAAAGACCCAAATGGGTCAGGTCACTTACAAAGGAGAGCACACAAAATAGAAAGTGAAAAGTAATTGATAACTTGATAAGGGCTCCTCGTCAATCTGGGTTGCATGTTTGCCATTGTACATTTGGTGACCCCCTGTATAAAATGAAGTAAAAAGAGGGCTCAAGGACCAACAAGCTACAAGAAAGAATTGAGTTCACGATTTCTCTAATAGAATGTTTTATGCGCCACGTGGATTGCTCCATCTCTAAAATAAGTCGATCATAAATTACAATCCGATTTTTTTACAAAAATGTTAATCGGGTCGTAACTTTCAATAGGTTTTATGCGATTAGGAGTTACACTTGATAAATCCAAGGAGTTTTTAAGCAATCAATAAGGTGCGTAGGGCATTTATCTTCCTTTAAGACTTATCAAAGAGTTTTTATTGTTTGCTGAATTGGAATTATAAGGTTTTTAATTTTTTATAGGGGCTTTTGACAAAAAATAAATAAATTGCAAGACCATGTTTTCAACTACAGTGGGTAAAATGGGCTATGATGCAATCAAAATGGATTCCCATAATTTAACATAAACTGATTATGAAAGTTCCTCTATAGGTCTCTCATATTGCTTAACTCCCAAAAAAAAGTTAAAAAAACTCTTAAAAAAAGTAGAAAGATAGCTTTTAATGGAAAAAAGTTGATCATAACGTATCTTCCGATAGATTTATGTCCTTGAAAGATACCTTCGGAAAAATTGAGAGATTCCTAAACAAACATGAGCAGTTTATTATCTTCCGATAGGTTTATGTCCTCGAAAGATACCTTCGGAAAAATTGAGAGATTCCTAAACAAACATGAGCAGTTTATAGAGCAATTTCCACAAATTATTATACTATAAAGATAATCGTTACCTTTTGTTAGCAAATACTTAAAATTAGTTTCTAATATTCAATAGTTCAATCCCCTCAAAAAAATTCGATGCTTCAAATCAAATTGGTATCTAAAAAATAATTTATGAATGTTAAATCAATCTTAGCTCATACTCAAAATAATATCTAAAGAGTAGCATTTGAGGAACCAATTATAAGAATGTTTTTATCAATTTCTTAAGCCTTACAAACGTAGGATCCAATTTTACAAGTAAATCACTAAACAACTAAAATATGAATGGTGAATTAAGCATTTCAAAATCTAGATTCACCTCACCAGGTTATTACATTGCTGAAGACACCGCCTGAAACGTGGAGAGATATAAAGCATTATTAATTCTCATAGCCCGACATACAATTCACTATTAGTTCTTGCCAAAGTGTCCCAATATTATAGCCCAAGATTTTGTAACAATTGTTTTGGACTTTGGAGGTGATATTCTGGTAGAAAATTGTTCTTTAAGCTCCAAAAATTGCTCTTTGAAACCCTAAGTTAATTGTCGTTGGGGGTATTAAGGTGATTTTAAAGTGAGCAATTTTTTAAGCTTAAAAAGGAATGTTCGTTGTGTAAAAGGATAGGAAAAACCACATTCTTTTAATTCCATTCAAATTTTTGCATTTTTGTTATGAATCTACATACTTAGTTATCGAAGGTAATTTTGTTTGAAGATGAGAGACAACAAGGACGGAACTTCTTTTAAGAAGGTTTTTTTTTTGTAAATGTCGTATCCTTGTCCGATTCGTGTTGCCTTGCTTGGGTGCGCTTGCTTTTGGGGTTCTCTTGCGCTAAGTGGCTCAAGGTGTTGTCTGGTAGACGAGAGCTCTGCAAGTGGTTTGTTCTGGTAGTGGTTTTTTCCTATATGTTCCTTTGTAATATGTAGCTCAACTCGGTTGTTATGTACCATATGTGCTTTTCTTTAGTCATATCATCTTGGGTAATTCTTGTACTCCTTGTGACTTCTTGGTGGTTTATCTAATATGTTTTTGCCATTCAAAAAAGAAGGATATGTTTTTGCATATTTTAAAAAATTGAATATGGTATCCATTCAAAATGGAAGGGAAAAATTAACAAAGAAATGGGTGAAGAAATAATCTATATGGAAATGTGTTAGAAGTGTTAAGGGGGTAACAAATTTTACGGTAGTTGAAATAAACATGTTGAACAAGAAAGTGAAAAAGGGAGAAATATTATTGAGGAGAGTATAGTATTTGAATTTGAGACTTGTGAATAGATTTAAAAACAAGTTATAATGAATCTCAGAGCATAGAACCCCTTTTATAGTGCATCTAATACAATTACTTGATTGACAAGTAAATTCTAACTTCTAATAACCAACAAAACTAAATTGATTATAGTTTTTTTTTAGACAGAAGTTAACGTCTAGTTATTAACAAGTTTAGTTTTGCTGGGTCATGAGGGGGGCTTGGGGGACCGTCCACGTTGAGACTAGAACAACTACACTAGTGAGCGAGACACCAGACTCTTACCCAAAACCTTAAGGTTATGGTCCTCTTACTTGTAAGGTGTTCAACCTTTACTTTTCTATCTGATGTGGGACATATAACTCACAATTGCACACAACACTCCCCCTCAAGTGTGAGTCCATTTATTTATCATGTTCCCCTTTCAAGCGGAAGTTCTTACTTGCTTGTATCGTCGTTGATGCAGGGCTCTGATACCACTGTTGGGTCATGAGAGGATCTCGGGGGACCGTCCACATCGAGGCTAGAACAACTACACTAGTGAGAGAGACACCACACTCTTACCCAAAACCTTAAGGCTATGGGTTTATGGGTCTTCTTACTTATAAAGTGTTCAACCTTTACTTTTATATCTGATGTGGGACATATAACTCACACTTGCACACAACAAGTTTGAATTAATCTTAACATAACAGTATATAAGTGAAAGGACATTTATTCCTATTTCTTACGAATTTAGGTTTTAGAAAAAATTTGATGTTCAAATCACTTGTATGATTGCTTTTTCGAATAACCCAATAAATTAGTAGTATGTGGGTATGTTTTTCTTTATTCTTATGCTTTTCTTATCTTAAAGAGAAATGAAGAACAAGAAATTTAGACAAACTTGAAACCCCGACAAGAGAATCCATCCATATATAGACTTAAGAATCAATTTAGTGAACAATTTATAAAGCACTTCGAATTTCACAAAGCACTGTATAGTATATGGGTTCTCTCACATGGGAGAATTTTTCATTCCGTACATAAGGAACTCATTCACTTCTCAAAAGATTAGAAAAAAAATGTCTAACTAATGATTGTTCCAAGAGTATTATTTAAAGAAGTCTTAGAAATCGTGGTTGGGTTTAACACAACCTCACAAAGTCGGTTTGTGATATGATGATTGCCCCTCACTTATAAACACATCGTCAGGTCATCTTCTAACCGATGTGAGACTCTTAACACACCCCCTCACGCTCAGGATTAGATATCTGAAGTGTAGACATAAATAGCGGGTGATCCGATAACGGAAACCTGATAGCAGGTGGCTCAACCGATCTTGGAGGAGGCTTTGATACCGTTTTAAAAATCGTGGTTGGGCCTAACACAACTCACAAAACCGACTTGTAAGGTGAGAATTGCCTCTACTTATAAACACATTGTCAGACCATCTCTTAACCGATGTGGGACTCTTAACATGAACCTTAATCAAGAAATGTTTTATTGGAAAAGTGAAGTAAAACAAATTTTAGTGCATTGGATGCAAAATATTTCATAAAAAGTTAGACTTTTAAACTACCAGTAATAAACAATGTTCTAACGACACTCATTACTTAATCAAAAATAATTTCAATTATCTAATCATAAACGGTTGTCTCGTGTATTAACTTAGCAAACATGTTTTGTCAAAAAAAAAACCAAAAATACTTACATCTCGTGTTTTTTTTTTTAAAAAAAAGTAATAAAGTAGGTTTTGAACAAAATATTCTAACAGTAACTAGCTTAATTAATGAAGCAACCTTTAATCTTATTTTAAAAGTGTTTTGCACAAAAAATTCCAGAACTGTAGAATGCTATGATATGAGTTATATACTAGAAAAGCATCTATCCAACTCAAAGCACAATAAAGTAGTTGATTCATTTATCTTGTTTGTAGGAATATAGTCTTTAGGATAACGCCAAGTACATTAATATTCTCCTTTAAGATAATAATATATGATGCACTTAAGCTAGACATGCTTATACAGAATGCATATTTCATGGCAATTTGTTACTACTTTGTTAGTCAATTCCATCAACATCGTATCTCCAAATTGCAACATGTTCTTTGATCTTATCTACTATTTAATAATTCATTTGGTATTTTAGTATAGTAATTTGAAAGCCCATGCCTGTTGCCACACAACCAACAACTCGAGATTCTTCAAAGCATTTTCCTTTGGAAACTTTGGTCTTTATAGACACTTGAAAGTGACATCCGTACACTAAGTGCATGTTTGCTTTCTAAATAGTTTTTTTTTTTTTGTTGGGGAAAAGATCTAAGTGGAGTGGTTTGTTACCACAATTATTAGAGGATTTTTCTTTTGAAGAAATTAAAGGATGTTTAGCCACTCAAAATTATGTGGACCATATAAATTTGATAAAAATCATGGTTGAGACTTTAGGAGAGCCTACAACAGTGGATGTATCATCTTATTATATCAAGGGTAATCATACAAATGACTTTGATATTAGATCAAGGGTAGTTATACAAATGACTTACATATTACATCTTCATAAAAAATATAAGGCAATAAGTATATAACTCTTTTCACTTCTTTTTTGAGGGAAGTCTTTTGGTTTTTATTTTGTTTAATATTTATTCTTCTATTCAATATGAGATTTTTAACTCACATGTTAGACACACCATCATTCTCTCTCAAGTGTGAGACTTTATATGTATTTGATCGAACACCTGAAACCGTTCACACTCGCATAAATCCCCCACTAGGTTTAACCGAATTCTTATACATTGTTGAGATTGTTTCGGTAAAGTGTACAATATTGAATGAATCGTCACATTCAATTAAGAGCAATCACACAAGTGACTTTGACATTGCATCTTCATTCAAATCTCAAGGCAATAATTATATAGATATTCTCATTTATATTTTGATCAACATCTACATTTTTATCCAATGTGAGACTTATTTTCATAGAAAAAAGTTTAGGTGAATTGAATTCCAGGAGCTCATCGGGGTCATGACATAGCTCAAGACTCAAAGAGCGTTTATAGAAGTACTTAGATCATCCACCTAAGAGGTTCTCATATTGATAGAGAAAGTTGAACTCACGACCTTACAAGTGAGTCAACTTTTTACCAACTGAGTCAACATTCATTGACGCAATGTGAGGTTTTTGACAACACGTCAACATTAATAATAAATTTTTAACCTATATCACTGGGGTTTCACTTGGGTGACTTTGAGTTTAATGACTTTATTTCTTTCTCTCTTCTAACCAATAATTCTCTTTCATGAAAGTAATTTATTTTAATCATTCTCTCTCATCAAAGTAATTTATTTCAATCATTCTCTCAAAAAATGTTAGTACTAAGTCAAGAGTGTTATAGGAAAAATGATAAATATTTAAACAATATTATAAAATGACAGCCAAAATAGGACAAATTTTTTTTTTTTTGTCAAGTGGACAACAATATTTTACTAATACTTTTGTATTTCATAAGGAAAAAAAACTTATGTTACCTAGTGAGTAGTATCTGTCAATGAGTGTAATCTAACATGGACCTTATGTAAACAAATTAAATTGTATCTAAATGGATTACGTAAATTAAAAAAGATTAGAGGTCGAATTTGATTGCACACTTTTTAGTCTCTAACAAAAAATAATATTAAAATTACTCTCTGATATTTTTTTAAAGGGTAGTCTCTGATATTTTTATATAAATAAAATATTATTCATTTATTAATTTGGACCAATTATGATATATAGACTAATATTTTCATATATGAAAATGTCAATGATTAATTTTTATATATTTGTGACATTGTAGTTGGTCAACGTCACAATGTCACCAACCACAATATCACTTAAGCATTTTCCCATATAATACATACACTTTTTAAGGCTTTTTATATTCAACGTTAGAAATACTATGATTTTTTATGCCAACATTTGACCAACACTCTTGTGATAACAAATTATCTTTTATATTTTATTTCTGCACTGCTCAAGACATGAGGTATGGGTCTATCTTGATCTAAAGTGGTTGAGTTGTTGGGATGCAGTGTTGCATAACAGTGATGATGAAACACATGAGTGGATGGATATATGCAAAAGAAATGTGAACCTTGAATTAGTAAGACTTTAGTACTTGAATTAGTAAGACTTAATACTATGAGTAGCAATGTGAATAGTGTGTCTACAAAGTAGTAGTAGCAGCAGCAAGCTAAGACTAGTGTTCAGGGGTGGCCTACGGCAGCTCAAGACACCATTTTTGGGAGGGCATCAAAATTATTGTTTATATTTAGTAGTTTGTGTTACATAGATATTTTTTATAATTCGCTTTGATTAATTATATTGAAAATATATTTTTTAGAGAACATTGATTATAAATAAATCTTTTGCAACAAAAAATGTAAGAAGAAAAATATCGGAATAAGTAAATGGGCACAATTTTCTTGTTTCACACATGGTTGGTATGCCACATTAGCTATCAAACAATTTAGTGTAAAATTATTTAAAAAAATAAATATTCTCTAAAAAAAAATTAAATAAATTAGGCTAAACTATTGTTTTGATCCCTTAACTATTTAATTGGATTCATTTTAGTCCTCTAATTAGTTTTCGTTCTATTGGAATCCTTTAACGGATCTTTGTTACTCACACTGATCCATATTTCATTACTTTTTAACCTCAAATATTCTCTAAAAGTTTTCATTCTATTAAATATACTTTGTTCATCAGAAAATTTAATATGTACTTTAAAATTACTAAAGTGGTTAAATTATTTCTCATCATTGTAAAGGAACGAATCATCGGTTTGATTGGGCATCGGGACTTTTATCCTGGGACAGATAGCTCTCAAATTCGCTTTAATCAAAGTAATCAAACATGAGAAAACTTGTTCTCATAATCAACATATTTTTATTTCATTTGTGTTTGATATTTTTGGTTGTGGATCTTTTACAAAGAGTATTTCATATCAATATTGTGTTTTTTAGGTCTATGAATGTAAGGTTTCAAGAGGATTGATTTTATCATCAAAAAATTAAAAGTTAACGATGCAACTTACCCCACTTGCCTTCCATTTGTTTGTAATTTTGTAATAAAATATCTACAAATAAGGATTTTTCGTTTGTATCATTTTTTTAGCCTTATCAACTTAGTTAGCCGATAAAATTCTAAAAATCTGTCCAAAAAAATAAAGGATCCGATGTCTAAGTGAATAGTTATTGCAGTAGTTTTTTTTTTCTTCGATAAGTAGTTTAGTGACTATAATTCATCTTTTTTAAGGTAAATAAATGGAATGTCCGAGGTTTGAATCCCGACCCTGCATATAATAATGCATGTCCCTGCCAACTGAGCTATGCTCACTGAGCCAGTTATTGCAATAGTTAATCAGACTATTTTAAGACATTATTATTGTCCAAGACTCCAAGTGAATAGTTACTGCAATACAATTTCGATGTCCAATTTGGCTAATCAAACAAGCTTAGATAATTTCAGATTTTTCAATTTTCAACAGCTATTTTTAAATAAATATAGCATTTCATGGTGCAAACAAACAACACATATCCCGTCTTTGATTACATTGATAATTCTAAACTGATAAAAATATTCGAAAGTGTTAGGTCAGACATTGTGACGAAATTCAAACGAGACTCTTTTATTTGTAATCAGGAGCACTTGGATGATATTGTGGACATTTCTTGGAGTTTAACCAGAGATTATGGAGAAATATAGTAATGTTTACTTTTTTGAAGAAGAGTTTAGTCATCCATTATGTTTCTATCCAACTTGAAAGATTAATCTTTACAATTACGCACATAAAATACTCAATTTGC
>Ga0228710_1003665_pt1 | contig 24365 bp, 9 predicted proteins | sample MedpolnodulmetaG_FD_177995 | JGI IMG/M metagenome (GOLD analysis project Ga0228710, IMG submission 177995) | Root nodule microbial communities from Medicago polymorpha collected in Santa Monica, California, United States - pink nodules | ecosystem: Host-associated > Plants > Roots > Nodule...
TTATTTTTGTTACTTTTTTTTTTTTTAAATATTAATGGAAATTATTCATACATCAATTTATCTACAAATTATTTTCAAAGCATATAACGAAATTATCTTTCAACGCGGCGTATTTTGGTTTGTTTGTATATAAAATAAAAATAAAATAAGATTATTTTCTTATTGATTATATTTGTAGTGACATATACTTGATCTAATTTGTTACACTTTTATTTAAGGATAAAGGTATAAAAAAATGGAGATATACGCATATCATGTTTGTTACATGATATATTTTATGTGGTAAGAAAAAAAATAATTGTTTAATTTGTTTTTTTTTTAACAAACAAAAATGGTATATATAAGAACAAAAGCAGTTATCCCCGCACAAAGCGTGCAAAAAGGGGTAACCACTCAAACGTATTTACAAGGAATCGGTGTTTAATTTATTATATTTTTTAATATTTGAATTCACTCTCATTCATTATCTTTTTTTAAATGATAAGGAAAAAAACTTGACATATACAATTTGTTACATTTTGTCTTAATATTTGAATTTACTCTTATCTATTTCTTATATGTGTTATTTGTATTGAAAGTTGAGGGTAATTGTCCTCGTGAGCTTAGCTTAGCTGGTATGTACAATGCATATTATATGTGAGGTCCGGGGTTCAAACCTCGATCACCAACAACAAAAAAAGAAGTTGAGGGTAATTTTGGAAGGAGAAAAAGCCAGCAAAAAAAAAAAAAAAGAGGTTATTTTCTTTATTATTACTAGCGAAAAAACGGGCACTCACGTGCCTATCTTTCCACTCTTTTTATTGCATTAATATTTGAAAATTATGAATGGTGTTTTTTTATATGACATTTTGATTTTGATTAAAACAAAGAATATAAATGTTTGTTGCTTTCAAGTTATAAAAAAGCAAACCAACCATGATTATCTATTTCAATGACATCAACAATATAACAAAAAATTCTAATCTAAATCCTTTTTTTTAATGACACCAACAACAATCTTTATAATAGAAAAAGTTGTTTAAGTGTATAATTAGGATAATGAAAAAGTAAGTATAAAAATAGGACAAAACTTAGATATAATTCTTTTGGTGTTTTTGGTATGGTTCTTAACTAAATTCACCATGATTTCCTTAAATCCATAATTATCTCAAAGTTTGTTATCTCCAAAAAAGTTGTATTTTTAGTTAAGAACCATACGAAAAGCACCTATGGAATTGTACCTAAGTTTTGTCCATAAAAATACTCCTCTAGTTTGTTACACTTTTTAAATGATAAAGGAAAAAAAATATATATATATATATATATATATATATATATATATATATATATATATATATACCATGTTTGTTACGTTTTTTTTTAATATTGAAAATTGGTCTTATCTATTCGTTACATGTGTTATTTGTATTGAAAATTGAAGGCATTTTTGGAAAGAGAAAAAACCAGCTAAAAGAGCTGAAAGAGGTTATTTTCTTTATATATAACTAGCGAAAAGACAAGCACTCACTTGCCCGTCTTTCTGCTCTTTTTATTGTGCGTGCGTTTGAAAATTATGAACAGTATTTTCTTTTTATGAAATTTTGATTTTGATTAAAATTAAAAATATAAATGATTTTTTCTTTCAAATTATAACAAATAAACTAACCATGATTAATTATTTTAATGACACCAATAATATAAAAAATATATATAATTTAATATCTTATGTTTTTTTAATGTCACCAACAACAATCTTTATTATAGAAAAAAAATTAATTAAGAGTATAATTAGGATAATAAAAAAGTAAGTATAAATATACTCATCTAATTTGTTACACTTTTTAAATGATAAAGGAATAAAAATTGGACAAATACACACACACACACACATATCATGTTTGTTATATTTTTTTAATATTTAAATTCATTCTTATCTATTTGTTACATGTGTTATTTGTATTAAAAATTAGGGGAATTTTTGGAAAGAGAAAAAGTCAGCCCAAAAGAGTTGAAAGTGGTAGTTTTCTTTATATATAATATGGATATAGATAGATATAGATTATTATTATTATTATTATTATTATTATTATTATTATTATTATTATTATTATTATCATTTACATTCAATTATCCTCTCGTGTGAATTAGGTGAGAAAATAGGAGGTTGAATTGTGTTAGTTTTTTTTGCTTTTTTTTTCGTGTTTGAACTGGACAAATTCTAAGGGATTCAGAGTCTGACACAGAGTTTGAGCGCAGCAGAATAATAGAACACAAAGATAAAATATATATATATATATATATATATATATATATATATATATATATAGAGAGAGAGAGAGAGAGCAAACCCAAACAATTTATACTCGTTTCTCCCATAACACATGAGTAGTCCAGTCGTCTTGCACTTTCAAGGGATTTCACTATATTCTCTCTAGATTACAATTGCTCAAGGACTCTTCAAACTTCAAAAAGACTACCAAAGCTCAAGGGCACTACCAAAAGAGTTCTCTTGATCAACGACAACTCTAAGAGACTTCTATTGCTCAAGCACACAGGCAAGAGACTTCAAATGCTCAATAACAACTGAATGAGACTTCTGGTGCTCAAGGTTTCACCAAGAGACTTATGATGCTTAAGCTTTACAAGCAAGAGACTTCAATTTGGTCATGGAAACCACCACGTAGTACCAAAAACCAACACAACCAAAAATCCATCAAAACCATAACATATAATATGCATCACAACTTTTGTGACCGACCCATCACTACCTACGTTGCGAGCAAACGAAACCTCCATCCACCGTCAAGAGAGAAAACATATCTGGTATCAACCACCGAATACCAAAAAGACAAACTCAAAACATCAATGTTGAAGGATCAGAAAAACAGAGCCGTAACACAATTCACTAATCCACAAGAGGTCGACTGCCGGAACCACCGCCAAAACCGCCGTTTAGAACCATCGGAAGATCTGGAGGTAGGTGGTGCAGAGGGCTCAAGCCGCTCATCGCACCACCATAAACGGCCTCTACATCTTAAGAAGATATTATTGTTTTTTGTGTGGCCTCTTTCTACTTTTACCGATATAATATCTTACCTTCATATTTCTCTTCATTTGTTTGTTTTATTTGTTTGTGTTGATAGTGGCCCACACGAATTTAGCCAAGTGGGTGAGTTTTAGGGCCCGTTTGATGGTCACGATAGGACAGAGGCAAGATATGATATAAAGCTGGATAGAGATAAGAAATGATAAGGACATGATAAACATTAATCATATCATGTGTTTGATGCGCACATGATAACAAACACGATATCATTATAATTAAATGATAAAATTGCTCTCATCATTAATTAAATATTGTAAAAATGGCATGTTATTAATTATAATAGAAAATACATGCTATCATTATTTTAAAAATGAAGATATTTTAAAAATGGCAGAATATCAAGACAATAAATAAAGAATGATCTTCTAATCCCATCAGGATAATTTCTAACCGAATCTATACTCAGGATAGAAATTACAAAGGAAAAACAGGATAGAATAGGAAAATGGTTTATTTTATCCTATCTCTTTAGTGCATCAAACATAAGATTTAAGCAGGATATAATTAATGTATCATATCTTGTCTCCCTATCCTGACCATCAAATGAACCCTTACCGGAGGCAATTGAAGACTAATATGTTTAACCCACACGATGTGTCATTACCTTAATTGTTGAGTTGTATTTGATTATTTTTATGTTTATGGGCACTTTCATTTTCTAGTGGATTTGAAATATGTGTGTACTAATATGTAATATCTCATTTTTTTTGAAAGTTTTACATGCTTATTAAATTTTCATATGAAAGTTGTACTTATTCATCTTATTTCCATGACTGGCAATATCTTGTAAGACCAGTAAAACGTTTTATTTAGTTCTTATTAATAAAATTTTAAATTGTCATTACGTACAACTTGTTCGACATACAAATCATGAATTTTCAAAAGAGATTATGTCAAATTTTTCTCAAAAATGAACATTTTATTTATTTATTTTATGGTAAATTAAAGGAGACGTTACACTTAAAGGTTGCAAAAGGGGATTTTGGGGCCTGGAAAGTGATTTTTTATAATTGGAGATCAAAATTGCAATTATGACAAAGTTAGGGGTCAAAAGTGCTTTTAAGCCATAAAACTAAATGAGTCAAAATTCATTTTGATTGGTTGACAAAAAAAAAAGCATTAAATGAAATGTGGAATATGAAGATGTCACATGTATTATTGTTTTTTAGGAAGACATTCGTATATAATAGAGGTATATAAAGACAAAATGGTATATAAAGACAAAATATAGCATATTACATGTTCAATTTGTCTTAACGAATATTTTTAAAATATCATATCAAATTTTCATGATTTTTTTTAATAGACTATTAAAGATATTTAAGATCAAAATTATACATTGACATACGCGACAAAGTCAACTGTGTCACATAATATGGGACAAATACTCAATTCAATATACTCTTTGCATTTACGATAACTAGAAATGAACCAATACTCAAAAAGACAATCAAAATCAAAAAATAATGTTTACAAATGGTGTAAATTGTGAAAGAATCAGGACTAGTTTGCTATTTTTGTTCAACTTTTGATTCTAATAGACAAAAATACTGGTAATTTAGAGTTCGATAAGATGTAAATAAATTGTGACAAAAAACTATTCCATTATAAATCAAAATTGGGTCATTTCAAACAATTTATCATCTAATGAAAGTTTATTTTCCACTTGAATTTTATCACTTAATTGTCAGATGCTGATTTAGCCCGTAAAGAATCATGAAACAAGATCGTATCACGCAATCATAATTTGACAAAATCACGCAACTAGAAGAATTGAGACTAATTAAATTGGCTTCAATTAATCTAAATTGAAAAAACATTCCCACACAGCAATCATCGTTCCACATCTTTGGAAAGAACTTTTTTTTTTTTTTGAGGGAACCTTTGGAAAGAACATTAAAAGTTGAGGAAATTATAAATAATACTTTAAGGATGAAAAACACACAAAATGATGATTAAACCATTGAATTAATCCCTGATTTTATAAGACATTCTAAATTTTTCTTTTGATTTATGAATATTTTAAAAAAGTTTATTCACTCTATCAAATTTTGCTCATATTAATCATTAGAAAAATATAACATTCCCACACAGCTCTCTCATCATCGTTCCACCTCTAGAAAGAACATTAAAAGTTGAAGAAATTGTAAATAATACCTTATGAATGACAAACACAAAAACGATGATTAAACCATTAAATTAGTCGCTTATTTTATAAGACATTTTCAAATAGATTTCTGATTTATGAATATTTTTAAATGGTTTGACTCTATTGAATTTTGCTCATATTATTTCAAAAAAGAAAAATATGATGGGGATTAACTTGATTATAAATGAATAAACTTACAGATCAAATTGAAAGTAAATTGTTAAACTATAGACACTTTAAATGGCTAAATATTGGAAAATATAGAGACTTTAAATTAAATGGTTAAATATATGAACAAACTTAAGACCTTAATTTTGTGCGTGAACGTGTGAGAGAGATGCATATTTCGGCTAGGCACATTTCGGCTTGGCGTAGTCTCCTTTGAAGACTCACCTTCATTCAAAATTGAAATTGTTAACAAAATATCTAAAATGTCGCAAAGTAGATTAATAGTTGTAAACAAAAAAAAAAAAAAAGATTAATAGTCTTGGTTTGATTTTAATTGAAAATGATTTTTTTTTAAGAATTTTGATTGTGAACAATTTACTAGTGATTTCGCAACAAAATTTAAGAAGGAAGATATTTATTTTTATTTTTAAATATTAATAGGTGGATGTATTGATACGGCGTTTTCGTCAAATTTCTACCATACGGGGATCGGTATATGCATCCATGATGAGGAGGGCACTTTCGTTTTAGCTAAGATGGTGAGTTTCCCTTGTTTACATCACGTTGCGGTTGGTGAGGCTATGAGTTTATTTCAAGCCCTCCAATGGCTTAGTGACATGTCTTTCGACAATGTTAATTTTGAAGACATGTGATGCCTTTCATTCCCGTCGAGATGATATTTCCGAGTTTGGGTACGTCATCGCATCTTGCAAAGCTCTATTTTCCGCTTTCTTTACAAACTCCATTGTAGAGTTCACTAGATGATAAGCAAATACAGCTGCTCATGTACTTGTACAAGAGACTACATTTCTAGCTAATCCTATCAATTATCGCATTCCATCTTGTATTAACAATATTATTATTAATGAAGTGCAATGAGCATGGTTTCTTAAAAATTCAAATCAAAACTACAGTATCATAACACAAGTACAAGTAGTTATACTTGCGCCTAATCAAGAAACCATGCATAAAAAATAATATCCTGAACAACATTGCATCAAGATTTTCTTTACCTGCATGGACTATTGAGGAAGATTTTGAAAGGTATTGTAAAGGGATAGTTCATGTTGGTCCATTTTGGGACCATATGTTAGGTTACTGGCAGGAAAGCATAGCTAGACCAAACAAAATTTTATTCTTGAAATATGAAGATCTTAAAGAAAATGTAAGTTTACATGTCAAAAGGATTGCTGGGTTCTTAGGTTGTCCCACTCAAGAGGAGGAAAGTGATGGTGTAATTGAAAATATTATAAATTTATGTAGTTTTAAAAAGATGAAAGGTTTAGAGGCAAATAAATCTGGAATGTTTGGAGGGACAATTGAGAAAACGTTCTTCTTTCAAAAGGCTGAAATAGGAGATTGGATTAATGACCTTTCTCCTTCAATGGTGGAAAAACTATCCAAGATCATTGAAGAAAAATTAAGTGGATCTGGTTTGTCATTTAAAGTATGCCCATGATACCAATACCTTGTGACTAGTGAGTGATTGTTTTTATGGCGAGTTATCATCTTAAATAAGTGGCTATAAGCAACAACTATGTATTTAGCTTTAGTGCGAGATATGAATATTGTTATTACTCTATTTTATTATCTTATGCAGTGTATTGAGATTGAGTTTTATGATATTAGTCCTATTGTTGTGAGGTGGGGTTCAGTATGGGAAATGATAGAAACAACAAGGCTTTTATATGTGTTTAATCATTGTAAATAGGGGTCATTTAAAAAAATGGTCCCTATATTCCTTAATCTTGGTATTTTGCTCTCCCAAAATTTAATCATTTAAAATTTGGTCCCTCCCCCCACTTAATCACTGTCATGTCACTAGATTAGCTGACGTGGCACATTGACTTAGCAAAGTTTGGCGTGAAGTGACAAAATTACCCCTCCCTCCATCATAGGGCAGCAAAAATTATTTAGGGGTATTTTTGTAACTTCACACCAAACTTTGTTGAGTCAATGTGCCACGTTAGCTAATCTAATGACATGGCAGTGATTAAGTGGGAGGAGGGACCAAATTTTAAATGATTAAATTTTGGAAGGGCAAAATGTCTGGATTAAGGAATACATAGACCATTTTTTAAATGACCCCTATTTGCAAGGACTAAACACATATAAAAGCCAAACAACAAATAAATTCAAGGCTGTTTTTTTCCTCTCCCAACTGTTTCTAAAATATGACTTATTCAAACTAATATTATTTATTGATTTATTTAAATCGTTTTAAAAAAACATCAAAAACAAAATTATTCAGAACAAGATTTGGGTATTTTTATGAACAAAGTTTTGGTATTTCTTCATCTTCCAACTTCAAATAAATCCACCTCAACACCAAGAAGTGGAAGTTTGTGTTTAAGTGTTTAAGGGAAAAGGAGATGCACTTTTAAGATTGCAGTAAAAGGAGTGTCCTTGATAAATGATAATTCAACTCAAGCAAAATATGTAATTTTTGTTGGAATATTTTATTATTTTATTTTATTATATTCCAATATTAATACGTGGGTAAATATCGTAATAATAATTATATTAGTTATTTATCAATTGTGAGCCTTAGTTGATTAGTGATCAAATTAAGTAATAAGGCTATTAGATTTTTAATTGGATAATTAATTAAATATTTAATTAGTTGATATGAACTCTATGAGTGGATGTTTGGATGACCCATTAACAGAATAATGGCAAATCCTAATGGTTATCCAATATAAAAGAGGGTTATGGTCTCGAATACACTGTACATGACAAACTCTCTATTCACCCCATCTGAAGAGAACTCGAGGAGGCATAAAGTTACTGGTTGAGGAATAACCAAATAAGTTGCCGCTAACCCGGTTGTTTGTTTCAAATCACCTCTCTCTGTTTATCGTTGAGATGGCTGCCATGAAAGCTTATCCAGGTATTCCTAATACCCTAATTCTCAATATCCTTGGTAAATTAAACATGTTGTAGATTCGATCATAACCATGTTTAATATTTTGTTTGCTTCCGCTGTTCATTCACAATGATTGAACATGTTTTATGAATTATGTTTTTATTTAGACCTAAATTTCTAACAGTTTTACGTCGTACAAATTGGTAAAGAATCCGGAAATTGTAAAGTGTGAATTTCATTTATGAACACAAACCAAAACTAATGTTCAATTTATAGAAAAATAATGACCCATTTGGCACTGAAAATTGAAGTAAAAAAATAGTTGAGAAGAAAAATACACTGAGCAGTTTGTGAGATTTCTGTGATTCAAGTTGTTAAAATACTAAGACCTATAATTCTTTTCAAACAGATGCACCGCAATTGCAATACCACGAACATTTTCATTGAGTACAATGTTTATGTTATAGCTAATTATAAAATATTCCTGGATATTAAATTGGATTTCAAAGGAAAATGATTTAAAGCATATTTCACTTGAACATAATTAGACAATAGATTTAAATTATTTTTTTTAGCAAACAATAGATTTGAAGTCTTATAAATTGTTCAAACACGAAAATAATATACACATAAAAAAAAGTATAGACATAAACTGATTCAAAATTTCTTCTTAGTGGAGGAGTACAAACGGTTCAACATGAAAATAATATACACATGAAAAAATAATCTTGCAAACTGTATCAAACAATAGCCATTAGAGATAAAAAAAATATATTAGACAATAATTTTTTTGGACTGAATGCTATATTAATCTAACATGTCGCAACCAAGGAAATTCTACGGAGCTAAAAAAATTTCAGATTGATAAAGTGAGCAATAACTATTTCTTTCCCAACTGCTGTCAAAACATGAATACCTTTATAGGTTTAAATGAAAATTTATATATGTTTGTGTGGATTAAATGGACAGAGACAGAGACAGTCCTATAAAAGTAACAAATATATAACTTAAATGGTTTAAGCTAAACCCTTGCAATTCAAAAATAATAAAAAAAAATGAAGAGAGAAACTTGCAACCAACTAAAAAAACTATATAATCATTTGGAATGACCTTGTATTCTAAAAAACTTGAAACTCTGAACCCTAATAACATTCATCTTCATGACAAAAAAGAAGAGGAGATGAAAGGATTTTGGAGAGATGAGGGAAGAATTGAAATTGAGATCGTGATTATGAAATATCATATTTGTTCTCGTAAATAAAAGAGATGGAGTGAATGATGGAGATTATATTGAGATGTAAAGAATGAAGGGGGTGAGGACGAAAAAGAAACTGAAAAAGAGAGAGAAGGAGCGTGTGAGGACTAAGGAGGAGCAATGAAGAGGAGGGATTTGGAACTGCCTGATGTGGGGAGAGTGGTCAATCAACATTTACTAAGGGAGAGAAAGTGGAGCCATGTTTTAAGTGGCAAGGGAAGTTGGGTTAAACAGAAATAATCAATATTTAATTTAAAATAAAGATAAAGCATAAACATGTATTTAGAAAGCAAAGAGTTAACATCATAATCATCGGTGGCGCAATAATAGAATGTTTAACTAACACAAACATGTACTTGATTCGAATCCCTTCAAGAGTTTGTTTTCATAAATTGTTTTTAAAACTAAAAATTAGGGCAACTATTAGGGTTAGGGCAACACTACCTAACATTTAGTATTATAAAGATAATAAAGATAAAGATATATCATCTCATATATTTCTTTCTCTATAATAAATAAATAACTAATAATAATATTGGTAAAACAATATTTAAAGTTGTATTGAACTTTGAAAGTGACAATTAAAAAGAAAAAAAAAATCTTTAAAAGTGACACTTAAAAAGAAATGGGAGTACCTTATAAACAATCTTTTTCAAAACTCTAAATTAAAACATTGATAAATAAGTCCTGTTCGACTATTACTATGTATACCATAATTTTCAATACTTTAATTACCATAATCTTTGTAAAGTCTCACAATCCATAGACACCTTTACTGTGAAATACAACATTAAGGATGCCTATATATAATCATCTTGATATTTAGATGAAACCATTTATCATTTTCCTTTATTTATTTTCATTCACTTCGAAAGACCAAACGAAATAACTTTCTGAATTTTTCTATTATTTCTAGAACCGTGTAATCATCATCATCCTCACTCCACGGCTTCATCATGACTTCTTCCTAGTTCATAGCCATTTGATCACATTCACACTCCATGATGTCATTCTCTTTTTAAATCATTCAGTCTCTTCAAATTTTCATTTCTTACACTCATTGTCTCCCTTCTTGCTTCACTGCTGCTTTCAAACTTCCTTCACTCACTTTACTTCCGGTAAGTCCATACCTTCTTCCTTGTCTTGCATGCATATTTTTAGCTTTCCTCTTTTAGGGTTTTGGTTTCACTAGTCTTAAGAGTTTTAAAACTAGGTTTTTTAAAATTTGGGCTGTTCCAGGTGAACCTTATTTTCTTTTATGGTAACATATATCTTGAATATTTTAATTAATTGCCTCGTCTTACTCACAAGTACTACTTTGGTTTTTGTTAGCTAGCATGGCCCCAAAAATGTCCAAAAAAAAGATGGAAGAGCTATTAGAGCCAACCAAGATTTTCATACATATGTAAATTATCATACAATTGGACTATTTAATTGATTTTGCCAAAGAATGAAAAGGAATGCGAGTTCCGAAAGTCCTTGGTTCAACTATTTTTTTTTTTTTTAGGGATGGTTCAACTATGTTTAATATGTCAAATTTAGGAAACATTCAAAATTTATCGACATTTTTTTTGACAAAATTCAAAATTTATCGACATAAACATTTGATTTCAACGAAAAACAAAGACAGGACCCAAATTAGTTCATCGCAATAAAAATACGAGTAATGTTATATATCTAGAGAGGAGCATCACGAACTCATCCAGAATTAACAATTAACCAATCACAATTCATGCCTGAGCGGAATACATGGGAGGATGGTTAAAAACATGGAAAATCAACAAATAACTGTGCAATAAAACAATGCCACATTGTATCTGGAAAATTTCGCTATATACAAATTCGCTTGCTTTAGAATTTTCCTAAAAATACTCATTTTGATCTCTTAATAAGCTAGGATATTTAGGGCCTGTTTGTTATACATTTAAAAAAAATGGATTTTTCTTCGTATTTCTAAAAATAAAAATTATTTCAAACTTATTTGACATAAGTTAAAAATGATATTTTAACATTCATTAACTTAAATATTCATCATTAGAGGTTTTACAAAGTAAAAATCACATATGTTTTTAAAATGACATCTTTCAAAAATAATTTTTATGAAAAGCTATTTGAAATAGCCTTTTTTTTAGAGAATGTTGGGCTTGTCGATCAATCAGGCTAAACAATACAACTGATCCAATAGTGTCTTCAGATATAATCTTCTAGAAGCATATATAATGTTTCCTAAAATGTTTAGGACATTAAATACAAATAACACGGTAAAGCACAAACCGACAAAAGCAGCTTCTAGAACCACACGCCTCTTGGAGTACAGGCTACGTGAATTATATCTTCAATCAAATCTTCAGTGATCTCACACATAAACAAAATCTTCCAAGATTGAAAAACAAAATACTTCACCTTAAGCTAAGATGTCGTACTAACATGTTTAGGACATCTAGCCCAACATCTTGTTTTAACAAAATGTGGCCACATAATATAAAAACCCAACCATTACTTAGGGGTTAAGAGTAGAAAAGAAAAAAACGGGCGGGGGGAAAATAATACCACTGACGTGAACTTTATACGGGCCAGCGACTTCTGCTTCTTCATCACGATCCATTTTGTCGTCTAGTAACCTGAATATCTGAAATAAATAAAAGGGATTGGGGTGAGACAGAATGTCTCAGTGAGTTCCACCTATCCTAGGTTGTAGGCAATCAAAGGGAACCTAGGACCGCCATCTGTTCTACACTCAACCCATTTCGGGTTTATACAGTCTTTATCATACATAACTGAGCGATCGAGGATAACTAAGATCGCTACCTAGAATATTATCATGATTCTACACATACTCATAATCATAATCATCATTCTTGACTTAAAATTCATGTCATTAATTATACATTGCATTACATGCGTATAGACCACACCACATTATCTCTTTGTTATGGTTAACGGTAACTATTTCATTTTGTTACTATGAGTCGTACCTCATAGGCTACGTTATCTCTTCGTTGTAGCAAATGGAGTTTTCGCAGTTGTAGTCGTACCTCATAGGCTACATTATCTCTTTGTTGTAGCAAACGGAGTTTTCGCATTTGTTACTATGAACCAACTTGAAAAACAAGCAACCAGCACCTCCTGTATGCAACACAAGATCAACGAGCATGGAGTGAGGCGTAGGGGTGCATGAGTGAGAAAATAATGCTTTCTCGTGCGCAGGGGCAGGTGCCCTAGGTGCAACGGAGCATTAGACATCCCCCTGTGTGCGAATTTTGCAGCTTTTGTCCCTTTTTCGAGTGTTCTTCTGTCTTGCAATACCTTAGAACTATAAGTGAATTTTATTCACATTGAATTGTGTTCAAAAACTTTCTAAGAACCATTGATCTTCAATCTTCTTATCCTATATCCTTTCCTTGATGTCTTGTTTTGCCGATTTACATGATTTCTCACTAAAAAAACTTAAAACACATATGGAGTTGCATGATTTAGGATAAAACTGAATTACAACGACTCGAATGAAAACCATATAAAAAGTTCCTCAAACCATTGACATCTTCTCTAAATTACTTCTAATTTTCCTTCAAATTCCAAGAAAATAATTAAAAGCTTAATCTAAAATATCTTATGATGTTCCATAATAAAAATGCCAAATATTGAAGTGTGGATTATATCGTAAGAGTATGAACATTATAATTTGAAATACAATAATAGTCAATCAATTAAATTTAAAGGTCTGACGAACAAATATTGAAGTGTGAAATATATCATAAAAGTTTGAACAATATAATTTCAAATACAATCATTCACTTTTAAAAGTACCATATAAGTAGCTTTGAATTTAATTTATACTATTAGATGCATTCACAAAACATCCTTACGCACATTGGAAATTTAGGCCATTTACAATGATAACCACGACAATCTCGACTAGAATCACATAAAGCATCCGCTATAATGCCAAATAATTAAAAAAAATATATTGTTAGTAATATGCAATGAAACATTGTGTATAAGATTAAGTAGGGAAATTTTTATTTTTTTGTAAAAACAAACTTACTTTCGGTTGCCACAGTGAACATGAAAATATAAATAAACATAGCATAAACAAACATGATAATTTCACTCATATTGTTGTTTACTTATTTGATTGTAGAAATATAAATTTGCATGATCACTTTATACCGTGAACAACCTCATTCTTCCAAACATAATTATTATTATTTTGTCAAAAAAAATAAACTAATTATTATTAATTATTATATATTTGTCAAAAAAACTATTATTAATTGTCTCTTGATCGTCATTATAGCTCATTATTTTACAAGTCATTGTACTATTTTAATTCATCTTTTACCCTTTCATGATAGGTAAGATATACACCTCAGTTATTGCTGCCAATTATATATGTTGTGATAATTTTGAATATTGAGTATTATGTGAAGTATATGTATTTAATTGTGTGATATTGTGAAATTATTTGTTGAGTATTTGTAGAATTGGCCTCATTTTTGCGAAAACAAATACTCATGTTGGATATATTGTTCCAACATCATGGCATCTTGTACGATGTTGGATATATATTCCAACATCATGACACGGTTCAGTGTGCCTTGTTTTTGTGCTTAGTTGTACACGCGCTTTATCTTATTAAGGTATCCACGCCTTATTTCTTGTTAGCCAAGTAACGCGCTTTTGTCCATGATCTAGTGGAAGATTTGTTCCTAAAATATAAACAGTATTTTTAGTGAATCTTTGGATGTGTTTGGCGGTTCCTAAATATATTCCTACTTTTTAGGAGATGCTATATTTGTTTCTATTTTATTATGCGGATCAGCAGAAGGATATACAATGTTCTGAAGACCAACAAGACTATTTTAGCTCGTGTTGCTTTAGTATATATTCAAGACTTCAATACCTAATCAATTATTCAAGCCGTCATTCAAGAATAAAGTTTTTAGGGTTTTGAGTCGTTGTTCATTGTGTGCCTTTTATTGTATCGCTTTGATACATGATAAGGACTGAGTTTTAGTATTTGTTAATTGTGAGCCTTTCTTGTATCACCTTGATGCAAGCTTATGACTGATTTATTGAGTTGTAATTTGTTGCTACTCCTAAGCTTTGAAGCACGGAGATAGTTTATTGTATGAAGGTAACTTCACCATATTGAGTTGAAATCTGATAATCATAGGGGTTGTGATTGATAGAGGGAAGTGAGATAGGATCTCAGATCTAGGAGTTTCCAGGTTGAAGTCAAGACAGGTAGGTCCTAGGTCTAAAGTTGTGAACGAGGAGTTTGCTGAGAATTTAGAATAAGGACTACACTAGTGGATTTCCTCTCTGGCTTGGTAGCCCCCAGAGTAGGTGTGTTTGTCACCAAACTAGGTTAACAATTCTCCCGTGCCTTTTATTTTCTTGTCTTTACTTTTACGTATTTTTTTTGTTAGTTAAGTACAATGTTCAAACATTAAACTCAACATTCGTATTTGTGCGTCTGGTGTTGGAAAATCGCATAGAACATCTTAAAACTAACGTGCTAGAATTTCAATTAGTATCAGAGCAGGCACCCTTCCTGTTTTAGGGTGAGTTCCAGGGAAGACACTTTCTAGCGTTATGGACTAGGAAGGATGATTTGTGAACAGACCACCTCTGTTGGATGGTACCAACTATGACTATTGGAAATCACATATGAGTGCTTTCCTTAAATCCATAAATAGCAAGACATGGAAGGCAGTTCTGAAAGGTTGGGAACATCCTGTGGTTCTTGATGCAGATGGGAACATGACAGCTATTCTGAAACTAGAAGAAGAGTGGTCTGCTGCTGAAGATGAGTTAACTCTTGGTAACTCCAAAGCATTGAATGCATTATTCAATGGGGTTGACAAAAATATGTTCAGATTGATCAAACAATGCACTGTTGCTAAGGATGCTTGAGATATTCTAAAAACTGCTCATGAAGGTACATCTAAAGTAAAAAGTGCTAGACTTCAACTTCTTACTACAAAATTAGAGAATCTGATAATGATGGAAGATGAGAGCATAAATGATTATCACTTGAACATTCTTGATATTGTTAATACTTTTGACTCTCTTGGAGAGAAAATTTCTGATGAAAAGCTTGTTAGAAAGATTCTCAGATCTCTACCTAAGAGATTTGACATGAAGGTAACTGCCATTGAAGAAGCCCAGGACATCTCAAGTTTGAAGGTTGATGAGCTGATAGAATCACTTCAGAACTTTGAATTAAATGTCAATAACAAAACTTACGAGAAAAGCAAAGGCATTGCATTTGTTTCAAATGTTGATGCTGAAGAGACACAAGGAAATCATGAGGATGATGATAGCTTATCAGAGAATATTGTGCTACATGGGAAACAGTTCAGGAGGATCTTGAAACAAGTTGACAGAAGACCCAGGTCAAATGTTCAGAACATCAAGTCCAACATCGATAATCAACCTGAAAATATAAAGAATGTAAAGACTGATGAGAAGAGCACTCAATCAAAGAGGGTTCAATGTCATGAATGTGAAGGTTATGGTCACATAAGAACAGAATGTGCGACGTTTTTCAAAAGACAAAATAAAAGCTTGGTTGTTTCTTGGTCTGATGATGATGTATCAGAAGGTGAAGTGGAGAGTGAATCTATTTTATGGATGCTTATATTTATATATGTTGATAAGGTCGATTATACAGTTCTTTTATTTTTCTTTTCTACATCATTTAATCTATGTACCTTCTTATAATATATACATGCTACATAGAATATCATGAATGCATCATTGTTTATGCAACTCTTATAAATAAATGGCTATTGTGAAAATGAAACTTTGCTTTTTGTCAATCCTTTCATTTTTGGACATGAGACCTAAATTCAAATTGAGATGCATGGAGTGTTTTTGACATTACAGTAGTTCAATCATTTAACGAATTTCAAAAGTAAATGTTGAGACTTTTCTATTTCTACTCTTCAATTTCTGGCTTAATATGTTTGCTTAAATGTGATATTTGATATTTTGAGATATGTTGTTGACAATGCATGCACTAGTTTTGTGACTTGTGAAATTTTATAAGTGCATTGATATGATATATATGTGTGAGAAGTTTATGAAATGTATTACGTGGATAATCTTCTAAATTTGCTTTAGACCAAATTATGTGGAAACTAAATTATGAAAGGTCAATGGATATTAGATGTCCATTTTTTTATTATTACAGACAATAAGTTTAGCCTTATTTATTTATGATCCACGCTCTTTAATTTAATAAGCTGCATAATTATTGATTTAAATGGTAGATTTATCTTCTTTTTTAGCCTTACATTAGAAGGATGTGGTTAAGTTTTGTCCTATAAATTTATGTGTCTATATGTATAAATTTTTAAATTTGATTTCCACAAATGATGTTTTACGATGAAGGTATTTGAATTGATGAATTTGTTTGTGTACAAATAAGTTTGTTGGGATACGTACAATAGCTCTTGAGCATTATGAGTCAATTGGTTAATTGTACAAATTTTAAGATGTTTTTGATATTATTGTCACTTGAAAATCATTCAAGTACACCTGAATAGAAATCAACCTACTTTATGCAATGTGGGGTATTGTCGCCTGGAAAAATATATATTAAGTAGACATGTATAATACAAGTAATCATAAATTTATTTTCCCCCTTTGTGAAGATGTTGTCGCTTAGTATTTATCTAAGTATACCTGATGAAGTATATTATGGAAATTAGTTTGATAATATATGATATATTTTTTACAAAATGGATAAACCTCTGTATTAAAATAATACTGAGATGTTTAATAGATATGAATCCAATGATAATAAATCTACAAGTATATTTATCTTATTGATGAACATGTTGTCGCTTAGTAGACAACGACTTGTATTAATTTATTGTGTAATCCAAGTTTATTTTATAAACTTGATGATATATGAGGTTAATTGACTTAGAGACGTCTTAGTCAATATTTGTGAATTTAGCGGATCCGTATATAAAACCCCTTGAGAGGAAATTTAGGGAAGTGAGACTTTGCCATTAGAAAACGACAAGTAATTAATGGGAACCCAACCTTTGCGATTTGAGATCCCATGAAGAAGGATCAATGGGTAAAAACAAGTTACTAGCTAGTTCTGTTAGCACTAAAATGTTGTTGCCTCTTTCTTATGGAGTATGATAATGCATATGAGAAGTATTAAATAATATAAAATTGAGGGATAAGTTTTAAAGGCTTTTAATGATTACCATAATCTCTTATGGGTGGTGTTTGGTTGTAGCATACACTAGATGGAATCACCTATATGAGTGTCAAGTGGGGGCGCTTGCATGAGACCGTGGCGGGTCTCTAGAGCACTCATGAATATCAAGTGTGCTCGGTGATTTTGGATATCAAGCCATCGGATTGGCATTGAATCGTAAATCTCTGAACTATCTATCTTTTATTTTGGGAAGGGGAAAAGAGAGAAAAACCCTATAAGAGATTAAGGATCCCGGGGTTGGTTTCGCAAAGGGAAGGTTTTACGCACCCTAGACGACTTTGGTATTCCAAAGGAACCTCTTGTTTTACTTTATCTTGTGCTAAATTACTACTTGCTTTTAAATAATGCCTAAAAATTTAAGTGTGAAAGAATGGAGGGAGAAAAATATTTTTGTCATTTTTTATTGATTTGGAAAGACAAAGTCTTTTGCCTACATACCCAAAAATGGGATCAAAACCGATGTAGTTCACCTTTAAAAATCGAGTAATGAGTTAAGTTGATTTTAAAGTTTGAGAAAAAAGGTTTTAAGAGGGTAAGGAGCCGAGAAGGCATAGAAGGATAAAATGAAGTGAGGTCGATTGATTTTAATTAAAAGAAACCAAGTCTAAGTATGGCTTAAGACATATTAAAATTTGATTAAGAAATAAAAAAAAAAAAAAAAAAAAAAAAACAACTTAGTTAAAAAAAAAATAAAAACTAAATAAAAAAAAAAAAAAAAAAAAAAAAAAAGGTATCCTCTTGGGTTAAAATCCAAGGTATATTAAGAAAATATTTTTGTGCTTGGCATATTTGAATGTTTTTGAAAAAAAGATTTTTCTAAGTTAAAAATAAGCTAAAAAATCTAAGCGTTTCGACGTAGCATAAGAGAAATTACTAAGGACATTGGATCCGAAGTAAAATCTCATCCTAAAATTACTAGTTGTTCACTTTTAAGGCCGTCAATTTAGTCCAATAATTAATCCTAGTTTGTCACTAATTCATTTTGGTCCTCGATCACGGTTATGACATAAAGCGGTAAAAACAAAGTGTGAGGGGTCGGTGCATATTTTATTTATATGATTACATGGTTCCTAGATACATTCTAAAGTCTCAAGCAAAATGTAAATAACAAGAAAAATAAAATGCATGAATTATGTTACATAATTTCCTAAATACACACTAAAAATCAATGACAGTAAAATAAATGACAAGAATTAAAATATACATGAGATGATTCTAAATAATAAAGCAAATGTAAGATAACAATAATAAAAAAAAACAGTAAATAAACAATTAAAACAAAGCAAAAATGTTTTTGAAATCAATGAGAAATTTTTTTAAGGGGAAATAGGTGCAGGAATTAAAACAGTGGTGTAATTAGTTAAAAGAGTAGTAAAAAAGCAGAAAAGCAATTGAACTTGACTAGATCAAGTGGGTTTACAGTAATTATCCTAGCCACTGGATCTAAATTCAAAGGTTAAAAAAAAGGAACAAAATGTAACACAGTAAGGGACACGCACAGGATTAAAGGGATAGATCATCAGCAGTCGTTGGAATTAAAATCAAAGGGTTAAAAACGAGGGAGCATGGGATAACAGTGGAGTATATAAACGTTTTTACTTCACAAAAATTCATTTGAGAGTGTTTAACCTCTCTCTAAAAAAACTGTTCTCCCTCTCACTCTAGAGTGTTACAGTGCCGGCGCCATTCCATCTTCTCCGGTGATCGTGAAGATTCCGGCACGGTGGCCAACAGTGGCGCCGCCGTGCCGGAATACTAAACTCCTTTTTTTTTTTAAAAAAAATTCACGATCTCAAACCTTCTCTTTCTACTCTATTCGAATCTTAACTTGGAATTTCAAAAAAAAACTTTCAACTTGTTCTAGATCTAACAAACAAAGAGACGGATAAAACTACCTTTATTTCTTCTTTGATTTCGGATCTGCTCAAAAGAATTGGTGTTGTTGTTGTTGAACTTCGAACTTGCTTTTGGATCTGGTAAGAGCTCACTGATATGCGGTTCTGGTTGAGTTCTTCTTTCTCTTCTCTGCTTCGGTTTAGATCCGAGTTCAATATGCTTGAGGCTCGTGTTTGACAGATTCGAAATGGAGAGTTGGTGTTATGTTCGGATCTGGTGAATTTGGTTTGGTATGATGATGAATGTTAGGTGAGAAGGAAACGAAAATTTGGTGTTATTATTGGTGGATTTGGTTGAATGTTCTTGAGAAACTTTGAAAAAAAAGTGTGTTGATCTATTTTTTGATGCTGCCAACATTTTTTTTCTATTTGTGTGAGAATTGGGTGGCTGTTATTGGGTCAGGGATTGATTGGTGAACAGTGTCGGAATTTAATGCTACTGTTTATAGCCGTACAAACTAGGGTTTTGTAGGTGCATCAGATGATGAGGTGTCCCTTTGTAACTGGACCATTGTACCCTTGCAGTTGGAGGGAAATTAGACAAATGGATATCTGACATGTGGACTGAAATTGGACTAAAGACTTAAGGACCAAGACTTAAAACAAGTAAAAAATTTAAAGAAAAGAAACAATATGTCACGTGAGTGACAAATGAAAGAAAAAGAGATAATAAAAAAAGAAAGTTGTAAATAAAATAAAAGAAACAAAAAGATAAACTAAAAATAATAAAATAAAATAAGATAAAGTAAAAATAATAATAAAATTAAGACTGTCCCTTCGAAACCAAACGAGGTATTTTAAAATACCTCTCTGCCGAAATTTGGTCTGAAACGGCAAAACTTCTCAGCTTTTTAAAAAACGAGTAAAAATTTTAAAATTGTCAAAAAATGGGGTATGACATCAGACATGTCTTTGATCTTGTGATGTTTCTATCAATAGTAGCTCCTTCTTCATCAAGGACCATGTCACCAACACCATTTTCAAGAATATCCCACAGTTCTTTATCTAATCCCATGATGTGATTGTACATATTGGCTTTCCACCAGGAAAATTCTTCAGGATCTCCATTAAACCTTGGAGCTTTGCTGGAGTCAGATTTCTTATCCTCAGTAGTACCATAATCATAAGAAACAACATTTTTGTTTCCATAAGTGTTTCCAGCATTATCACCATACATGTTTTTCTCAGATCTTTATATGTTACACTGTTAAGTGTTAAGACAACAGACCAAGGCTCTAGATACCAATTGAAGGTGAGAAAAACACAAGAAGGAGGGGTTGAATTGTGTTTTCTTTTTCTTCTCCTAAAACTGAATTCACTGTTCAGAACCTGATAGAGTTCAGCTTCTGAAGTAGTGTTCAGAGTCTAGTTGCAGTGGATAAGTAAAGAGATAGAGAAAGAAGAAAGACACAAAGCAATTTATAGTGGTTCCTTCCACAATCCGGAAATAGTCCACTCCTCCTTGCACTTCCAAGGAGAGTTCACTAAAATCAATATCTGATTACAACTGCTCAAGCACAAAAGCAAGAGATTTCAAACTAACTCAAGCACAACTGCAAGAGATTCCAAATGCTCAAGCACAACTGCAAGAGAAGTCCTATGCTCAAGCACAATTGCAAGAGACTTCTATTCAAACAGAATTATAAAGAAAATTGTTTGAGGTTGAACACTTGATATACAATCAGTCGTGTTCACAATACAAATCACATACAGACTCTTAAGACTCTGGAATTTCTAAGATATGAAAGTTGATAAAAAATTCTAAGTGAACTTTGATGTGAAACAATTTCAGCAGAGATTTGGCACTTGTAAAATTGTTGTGAGTCTCTTGGAAATCTTCAAGTCTTCACTCCTTTATATAGATGTGTTAAATAGATTTTGTTGATTGCCAGCACATAAAAGAGTCGTTGTTGAAGCTTGATCAAATCACCAATGATCTGTTGCTTGATTTGGTTATTGTCCTAGGAAGGAACAATTTCAAATCCATTCCTTGTATAGAGAATTACCAGCGTTGTGACAGATGTTGTCTTGTACTATTGCAGACACAAAACAGAGTAGTGAAGATAGTGGTTGTACAATTGTACTATTGTCCTTTTCTGCGTTCTTTAATGGATAAGCATTTAATGCCTTCAAATTCCTCTGAATTAGTCGTTGCTCCAGGCTTCTATTCCTTCTGCAATGATGCACAATCAGAATGACAACATTTAACTAACTTCAACTTTCAGTCTTCTGATGATCTTCAGCTTTTGATGACGTTAGCTTCTGGTAGACAGCTTCAGATAAGAGTGCTTCTGATGACGTCAGCTTCTGATGATCTTCAGAGCCTCTTTTCTTCAGATGTTTTCTTGCAACACAAGCTTCCTTTTTGTAGATTCAATTGCTCTTAATTTGTTCTTCTAGAACCTATGCTTGATTTAGAGACACTTAAATTTTTGTCTATGGTCCTGCACACTTGAACAAATATTAGCATATCCAATTGACAATTTTTAATACCTTGTTATCATAAAAACTCAAAGGGTAATGTGAAACACATTTTGTTCCAACAGTTGTTTGGTTGACCACCTACCTATTTGTATGAACAGATAGACAGCGTGCAGGATTGATTATGTTATTGCTTGTGAGTTGCTTCAGGATTAGCATGGAGCTACCTCTTTTCCCTTTTGCTCGAAGTCTAATTAGGCTCTGATTAGGGTGTCGGGTATTTATGTTTATTGTCATTTATCTATTGTTGGATTTAATTTGATGAGACCATGGTTATGTATTTAAAGCCTGAGATATGGTGTTGAGATTTTATTACTCATGTATTTGAGGATTTTTCATGTTGTTGAGATGTTTATGATAATTGTTTTCCGTTGCGAGTTTTTATGAAAATCATTTTATGCATGTTTTGAGAATAATGAAGATGTAGCATCTAAACTCATTGAATAATTGATTTAAATGCATGAACTATTGCATTCGGGGTTTAGGGTGTTACACTCGGCCTCACCAAGATGAAGTGCTCCTTGAAGCTATTAACTTTCCCAACAAAGAGGTTGAACATCTTCTTGTTTTGGTGAAGGGAAACCCAACCCTATCCTTCGCCTCTCTCCATCCCTCGATGTACAGTGAAGAGGGTAAAAAATATATTTTTGGAGGGAGCGATCTAGAGGTACTAGCAAACAAGCTGGAACACCTTCACAAAGGGATAAGATTTCGGGTGCAGCTGCGATGGGGACAGCTCCGTCCACTAGAGCACGCTCCTCCGAAGGTTGGAGAAAGGAAGTCTAAACCCCATGTCTTTAAAAACGACCTTGTACATGGGAAACTTATTCTCCCTATGTTGCGAGCAAACGCGGTCCGAATTACTCGGTAAGATAACTTCCCAATCCTCGCTCCTTCCACGGAGCCAAAAGGAATTTCCGTCGTACCCCTCTGGTGAAAATGCAGACATTGCCCTTAGAAGCTCGTCCCCAATCCAAGTCTCATCATATATTTTGGCCTCGTTCCTATCAGTCGGATCATGGCGAAGAAAATGGCTCTGACGTCCTCGCAGACGGAACAGATCGGAGAAAAAACTTCAAAAGGTGATAGTATGGAGGGAAAAACTAAAGGATACGGAGAAAATCACCACATATGGCGGTGCGACACCACTCATAGTGGCGGCAGGTTAAACCTCTAACAGGTTACAACCCATCACCGGTGGTTTTCAGACATGAAAAGGACTTTAAGTCCTAAAAACCGCCCAAGTTACTGTAATAACCACCACCATTTAAGGCGGAAACCAACGCAGTCGTTATAGCCCTAAACCAAAAACATATAGAAAAGCCAGTTTTCAGTTACTTCAAAACAAATAAAGATCATAACACAAAGAGTAAAACAAGATTGCTGAGAAAATATTAACATGTTGGATGTCAAAGGCGAACTGAGTTTCAATGTGGATGGTTGTGTTGGTCTATATGGCCAATAAGGTTGCAAGCTAGAAGGGGGTTGAATAGCTTTTTGAAATAAATTTCCGGAGTTTAATAAAAATTGATTTTAACGAAATCGACTATTGGAATCGTGCGCGAGCAATCACAACAATAAGCAAAAAGATAAACCTATGTGCAATAAGATTCAACGTAGAATTGAGTGATTCACAGTACAAATCTTATTAACAATCAAACAATTTACAAAACTTTAGACAATTTCAAACCAAACTTATATGAACAATAATATCAAACTATCAATTGAAAACACAATGCATATGAAATTGAATAATTGAATAGATTTTGCAATCAATTGATATAAGAAAATTATTTGAAACCTAATTCAATGAATTAGATTATCTTTCTTGAAAATCAACTTAGATCAACACTATCAATTATCCTAACAGTTATTCAATTAATCACATGCAATAGTAAAAAGTAAAGAGGATGGGGAAGAGAGTTAACACCGATATTTTTATAGTTGTTCGCTCTTTCTCGACCTCGCTAGAGCTACGTCTACTCTTCTTGATGAAGTACGCCTTCACCAAGGTTGTAACACCCCGTATTCCCAACAATGTAAATCATACATGTAAATCAGAGTATTACAACGTATACGGAATGCTACACTTCGTAAAATACTTAAATAATAGAGTAAAATTTTCTATTAATAAAGTAAACATCAACTGATAACATTTTTAATAATCTCACAGCGGAAATAATATTCATAAATCTTTTCAACCAAAATATGGCTCTAA